>Ga0115031_1001818_pt1 | contig 15741 bp, 11 predicted proteins | sample Maine_Asex4_meta_FD_87301 | JGI IMG/M metagenome (GOLD analysis project Ga0115031, IMG submission 87301) | Marine algal microbial communities from Maine, USA - Maine_Asex4_metaG | ecosystem: Host-associated > Algae > Red algae > Unclassified | place: Maine, USA | collected 2015-01-05
CATCTTCTCTGCCATGACTTTAGTCAGTGCTGCGGTCAGCGTAGTTTTACCATGGTCAACGTGACCAATTGTGCCGACGTTAACGTGCGGCTTCGAACGTACAAAAGTTTCTTTAGACATCTCTACTCACCTATTCTCATCACCGCATTAGCAACACTTTGAGGTGCCTCAGCGTATTTCGCAAATTCCATTGAATAACTAGCGCGACCCTGTGTCGCCGATCGAAGCGCCGTAGCATAACCAAACATCATGCTCAACGGAACTTCTGCACGAACAATCTTTCCTGAAGGAGAATCATCCATACCCTGAACAACCCCACGGCGACGATTAAGATCGCCCATGACATCACCCATATTTTCTTCAGGCGTAACAACCTCAACCTTCATCATTGGCTCAAGAAGCCCCGGATCTGCTTGAAGTAAACCTTCACGCGCACCTATAGAACCTGCCACTTTAAATGACATCTCACTTGAATCAACATCATGAAAAGAGCCGTCATAAAGCGTGACTTTCAAATCTACACAAGGATAGCCACCTAAAATGCCATTCTTTAACTGCTCTCTTATGCCTTCGTTGACAGACGGGATGAACTCCTTAGGAACTGCACCACCTGTGATGTCGTCAACAAACTCATAACCAAAACCTTCTTCCATAGGCTCTAGGCGCAAATAGACATGACCATACTGCCCTTTGCCGCCAGTCTGCCTGACAAACTTACCCTCAGCTTCAACTGATTTACGAATACACTCACGGTATGAAACTTGGGGGTCGCCTACGTTTGCACTAACGTTAAACTCTCTTTTCATTCGATCGACAATGATATCTAGGTGTAGCTCGCCCATACCTGAGATAATAGTCTGACCACTCTCTTCGTCCGTGTGCACTCTAAAAGAGGGATCCTCTTGAGCAAGCTTGGTCAGCGCAATGCCCATCTTATCCTGATCGCCCTGAGTTCTCGGCTCAACAGCAACCGCTATTACCGGCTCAGGGAAAGTCATGAGTTCAAGCTGTATAGTCTTATTAAGATCACTCAGCGTGTCGCCGGTAATAATATCTTTCAACCCAACGGCAGCCGCTATATCACCTGCCCGCACTTCTTTAATCTCTTCGCGCGAGTTTGAGTGCATCTGAAGAATCCTTCCGACGCGCTCTCTTTTACCCTTACGAGGATTAAAAATCACCTCACCGGATTTTAACACGCCGGAGTAGACTCGAAAAAAGCATAAGGAACCAACAAACGGATCCGTTGCGATTTTAAACGCCAGTGCTGCAAACGGCTCAGAATCAGACGCCTTGCGTGTTAGCCCATCAACCTCTCCCGCCTCGTCATAGCCTTCAATAGCAGGGACGTCTACTGGCGAGGGAAGGTAACTAACTGCACTATCTAGCACCGCTTGAACACCTTTATTTTTAAAAGCCGAGCCACACATAGTAGGGACTATCTCACCCGCTATGGTACGCACTCTAAGCCCTTTAACTATCTGAGCCGAGCTAAGCTCACCTTCCTCAAGATAAGCTTCCATCAGCTCATCACTGGCCTCAGCGGCACACTCTATGAGACTTTCACGCATAGCCTCAGCTTCGTCAACGAGGTCATCCGGAATAGCTTCTTCTCTATAAGTTAAACCCTGATCTGATTCGTTCCAGAATATAGCTTTCATGCGTATCAGATCTACAACACCCGCAAAGGTATCTTCAGAGCCGATTGCTAGCTGCAATGGAATAGGATTTGCTCCTAATCGCTCTCGGATTTGCTCCACAACTCGAAGAAAATCCGCACCTGCACGATCCATCTTATTGACAAATGCAATACGCGGTACGTTATAGCGATTTGCTTGCCGCCAGACTGTTTCAGACTGTGGCTCAACGCCACCCACCGCGCAAAACACAGCAACCGCACCGTCAAGAACACGCAAAGAACGCTCAACCTCAATAGTGAAGTCAACATGCCCCGGCGTGTCGATGATATTGATGCGGTGCTCATCAAACTGCTTATCCATACCTGACCAGAAACAAGTAGTCGCAGCAGAGGTGATAGTGATACCCCTCTCCTGCTCTTGTTCCATCCAATCCATAGTAGCAGCACCGTCATGGACTTCGCCAATACGGTGAGAGACTCCGGTATAAAACAAAACACGCTCAGTGGTCGTTGTTTTGCCTGCATCAATATGCGCCATTATTCCGACATTGCGGTAGCGCTCGATGGGAGTTGCTCTAGACACGACTATATTTTCCTTGGATAACGCAGATACTTAACAGTGACACTTACCAGCGGAAATGTGCGAATGCTTTGTTAGCTTCAGCCATGCGATGCGTATCTTCACGCTTTTTAACGGCAGTACCACGCTTCTCTGAAGCATCCATCAGCTCGCCGGCTAATTTTAGTGCCATTGATTTTTCACCACGCTTACGCGCAGCTTCAACCAACCAACGCATACCCAATGCATTTTGACGAGAAGAACGAACCTCAACAGGAACCTGATAGGTTGCCCCACCCACTCGACGAGACTTAACCTCGACTGACGGGCGAACGTTCTCTAGTGCTATCTCCAGCACCTCTACGCCTGCTTCTTCGTTACGCTTTGTCGCAATGGCATCGAGTGCGCCATAAACAACGCTTTCAGCGATCGACTTTTTGCCATCTTTCATAATGGTGTTAACAAATTTTGCCAAAAGCTCGCTTCCAAATTTTGGGTCTGGAAGGATGATGCGTTTGGGGACTTCTCTTCTTCTAGGCATTACTATTATTCTCGCTTAAAAAATTCTTTCGATTAACTCTTTGGACGTTTTGCACCGTACTTAGAACGGCCTTGCTTACGACTTTGAACACCCTGCGTGTCAAGACTTCCACGTACGACGTGATAGCGGACACCCGGTAAATCTTTAACACGGCCACCTCGGATAAGTACAACCGAGTGCTCCTGAAGGTTGTGACCTTCACCACCGATGTAACTACTCACTTCAAAACCATTCGTCAAGCGAACACGCGCAACTTTACGCAGTGCTGAGTTAGGCTTTTTAGGTGTAGTGGTATAAACACGCGTACATACACCACGTTTTTGAGGACATGCTTCCAATGCAGGAACATTACTCTTTTCGGGTTTACGTGTACGTGGCTTGCGAACCAACTGGTTAATCGTTGCCATTGAAAAAAACTCTCCTAATATCTAAAGGAACTTTGTTCAACAGCAAAGCCCCACAAGTACAACAGACTTTAATAAGCCCATTGAAGGCGCGAAATTCTATGCTTACCGCTAAACAGTGTCAAGCTTGCCGCATAGAATATTGGAGTTTTTTAACTCACGCGCGCCACAAATTAATGAATCGATAAATAACTCAGTGCTAACTACTCTTCAATCACGATAGGTGATACATCGATTTCGATAGGTTCAGCAGATGCCGGGCTATCAATTTCAAATACGGGCGCAGGAATCGAACCTAAACCTACCGGTCCTTTACTAAAGCCACCTTCTCTTTCTTTCTTTCTCGCAATATGATGACTCAATCCCGTACCTGCAGGGATCAGACGTCCAACAATTACATTTTCTTTCAGTCCGCGTAAATCATCTGCCGCACCTTTAACCGCAGCTTCCGTCAATACCCGTGTTGTTTCCTGGAACGAGGCCGCTGAAATAAACGAATCGGTTACCAATGAAGCTTTAGTGATACCTAACAACAATCGGTCAAATATCGCTGGCAACTTACCCTCAGTCTCACCTGCATCATTCATCTCTTTAACATGGCGGTAATCTAGCTGCTCACCTTTAAGGAAAGTGCTATCACCCGACTCAGTAATTAGGACCTTACGCATCATTTGGCGCGAGATAATTTCGATATGCTTATCGTTTATCTTTACACCCTGTAGGCGGTATACCTCTTGAATCTCTTTAACTAGGTATTCAGCTAAACGTGCTGGACCAAGCAAACGCAAGATATCATGAGAACTAGGCTCACCCCCTGCAATCATCTCACCCTTCTCAACCTTGGCTCCTTCAAACACGTCAAGGTTGCGCCACTTAGGGATTAGGATTTCGTAGCCTTCCCCATCATCAGCCGTCAAGACTAGGCGCTTTTTACCTTTGGTCTCTTTGCCCCAAGATACCGTTCCTGAAATTTCAGCAAGGATCGCGGCGTTCTTCGGCTTACGTGCTTCAAACAAATCAGCAACACGTGGCAAACCACCCGTGATGTCACGAGTCTTTGAAGACTCCTGCGGCAAGCGCGCAATAACGTCACCAACCTGCACCATATCGCCATTTGCCAGACCAACGATCGCACCGCTCGCCATCGGATACTGGACCGGAATCCGTGAATTTTCAAAGAACATGCTATCGCCGTTGTCATCCAATAGACGCAACATTGGGTTAAGGTCCTTAGCACCGGCGCCACGACTAGCGGGATCAGTAACCACGGTAGAGCTCAAACCTGTCATCTCATCAATTTGTGTATTGATGGTTTGACCGTCTTGAAAATCAACGAAATCCAGCTTACCCGTCACTTCCGATACAATCGGGTATGTATGCGGATCCCAGTTTGCAACAATCTGCCCACGCGTTACGGCATCACCCTCAGCGACGGTAATAACCGCACCGTAGACGACTTTATAACGCTCACGCTCACGTCCGTGATCATCTTCAACACTTAACTCACCGGAACGGGATACCGCAACCAGATTGTTATCTTTGTTGATAACTGTTTTCACGTTAGTTAAACGAATCTTACCCGTGGTTTTAACCATGATATTACTATCAGCAGCTGAACGACTTGCCGCGCCACCAATGTGGAAAGTACGCATGGTTAACTGAGTACCTGGCTCACCAATCGACTGAGCAGCAACAACACCAACCGCCTCACCCTGATTTACCAAGTGACCACGACCCAAGTCACGACCGTAACAATGCGCACAAACACCGTGATCTGCCTCACAAGTAATCGCAGAACGCACGATAACCTCATCGACACCTAAATCTTCTAACTGATTCGTCCACTCCTCACCCATTAGGGTGTTCGCTGGAATAACCACTTCATCTTTCCCGTTAACCACATCAATTGCAGTAACGCGACCCAGCACTCGCTGACTTAATGGCTCAACCACATCACCACCGTCGATGATTGGCTTCATAGTTAAACCACCCGAAGTGCCGCAATCAACTGATGTAACCACCATGTCCTGCGCCACATCAACGAGTCGACGTGTCAAGTACCCCGAGTTAGCCGTTTTAAGTGCGGTATCAGCAAGACCCTTACGTGCCCCGTGAGTTGAGATAAAGTACTGAAGTACATTTAGACCTTCACGGAAGTTTGAAGTAATCGGTGTTTCGATGATTGAGCCGTCAGGCTTTGCCATCAAACCACGCATTCCGGCCAACTGTCTAATCTGGGCAGCAGAACCACGCGCTCCGGAATCAGCCATCATGTAAACAGAGTTGAACGAGTCCTGCTCTTCTTTTTCGCCTTTCGCGTTGGTCACTGTCTCTTTACCGAGACCGTCCATCATCGCCTTAGCCACCTTGTCGTTGGTACGCGCCCAGATATCGACTACTTTATTGTAGCGCTCACCTTGCGTAACCAAGCCCGATGAATACTGATCCTGAATCTCTTTAACGTCCTCTTCAGCACGTTCAAGGATCGTCGCTTTCTCATCTGGGATGGCCATGTCATTAGCACAGAACGACATACCAGCAATTGTGGCGTAACGATAGCCTGTGTACATCAACTGATCAGCGAAGATAACCGTCTCTTTCAGACCAACACTACGATAAGCTTCATTGATCAAATTTGAAATAGACTTCTTTTTAAGTACACGGTTCATCAAATCAAACGGCATACCTTCTGGCAATATTGAGCTCAAAATTGCACGCCCAACCGTCGTGTCTACCACGCGCGTCTCGCGAACAACTTCACCTGCCTCGTCTATCGAGGTATCGTGAATCCTAACTTTCACCCGCGCATGTAGCGATGCGGCGCCTGTTTCATAAGCTCTCAACGCCTCATTAGTAGAGGCTAATGTCATGCCCTCACCTTTAGCATTAATGTTCTCACGACTCATATAGTACAAACCCAGAACGATATCCTGAGAAGGTACAATGATCGGCTCACCGTTAGCTGGTGATAGCACATTGTTAGTCGCCATCATCAGAACACGTGTTTCCATCTGCGCTTCAATTGACAATGGCACGTGTACTGCCATCTGATCACCATCAAAGTCAGCATTGAACGCTGTACACACCAGCGGATGCAACTGGATCGCTTTACCTTCGATTAAGATAGGCTCAAACGCCTGAATACCTAAGCGGTGAAGTGTCGGTGCGCGGTTAAGCATGACAGGATGCTCACGAATAATATCCGCTAGAATATCCCAGACTTCCGATGTTTCACGCTCAACTAACTTCTTAGCCGCTTTAACCGTAGTCGCCAAACCAAGGCGCTGTAATTTACCAAAAATAAACGGTTTGAATAATTCAAGCGCCATCTTTTTAGGCAAACCACACTGATGCAAACGCAATGTTGGGCCAACCACGATGACTGAACGTCCAGAGTAGTCAACACGCTTTCCAAGTAAGTTCTGACGGAAGCGACCCTGCTTACCCTTGATCATGTCCGCTAGAGACTTCAGTGGGCGACGGTTTGAACCCGTGATCGCACGACCGCGACGACCATTATCTAACAACGCATCCACGGACTCTTGCAACATCCGCTTTTCGTTACGCACAATAATATCCGGCGCATTAAGATCCAACAAACGACGCAAACGGTTATTACGGTTGATAACGCGGCGATACAAATCATTAAGATCAGATGTAGCGAAACGCCCACCATCTAACGGTACCAATGGACGAAGATCTGGTGGTAAAACCGGCAAAATCGTAAGGATCATCCACTCCGGCTTATTATTTGACTCGATGAATGCTTCCATCAATTTCAAACGCTTACCAATACGCTTTAGCTTAGTCTCGGAATTAGTTCCGGCTGCCTCTTCACGCATTTTGGTGACTTCATCTTCCAGCACTACCGAGCGCAGCATAGATAAGACCGCCTCTGCCCCCATACCCGCTTCAAACTCTTCACCAAACTCTTCAACCGCTTCTAGATAAGCTTCATCACTTAGTAGTGAGCCTTTCTCAAGCGTTGTCATACCAGGATCGACCACTACGAACGCTTCAAAATACAACACGCGCTCGATATCACGCAAAGTCATATCGAGAAACAGACCGATACGTGATGGCAATGATTTTAGGAACCAGATGTGGGCAACCGGACAAGCCAAGTCAATGTGACCCATACGATCACGACGTACTTTGGTCTGAGTTACCTCAACTCCACACTTCTCACAAACTACGCCACGATGCTTTAAACGCTTGTATTTACCACACAGGCATTCATAGTCTTTAACTGGGCCAAAAATTTTGGCGCAAAACAAACCGTCGCGTTCAGGCTTGAACGTACGGTAATTAATTGTTTCTGGTTTTTTTACTTCACCATATGACCAAGAGCGGATAATTTGAGGAGAAGCTAGGCCGATTCGAATTTTATCGAACTCCTCTGCTTCTGTCTGCTGCTTAAAGATATTTAATAAATCTTTCATATTAATCGCCTTAAATTCTGCTACTACACTGTGCTACACACCAAGTTCACAGCGTAGTGATATAAATCACTACGCTATAAATGGTGAATCTTAGTCACTCTCAAGCTCGATATGTATACCCAGCGAGCGTATTTCCTTCATCAGTACATTGAAGGATTCGGGCATACCGGCTTCCATGTTCAGATTACCGTCAACGATATTCTTATACATGCGGTTACGACCTTGAACATCGTCCGACTTCACCGTCAGCATTTCTTGCAAGGTATAAGCGGCGCCATATGCCTCTAGTGCCCACACTTCCATTTCTCCGAAGCGCTGACCACCAAACATGGCCTTACCCCCTAGCGGCTGCTGCGTAACGAGACTATATGGTCCTGTCGAACGAGCATGCATTTTGTCATCAACCAAGTGATTTAGTTTCAACATATGCATGTATCCGACCGTTACTTCACGCTCAAATCGATCACCACTGCGACCATCATATAGCGCAATCTGCCCCGACTCTGGAAGATCAGCCAACTTTAGCATCGCATGGATTTCTTTCTCAGAAGCCCCATCAAATACTTGCGTTGCCATCGGTACACCGCGACGTAGATTCTTGGCCATCTCAAGCACTTCTTCGTCATTCATCTCGGCGATGTCACCAGCACCTTGATTAGGGTTACCACCTGTTGCATAGATTTCGGTTAAGAATGAACGAACCTCGTCAACCTGCGCTTTGGCATCGACCATACGGCCAATTTTCTCACCCAAGCCTTTAGCTGCCCAACCCAAATGAGTCTCAAGCACCTGACCAACATTCATTCGAGACGGCACACCCAATGGGTTTAAAACGATGTCAATTGGCTCACCACTTGCCATGTACGGCATATCTTCGACCGGTACAATGCGTGAAACAACCCCTTTATTACCGTGTCGCCCCGCCATCTTGTCACCTGGCTGCATGCGACGCTTAACCGCCACATAGACCTTGATCATTTTCAGCACGCCAGGTGCCAAATCATCACCCGCCGTCAACTTCTCTTTTTGCTTTTGCAGATGCTCTTCATAGTACTTTTTCTGCTCAAGCAACAATTGATGCATGGTTTCGAGCTGCTCATTGACCTCTTCATTGCGCATACGCAATGCAAACCAATCTTTACGCTCTATCTCATCAAGATAATTACGAGTGACTTTGCCACCGGCTTTGATATCACCTGTACCGCCATCAGCCACTTTGTTAAGTACCAATTTAGCAACACGGTCAAATAGGTCTTCTTCAAATACACGTAACTCATCACGTAAATCGTTACGAACCTTAGCCAGCTCAGTTTCGTTAATTGACTTAGCGCGATCATCTTTCTCGACGCCATCGCGTGTAAATACGCGAACATCGATAACCGTACCGAACATGCTTGATGTTACCCGTGAGGAGGTGTCTTTAACGTCAGACGCCTTCTCACCGAAGATTGCACGTAGCAGCTTTTCCTCCGGTGTCAGCTGGGTTTCACCTTTAGGTGTTACCTTACCAACCAAAATATCACCCGGCTTTACTTCAGCACCGACATGGACGATTCCAGACTCGTCCAACTTAGAAAGCAGACTTTCGCTAACATTTGGAATATCCGCTGTAATCTCTTCAGGCCCTAGCTTTGTATCACGCGCAAGACAAGTGATTTCTTCGATGTGAATCGAAGTAAATCGGTCTTCTATAACAACACGCTCCGAGATTAGAATCGAATCTTCGTAGTTGTAACCATTCCATGGCATGAAAGCGATCTTCATGTTTTGACCAAGCGCAAGCTCACCCAAATCAGTCGAAGAACCGTCAGCCAAAACATCACCGCGCGCAACCACATCGCCAATTTTTACGATAGGACGCTGATTCAAGCAAGTGTTTTGATTTGAACGCGTATACTTGATGAGGTTGTAAATATCAACACCACCACCTTGCGCCTCATCATCATTTACACGAACAACAATACGCGCAGCATCAACGCCATCAACCACACCACCACGATTCGCGGTAACTGTTGAACCAGAGTCAACCGCTACCACACGCTCCATGCCCGTCCCTGAAACCGGAGTTTCAGCACGCAAGCAAGGAACCGCTTGGCGTTGCATGTTTGAGCCCATCAAGGCGCGGTTAGCATCATCATGCTCAAGGAATGGAATAAGCGACGCTGCAACAGATACAATCTGCTTAGGCGAAACATCCATATACTCAACATCAGCCGCTGCCGACAACGTAAACTCATTCTGGTAACGAGTAGAGATAAGGTCTTTAACAAACCCACCCTTCTCATCTAACTCAGCATTAGCCTGTGCGATTACAAACCTAGACTCTTCAATCGCAGACAAGTAATCAATTTTAGCCGTTGCAACACCATCAACCACTTTACGGTAAGGTGTCTCAAGGAAGCCATAGTCATTAGTTTTGGCAAATACAGCCAAAGAGTTAATCAGACCAATGTTTGGCCCCTCTGGCGTCTCGATTGGGCAAACACGACCGTAGTGAGTCGGATGAACATCTCGAACTTCAAAACCTGCACGCTCACGAGTCAGACCACCCGGGCCTAACGCAGAAATACGACGCTTGTGTGTTACTTCGGACAATGGATTGTTTTGATCCATGAACTGAGACAGCTGACTTGAACCAAAGAACTCTTTAACCGCAGCCGAAACAGGCTTAGCGTTAACCATATCCTGAGGCATCAAGCCTTCACTTTCAGCAACCGTCAAACGCTCCTTAACGGCTCGCTCAACACGTACAAGCCCGATACGAAAAGCATTCTCTGCCATCTCGCCAACGCTTCGAACGCGACGGTTTCCAAGATGGTCGATATCATCGATGACACCTTGACCATTACGAATATCAATAAGACACTTAAGTACATTAACGATATCAGAATCAGCCTTGCCGGCTGTTTTAAGCTTCTCATACTGTGAACCAAAGCGCTCGATCAAGCTTTTTGACATCGCATCAGAACGTGAGCTGAGGTAGCCCATATCGAATAAAATCGAAGGCCCCACTTCTTCCGTATACTCAAGACGACGGTTAAACTTCATTCGCCCCACATCTGAAAGATCATAACGCTCTTCAGTGAAGAAAAGGTTGTGGAATAAGTTTTCAGCCGACTCTTTAGTCGGTGGCTCACCCGGGCGCATCATACGGTAGATTTCTACCTGCGCTTCTAGCTGTGACTGCGTCTGATCAACATTCAATGTGTTAGATATAAAGGCACCGCAATCTAACTCATTGGTATAAATAATTTCAAACTTCTTGATGCTATTATCGCGAAGTGTCTCAAGTACCGCTTCGGTAATCTCCGCATTAGCCGCAACAATCAACTCACCCGTTGATTTGTCGATAATATTGTGTGCGATGACCTTACCGACCATATACTCGTCAGGCACTTCCAATATCTTAACTTCAGACTTTTCGAGCTTGCGGATATGCTTAGCCGTAATACGTCGGCCTTTTTCAACAATCACTTCGCCGCCAATTTCGATATCAAACGTCGCCAGATCACCACGAAGCCGCTTTGGGTCTAGTGCAATGCTTGTTTTAGTCTTAGCAAGGTTGACGGTAATGTTGTCAAAGAAGAATTCAAGAATCTCCTCTGTCTCCATACCTAGAGCTCGCAGCAGTACCGTTGCAGGTAATTTACGACGACGGTCGATACGAACAAAGACCGAATCTTTAGGGTCAAACTCAAAGTCCAACCACGAACCGCGATAAGGGATTACGCGTGCATTGTGGAGTAACTTACCCGAGGTATTAGTTTTTCCTTTATCATGGTCAAAGAAAACACCCGGTGAGCGGTGTAGCTGAGACACTATAACGCGCTCTGTACCATTAATTACAAAGGTACCTTTCTCGGTCATTAATGGCATTTCACCAAGATAAACTTCTTGTTCTTTTATATCTTTAACGACTCGAGTATTTTTTGGCGCTTCCTTATCGTAAATCACCAAACGAAGCAGGACACGCAAAGAAGCGGCATAAGTTAAGCCACGCAGTTGACATTCACGAACGTCAAAGACAGTTTCGCTTAAACGGTAATCAACATATTCAAGCGTTACAAATCCAGAATAACTATGAATTGGGAACACCGAGCTGAACGCACCGTGCAGACCGATATCTTTTCGGTCCTCAGGTTTTGTACCGGGCTGCAAATACTGTCTAAACGAGCTTAATTGAATCGCCAAAAGGGATGGAATGTCCATAACCTGTGGACGTTTTCCAAAATCCTTACGGATGCGTTTCTTCTCAGAGAAGGTCAAAGCCATCGTGTTTCCTCATCTAGTAACGGGCAGGAGCACTTTTAAAGCGACAAAAGGCCGGCAGCTATTTAGCTACCAGCCCATCGTTTTTGAAAGCAAAACTGCCTTCAGGGTCGTACAACTTACTTAAGCTCGGCAGTTGCGCCAGCTTCCGTAAGTTGCTTTAGAGCGTCATCAGCATCGGCTTTAGCCGCGCCTTCTTTAACGGTTGCAGGTACACCTTCAACCATGCCTTTCGCTTCTTTCAAGCCTAGACCTGTTAGTGCACGAACTGCCTTGATCACACCAATTTTGTTGTCGCCAAAGCTTGTCATGACAACATCAAATTCAGTCTGCTCAGCAGCGGCTTCGCCACCACCGTCAGCAGCGGCAGCAGGTGCTGCAGCAACTGCAGAAGCTGCAGAAACGCCAAATTTCTCTTCCATTGCAGAGATCAGATCAACGACCTCCATCACACTTAAGTTAGCAATGCCTTCCAGGATGTCTTCTTTAGAAACAGCCATTGTATTTCTCCTAAAACTTTTAAGTCAGTATAATCAAACAAGTAAAATATAAACTAGCTACAATTAAGCAGCTGTCTCTTCCTTCTGATCACGCACAGCAGCAACAGTACGTACAAGCTTTCCAGGCACTTCGTTAATAGTACGTGCCAATTTATCCAACGGAGCTCTCAGAGTACCAGCCAAAATAGCTAGTGCCTCATCACGAGTTGGCAACTTGGACAAACGCTTCAACTCGGAGGCAGGATACAGCTCCCCACCAACAGCCAAAGATTTAACAACGAGCTTGTCATTACCTTTTGCAAAAGCCTCAACCAAACGCGCAGCAGAACCGGGATCTTCCTGAGAAAATGCCAACACCAAAGGACCAGAAAAACTATCGCTCATACATGCAAAATCTGTATCAGCAACAGCCAACTTGGCTAGGTTATTCTTAACTACTCGCAGATAAACGCCAGATTCGCGCGCTTTTACACGCATATCTGTCATCTCTCCTACGGTTAAGCCGCGATATTCAGCAGCCACCGCAGAATGAGCTTCTGCAGCCACCGCAGCGACCTCAGAGACAATCTTCTTTTTGTCTTCCAAAGTTAATGCCACAGCATCTACCTCTCTAATTCGGTGCACAAACCACCGTTAAACAAACATCTCAACCATCAAGATGATCATAGTGACGTGCCCCAAATCATTTCTGACTTGGCTTACGTCATCTGCGCAGGCATTAGTGGATCTTTTAAGCCACAACACTCGTGACACCTACGGTCTTCGACGACATACTAAAAAGTACATCTCGCCATTTCTGGCAGCCCCAGAGGGCATTTAAACGCCGTAAAATACGACGTTTGAATTTTTTGTTTAAACCTTGATGCCGGTATGATCAACAACCACACCAGGACCCATCGTAGTAGAAACCGATACCTTCTTTAAGAAAACGCCTTTAGCTGTTGATGGCTTGCCTTTGCTTAAGGCTGTCAACAATGCAACAAGGTTCTCTTCTAACTTCGCAGAATCAAACTCAACACTACCGATACGGCAATGGATGATACCCGCACGATCAGTACGATAACGCACTTGGCCTGACTTAGCGTTTTTAACCGCTTCGGCGACATTAGGCGTAACCGTTCCTACTTTAGGATTAGGCATTAGACCACGCGGGCCTAAAATCTGACCTAGCTGACCCACTATTCTCATGGCGTCTGGACTTGCGATAACCACATCGAAATCCATATTGCCTTTTTTAACCTCATCAGCAAGGTCTTCAAAGCCAACAATATCTGCACCGGCATCTTTTGCGGCCTGGACATTATCACCCTGAGTAAATACAGCAACACGAACCGTTTTACCGGTTCCGTTTGGCAACACCGTTGCACCACGAACGACTTGGTCAGACTTACGAGGATCTACACCGAGATTCACACTGACATCAACACTCTCAACGAATTTTGATTGAGGAAGACCCTTGATAAGATCAAAACCTTCAGCGATACCATAAACAGCGTTTACATCGATTTTTTCAGCCGTCAATTTTTGACGCTTCGTTAGCTTAGCCATTTACACACCCTCCACGTCAACGCCCATACTGCGCGCAGTACCAGCAATTGTACGAACCGCAGCATCCATATCCGCTGCTGTAAGATCTGGATCTTTAACCTTCGCAATCTCTTCAAGCTGATCACGGGTCATTTTACCAACCTTTTTACTGTTAGGCGTCGCGCTGCCACTCTTAAGGCCTAGCGCCTTAAGAATCAAAACAGCTGCCGGCGGTGTTTTAGTAATAAACGTAAAACTACGGTCACTATAAACAGTAATTACTACAGGAATTGGCATTCCTGATTCAACACTTTGTGTTGCAGCGTTAAACGCCTTACAGAACTCCATGATCTGCACACCGTGCTGACCAAGTGCTGGACCAACCGGAGGACTTGGGTTTGCTTGCCCCGCAGGGACCTGCAGCTTGATATATGCTTGTACTTTCTTAGCCATTATTTCTCCAGTGGGTGCTTACGTCTTTCGACTCCCCAGTAGACGATTAGAATCAGATTTTCTCAACCTGAAAGAACTCGAGCTCAACAGGTGTTGAACGCCCGAAAATTTGTACAGAAACTAACAATTTACTTTTTTCGTAATTAGCTTCTTCGACGACACCATTAAAGTCATTAAATGGGCCATCCTTAACTCGAACAACTTCGCCAACCTCAAAAAGAACTTTAGGCCGAGGAGCGTCAACGCCCTCCTCTATACGATGCATGATCGCATTCGCTTCTTTTTCGCTAATGGGTGCTGGCTTGTCACTGGTACCACCAATAAAACCCAACACCTTAGGCGTATCTTTTATCAAATGCCATGAATCATCGTTCATGTCCATTTCAACCAACACATAACCAGGGAAAAATTTCCGAGTACTTTTACGCTTCTGCCCATCACGCATCTCTACAACATCTTCTGTAGGAACCAATATGCGCCCAAACAAGTCTTGTAGTTCAAGACGCTCTATACGTTCTTGAATAGACTCTTTAACACGTGCTTCGAAATTTGAGTAGGCGTGAACCACATACCATCGCATTGCCATAACGTTAACCTCTAGCCAGCAGTTCTTTAATGCCCCAACCGAGCAACATATCTACAAACCAAAGAAAAATCGATAGAATAACGACGATGATAAAAACCATTAATGTCGTCTGCATCGTCTCTTGCCGAGAAGGCCAGACAATTTTGCGAACCTCAGTCCTTGCTGCACCCATAAAGGTGAGCAGACCTTTACCCTGAGTCGTTGTGGCCGCTATTGCAACGCCCACACCAGCAACAGCCAATAGGCCGAGCACTCCGTACAAAACAGAGTCTTCAAACTGGTAAAAAACAACAATTGAAGCAATCAATAAAGCCAATGCAATCAGCAGTTTGATGATATCGATCATGGAGCCCTTAGACTCAACACTAGTTGCCATGCATTATTACCTGTTCAATTAATACATTGCGTTTCAGATGGCAGGCCAGGAGGGAATCGAACCCCCAACCTACGGTTTTGGAGACCGTCGCTCTGCCAATTGAGCTACTGGCCTAATTTAATTAAAAATTAGCTGAAACAACAAACGAGGGAAGTAAACCTACAACCCTCGCCTCTAACAAATGGGACGCGATTATAACAGGAAGTTACTATTACTCAATAACTTTTGCTACAACGCCCGCACCTACAGTACGGCCACCTTCACGAATCGCAAAACGCAACCCATCATCCATTGCAATCGGGTTAATTAGGGTAACAATCATCTTGATGTTATCTCCCGGCATAACCATCTCAACACCTTCCGGCAATTCACACGCACCCGTTACATCGGTGGTACGGAAATAGAACTGTGGACGATAATTTGAGAAGAATGGCGTATGACGACC
>Ga0115031_1001819_pt1 | contig 15731 bp, 21 predicted proteins | sample Maine_Asex4_meta_FD_87301 | JGI IMG/M metagenome (GOLD analysis project Ga0115031, IMG submission 87301) | Marine algal microbial communities from Maine, USA - Maine_Asex4_metaG | ecosystem: Host-associated > Algae > Red algae > Unclassified | place: Maine, USA | collected 2015-01-05
AGCGGCACCGGCGCGCCATCGACGGTGACGAGGCGCTCCGCCGCGTGCAGGGCGACCAGCGCGTCGGGGGTGTAGGCGGCATCGCCGGTGCGGAAGCGGATCTGGTTGAGGCGCACCCCGGTGCGGGCCAGCACGCTGAAGGTGCGCGGCGAAATCTCGGCATAGAGCGGCCCGGCATAGCCCGCCTCCAGCCGGTCGAACTCGGTCGCGTGGTCGCCGATCAGGCGGGTGAAGAGGTCGAGGCGACCGGTGGAGCTTTTCGCGTTCGCCGCGGCGCTGATGGTGGCCGGCAGGGCGAGGCGTTCCTGCAACGGCACGAGATAGACGCAGCCCGTCTCCAGCACGGCCCCGTCGCGCAGGTCGATGCGGTGCATGGCGAAATCTTCCAGGCGGTCGGCGACGCTGCTGTCCCGCCCGGGCAGGAAACTCGCGCGAATGCGATAGGCGATATCGCCGAGGCGCAGGTCGAGGCTGGCGGGTTGTATCTGGCCGTCCTCGACGGGCGTATCCGACCCGATCGCCCCGCCGCCGATCAGCGCCCGGATGCCTTGGGAGGGGAGAACGCCGTTCTCGCCGTCGTGGTCGAAATCATGGTCACCGCTCTGCATGGGGGAAATCCGCTTGCGGTGAAAGATATTGGTCGGGCTAGCAGGATTCGAACCTACGACCTTTCGTCCCCCAGACGAACGCGCTACCAAGCTGCGCTATAGCCCGACTTGTGGCTGTCATAGCGCCCGCGCGATGCGAGCGCAATCTTTTCAAGCAGCCTTTCGACCGTTTTCCAGCAACGATTCCCGCAGGGCGAGCAGAGCGTCGAGTGCCTTGCGCAGCGCCTTGCGGTCGGCGGTGGTCATCGGCACGGCTCCCTCGGCCCGTTCGGCTGCGGATGCGGCGGCCTGAACCGGCACTTCCTGCTGCGCGAGGGTCGCGACCGGCGTGCCGGTGGAGCGTTCGGCGATTGCCTTGACGCCCTGTTCCTTCAGGGCTTTCTGCACGCCCTTGATCGAGAACCCGTCGACATGCAGCATCTCCCGCACGCCGCAGAGCAGCGACACGTCCTCGGGGCGGTAGTAGCGGCGACCGCCGCCGCGCTTCATGGGCTTGACCTGCGGAAACTTGGTCTCCCAAAAGCGCAGCACATGGGCGGGAACGTCCAGTTCCTTCGAGACCTCGCTGATCGTGCGAAACGCTTTTTCGGATTTCGTCATACAGTTGCTCCAACCACCCCGTTAGCCCCAATCAATCCGGTCCCGTGCCTTTGCGGCACCGGACCCTTATTCGGCGTTTATCGTATCGCCGTTTATCTTGTCCTTGAGCACGTGCGACGGGCGGAACACCAGAACCCGGCGCGGATGGATCGGTGCTTCCTCGCCGGTCTTCGGGTTGCGCCCGACACGGCCCTTCTTCTCGCGCACGCTGAACGTGCCGAAGGACGAGATCTTCACCTTCTCGCCCTTGGTCAGCACGTCGGAAATGTGGTCGAGAACCGATTCCACCATCTGCGCGGATTCGTTGCGCGACAGCCCGAGTTCGCGGTAGACCGCTTCGCTGAGATCAGCCCGCGTTATTGTTTTTGACGTCATTGTGACACTCGCCTCCCCCGCACGAACCACCAAACTATTCGTGAATTGGAAAAAGAGTCAATATCCAAAGGCGCTTAGTGGCCCATCAAACCGGCACAAACATGCGCGATTGCCACAGTTTCGCCTCACCAGCGAACGGCGGCCCCGCCCCAGGTGAATCCGCCGCCCATGGCTTCGAGCAGCAGCAGGTCGCCGGGGCGGATACGCCCGTCCCGCACCGCGACGTCGAGCGCCAGCGGAATCGAGGCGGCGGAGGTGTTTGCGTGGTCCTGCACGGTCACGATGACCCGGTCCATCCCGACACCCATCTTCTGCGCCGTGCTGGCGATGATGCGGGCATTGGCCTGGTGCGGGACGACCCAGGCGACGTCTTCGGCGGTCAGGCCCGCGCCGGTCAGCGCCGCCTCGCCGATCTCCGCCAGGTTGCGCACGGCATGCCTGAACACCTCGCGCCCGTTCATGCGCAGATGCCCGGCGATGCCGGTGCTGGAGGGGCCGCCATCGACATGCAGCGCGGCATTATGGGTGCCGTCCGAGCGCAGTTCGGTGCTCAGGACGCCCCGGTCGGCGGTGGTGCCGGTCCCCGGCTCGCCCCGCAGAACCAGCGCCCCGGCCCCGTCGCCGAACAGGACGCAGGTGGCGCGGTCGGTCCAGTCGAGGATGCGGGAGAACGTCTCCGCTCCGATCACGACGGCCCCGCGCGCCTTGCCCGATTCGACGAACTGGGTCGCCACCGACAGCGCATAGACGAAGCCGGAGCAGACCGCCTGCACGTCGAAGGCGAATCCGTGATGCATGCCCAGCCGGTGCTGCACCCGGGTCGCGGTGGCGGGGAACGTCTGGTCCGGGGTGGTGGTGGCGACGACGATCAGGTCGATCTCGTCGATGCCCATCCCCGCCATCTCCAGCGCGCGCTCGGCGGCGCGGACGGCCAGATCGGAGGTCAGTTCGCCATCCGCGGCGATGTGGCGGCGGTGGATGCCGGTGCGCTCGACGATCCAGTCATGCGTGGTGTCGAGGGTCGCGGCCAGCTCGTCATTGGTGACGATGCGCGAGGGCAGGTACGAGCCGATGCCGACGGGAACGGCGCGCAGGCGCCTCATGCCCCGGCATCCGCATCGGGGGCGGTTTCGAGCTGCGCCGCGATGCGGTTGATGACGTCGGCGCGGGACATGGTCGCCGCCAGTTCGACCGCCGCCGCGAAGCCGGTCGCATCCGCCGAGCCGTGGCTCTTGACCGCCAGCCCGTCCAGCCCGAGGAACACGCCGCCATTGACCCGGCGCGGGTCGATCCGGCGCTTCAGCCGCCGCAGCGAGGCGATGGCGAACAGGGCGGCGAGGCGGCTGGTCCAGTCATGCTCGAACGCGCCGCGCAGGTGATCGCCGACGAATCGCGCGGTCCCTTCGGCTGCCTTCAGGGCGACGTTGCCGGTGAAACCGTCGGTCACGACCACATCCGCATGCCCCATGGGGATCGCGTTCGCCTCGATGAAGCCCGCGAAGTCGAAGGACGCGCCGTCGCGGGCGGCCCGCTCGCGCAGCACCTCGGCGGCCTCCTTCACTTCGGGGCGGCCCTTGTTCTCCTCGGTGCCGACATTGAGGACGGCGACGCGCGGCTTGTCGGCCCCCAGGGCGATTCGGGCGTATTCGGTGCCCATGACGGCATATTTGGCGAGGTCGGCGGCATCGGCGCGCACATCTGCCCCCATGTCGAGGACGATGCAGTGCTCGTGCTTTCCCATGGTCGGCCACAGGGCGGCGATGGCGGGGCGGTCGACGCCGTTGGCGCGGCGCAGGCAGAACAGCGCCATGGCCATCATCGCCCCGGTATTCCCGGCGGAGACCATGGCGGAGGCATCGCCGTCGCGTACCGATTCGAGCGCGTGCCACAGGCTGGACTTCCGCCCCCGGCGCACCGCGACGGAAGGCTTGGCGTCCATCTCGATGACATCCTCGGCGTGGCGCAACTCGACCCGCCCGTCCAGAACCCTGCGCTTGGACAGCAGTTTTTCCATCGCGGCGGAATCGCCGTGAAGCAGGAAACGGATGTCGGGGTCTTTCCGGGCCTGTTTCGCAATGCCGTCGACGACGCTGGCGGGAGCGTTGTCGCCACCCATGGCGTCGATCGAGAGGGTGATTTCATGGCCCATCGCGGGGAGTTCTCTCTCGCTGTGACACGTGCGAACCCGTCGAGCCCATCTCGCGCCGGAAGCCGCACGATACACGGCTCCCCGGATGACGCGGAACGATCGCAAGGTGCTTTAGCGGACCATGATCACCCGATCTCGCAGGCCGGTCAAGAAGGCGGTGCTATGCCGCCTCGTCATCGTCGTAATCGGCCTCGACGGCGGCGATGACCTCGCGGTCACGGTAATGGCCGCAGGCACCGCAGACGTGGTGCGGGCGCTTCAGCTCGCCGCAATTGTCGCATTCCGCATAGGCCTGAGGCTTCAGCGAATCGTGCGAGCGACGCATTCCGCGCCGGGAGCGCGTGATCTTTGACTTAGGGACGGCCATGTCGATATCCTTCTGACCGGGCACATCGGGGCGCGCGGCGTGGGCAGCGTATCAGAGGTGCGGAAACTAGCGATCCGGCGCGCGAAAACAACTCTTTTCGCATCAATCGCCCTTCCCGGGCGAATTCATCTTCTTCGCGAGGTCCGCAAGACCCGCAAAAGGCTTCACGTCGGCATCCGTCAGCGGCGCGACGCCCCCGGGGGTCGCGCGGTAGACGGTCTCCTCCTCCAGCCCCTCCTTGCGGGGATAGGGGTCCAGAGCGACGCCCAGTTCCTCGGCCATGATATCCCCGATATCGAGGGGATCGGTCAGGGGTTCGGGGACATCGCCCAATTCGCGGTCGGTGACGATCTCGTGCTCGGAGCCGGGCTTTTCCTCGGAATACAGGTCGGCGAAGGGCAGGAAACCGCGTTCGAACGCCTCGTCGATCTCGGCCGGCACGGGATCGAGGGTGACCCCGCATTCCTGCACCACGCTGGCCCGCAGGCGACCCGACAGGCGGATGCCGCTGCGCCAGGGCGTGCTCTCGACCTGCCAGGACAGGGATTTCACCGCCGGCAGATCGAATCGGGCGGCCAGCGCCAGGCATTCCTCCGGCGAGGCGGTGCCGTCGTGTCGCTGCGACGCGCCCCGCAATTCCGCCAGCGGAAGGCGGCGGGACAGGGCGGTATCGGGGGAATCGGGGCCAGCCATGGAAGACGCCTTTCGGTGCGGGTGCTTGAACTCTCTTCTGCGAAAGGATAGTCCCGACGGGGAAAACGTCGATGCACCAACAGGAGTATCAGCATGGCCCGACTCGTGTCGATACCATCGCGCCCCCGTTCCGCCCGCCCCGCCGCCCGCCGCCTCCGCCCGCTGATCCCCGCCCTGCTCGTGGCCGGAATCGCCGTCGCCGCCTGCGAACCGGTGCGCCAGACCCATGGCTACGTGCCCGCCGATGCCTATGTGCAGCGCCTGCAACTGGGCGAGGACAGCCGCGCCGATGTCGTCAGCAAGATCGGGCGGCCCAGCACCACGGCGGCCTTCGAGAACGACGAGTGGTACTACATCTCGCGCTCGACGGTGACGAAGGCGTTCTTCGCCCCGACCCCGACCGAACAGAAGGTGATGGTCCTCGCCTTCGATGCGGACGGTATCGTGCAGTCGGTCGACCGCTATGCCCTGGAGGACGGGCAGGTCATCGATCTGGTCACCCGCACCACCCCGACCCGGGGCAAGCGCCTGACGTTCCTGCAACAGTTGCTGGGCAATATCGGCCGCTTCACGCCGGGTCAGATCACGGGTAGCGAATCGCCGTTCTGACGGCGAATCCGCCGCCCCGGCCCCGGATTCGATCCCGGGGGGCTGTCCGGTGAAGGAGGCTGTCCGGTGAAGGAGAAAGGCCCCGGATCACGTCCGGGGCCTGGCAGGAAGGGAGGCGATGGCGCGGTGGTCACTCGACCTTGACGATCGGCCCGAAATAGCGGGCATCCGTGGGCTGGCCGGTGGGCGAGCCGCCCGGTTGCTCGACGCTGATGGCGAAGACGTCGCCCGGGGCCGCCACGATATTGCGGCGGGTCACGGGGGTGTCGGGCAGCAGGCCGATGGAGACAGGGACCGATTCGCCCGCAGGCACGCGCCACATCTGGAAGTGCCTGTCCTGCGGCGCGTCGATCCCGACCGGGATGACCGTCGCGATGCCGGTGGCGGTATCGAATTCCACCACCATCGCCGTCTCGCCCGTCGCCTCCGCCGTCACGACGGCGACGTAGCGCGCGGTATCGGCCTGCGGAAACAGCACGGGTCGCAGCAGGGCCGTCGACAGGGCGACGACCGCGAGGCCCGCCACCAGCGATATCCCCTGCCACCGCCGCGCGCCCCGGCGGGTCCGGCGCAGCGCGTGGAGCGTCTCGACATGGGCGAGATGCTCGGAGATGCGGGCGAACATGCCCGGCGGCGGCGTCACCGGCTCGACGGGTTTCAGCAGGGCGGCGAGGCGCTGCTCCCACCGTTCGCGCAGGTGGCGTGCCTTCACGCTCTCCCGCCTGGTGCGGGGGAGGGTGCCGAGTGCGCGTTCGGCGGCGTCGAGGTCGCGTTCCTTGCCTGTCATCTCATTCGTCCAGACAGCTCTTGAGGGAAAGGAGACCGCGTCGCAGCCATGTCTTGACGGTATTGACCGGGGCATCGAACCGGCGAGCCAGTTCCTCGCGCGAATCGCCCTGGTAGTAGGCGCGCAGGATCAGGTCGCGCTGGCGCTCCTCCAGCCGGTTGAGGCAGTCGATCAGCGTCAGGGTATCGACCCCGCCATCCCCGGCGGAGGAGGGGTCGGGGGCGGCCTCCATATCCGCCTCGCTGCCGGTGGTCGCGCCCATGATTCCGCGCCCCTGTCGGCGCAGGGCATCCACGGAACGGTTTCGGGCGATCACGGCAAGCCATGCTCCTGCTTCGCCGCGCCGGGGGTCGAAGTTGCGCGCCTTGCGCCAGACATCGGTAAAAACTTCCTGCAGCACGTCTTCCGCCACGGCCCGGTCGCGCGTGATCTTCAGCGCGATGCCGAACAGCTTGGGCGACACGCGGTCGTAGAGCAGGCGGAATGCCGCCCGGTCGCTCCTGGCCGTCGCCAGCAGCAGATCGTCGATCTCGGATGCCATCGGTTCACTATCCCGGCCATGAATCATCGGTCGTGCGCGATACGAGCGGTCCGGTGAACACCGGACGGGCGCGTCGTGGTCGCGTTTCATCCTAGTTAACCTGACTGCCGAAACTTTCCACGCATTCCGGACGAAACCCTGAAGAACGACCTGCCGGAATCCCGGTCCGGTTGCCCGACTGCCGGAGCGGGGCGGGGCGCGTCGCCCGGTCTTCCCCGAGATGGGCGGCGCGCCTTTTCGTCAGGCCGGGGCCGCGCGGGTGCGCCGGGCGACGAGCGTGCCGTACAGCAGCGCCAGCGCCGCGACGGCCACCGGCACCGTCACCGCGACCACGACGAAGGACCATCCCCCCGTCGCCATCAGCTTGCCCGAACTGAGCGCCGCCGAAGACATCACGGCCATGACCAGAAAGTCGTTCAGCCCCTGCACCTTCGCGCGGTCCTCGGGCCGGTTATGGGCCGCCAGCAGGCTGGTCGCGCCGATATAGCCGAAGTTCCACCCCAGCCCCAGCAGGATCAGCGCGATGTAGAAATCGTGCAGCTCGATCCCGCTCAGCGCCACCGCCGAACAGGCCAGCAGCAGCACGAGACCCGCCGCGATCACGGGCCGGGGGCCGACGCGCGCGATGATCGACCCGGTGAAGAAGCTGGGCGCGAACATCGCGATCACGTGCCACTTCACCACGTTCGCCGCATCCGGCGTGCCGAAGCCGCAGGCGATCATCGCCAGCGGGGTCGAGGTCATGGTCAGGGTCATGGTGCCGTAGACGAACATCGCGCACAGCATGGCGACGGGGATATTGCGATCCGCCAGAATCGCGCGCCAGGGCCGCGAAGGCGTCCCGATCTGCGACCGCGAGGGGGGCGGGATGTCGAGAAGGGCGATGAGGACCATCCCGACCAGGTTCGGCACCACCAGAAACGCGAAGGCCCCGACGAACGGCACGGCGGACCACATCCCTTCGGTCCGGGTCACGATCTCGGCACTGAGCAGGGCGGCGACCAGACCCCCGGCCAGCACCAGCGAAATCGCCTTGGGCCTGAAATCCTCCGGCGCGGTATCGGTGGCGGCGAAGCGGAAATAGTTCTGGGTCGTCTGGTAGATCCCCGCGAACATGTAGCCGATGCAGAGCAGCCAGAACTCGCCCCGCAGCATCGCCAGCGCGCAGAGCAATCCGCCGAGGCACGCCAGCACGCTGCCCAGCCAGAACCCGGCCCGCCGCCCGAACCGCCCCATGAACAGTGACATGGGCAGCGCGGTGGCCATGCCCGTCAGCATCTGGGCGGCGATGGGCAGGGTGGCGAGGCTCTTGTCCTCCGCCAGGATCGCCCCGGCCAGCCCGCCGAGGATGATGTAGACCGGCAGTTGCGCGCCCTGCACCGCGTTCATCGTCGCCAGCACCGCCACGTTGCGCACCGCGCGGGGCCGGGGCATCGTGTCGGCGGCGGTGTCGGCGGGGGCGGTCATGCTTCGGGGGCGGGTTCGGGTGTCGCGGGCGGGGCCACGGGGCGCAGCTCGCGGGACAGGGCGTCGAGCACGGCATTGGCGAAGCGCGCTTCCTCGCCTTCGAAGAACGCCTTGGCGACCTCGACATATTCGTTGATGACGACCTTGTGCGGCACCTTGGGCATGGTCAGGAACTCGGACCCGGCGGCGCGGAACAGGGCGCGCAGGGTGGGGTCGATGCGCTTCAGCGGCCAGCCGGACTTCATCACCCCGTCCGTGGCGCGGTCGATGCGGGTCTGCTCGCCGACCGCCCCCTCCAGCAACTTGCGGAAGTGCTTGCGGTCGGCCTTGGCCAGTTCCTCGTCGTCGATTTCCTGCACCGCGCGGTGGTCGCGGAATTCCTCCGCGATCTCGCGCCAGGCCGCGCCGGTCATCTCCATCTGGTACAGCGCCTGCACCCCGTTCAGCCGGGCGGCGGAGCGGGCGCGGCGCGAGACGTCCTGCTTGCGCGGGGGGGTCGGGTCGGTCGGGGCCGTCTTCGTTCCGGAGGGTCCGTCCTCAGACATTGCGGGCATCGTCGCCGGAACCGGCCATCTGGATATGCGTGTCGTCGGGCAGGAAGGTGGATTGCCGCCGCGCCGCGCCGCCGCCGGACCCCGCATCGTGCATGGCCATCAGCGCGATGCAGGCATCGGCGGCCCCGGCACCCTTGTTCTTCTGTAGCGGATCGGCGCGCACCCGCGCCTGGTCCATGTCCTCGACCGTCAGGATGCCGTTGCCGATGGCGAGGCCCGCCCCGATGCCCAGTTCCATGATCCCGCGCGCGCTTTCGTTCGAGACCGTGTCGTAATGCGACGTTTCGCCCCGGATCACGCAGCCGAGGGCGACGTAGCCGTCATACCCCTCCATCTCGTCGGCGATGCGGATGGCGACGGGCAGTTCCAGCGCGCCGGGCACTTCGGTGACGGTCGCCTCGACCCCGGCCTCGACCAGCCGGTCGACGCAGCCTTGGGTCAGCATGTCGGCGATATCGCGGTAGAACGGCGCGACGACCACCAGAACTCTCTTCGATTCAAGCATCTTCCGGGGCCTCCTGCCGCGCTGCGCGTGCTTCATCCAGCCGTGCCACGTATCGTGCGAGCACGTCGATTTCAAGGTTTACCGCGTTTCCGGCCGACAACGATCCCAGCGTGGTCTGTTCCTGCGTGTGCGGAATGATGTTCACGCCGAAGAGCGCGCCGTCCACCTCGTTGACCGTCAGGGACGCGCCGTCGAGCGTGACGGAGCCTTTGGGCGCGATGAACCGGGCCAGCGCGTCGGCCGCCTCGAACACCAGCCGCAGCGAGTCGCCCTCGGGGGTGGCGGAGATCACCTGTGCCAGCCCGTCCACATGCCCGCTGACGATATGCCCGCCCAGCTCGTCGCCCACCTTCAGCGCGCGTTCCAGATTCAGGCGGGTGCCGGCGGCCCAGTGCTGCACGGTGGTCAGGGACAGGGTCTCGGCGGAGGCATCGACGGCGAACCAGTCGCCCGCATCGTCCCGCCCCTTGTCCGTCACGGTCAGGCAGCAGCCGGAGCACGCGATGGAGGCCCCCGTCGCGATCCCGGTGGTGTCGTAGGCGCAGCCGATCACGAGGCGCGTATCGCCCCGCATCTCCACGCTGCGCACGGTGCCGATATCGGTGATGATGCCGGTGAACATCCTACGGGCTCTCCTCTTCGCGGTCCCAGATGCCGAGGGTATCGGGGCCGATTGACTGACACGAGACCTGCCGGAAACGGGGCGCATCCGCAAGCCGGTCGATGCCGCAGGCATCCAGCGCCCCCCGCGCATCCGCCCCGAGGACCATGCCGCCGGTGAACCAGGCGAGGCGGTCGACGCATCCCGCGCGGATCAGGGCGGCGGCGAGGGTGCCCCCCCCCTCGCAGAAGATCGCGCCATGCCCCCGGGCGGCGACCAGATCCAGCAGCGCGGCGACCCCGGCCCCCGCCTGCGCCTGCACCACGCTCGCCCCCGCCGCGCGCAGGGCGTCGGCGCGGGCGGGATGCGCGGCGGCATCGCCCAGGATCAGCGCCGTCCCCGGTGCCAGCACCCGGGCGGTGGGGGGAGTGCGCAGCGCGCGGTCGGCGATGACCGGGACGGGGCTGGTCCCCTCCATGCCCGGCAGGCGGACATCGAGCGCGGGGTCGTCCGCCAGTACCGTGCCGATACCGGTCAGGATCGCATCCGCCCGGGCGCGCATCAGGTGAACGCGGTGGCGGGCCGCACTGCCGGTGATCCATTGCGACCGGCCGGTGCGGGTCGCGATCCTTCCGTCCAGGGTGGTGGCCAGCTTCAGCGTGAGGGTGGGGCGACCCGTGCGCCGCATCCGCAGATAGGGGGCGAGCAGGGCGCTCGCCTCGCGCGCCCCGGGGCCGATCTCCACCGCGATCCCGGCCGCGCGCAGGGTGGCGAAGCCCTTGCCGGCGACCCGGGGGTCGGGATCGGTCAGGGGGGCGACGACCCGGGCGATGCCGGCCCGGATGAAGGCATCGGTGCAGGGGGGGGTGCCGCCGTGGTGGGCGCAGGGTTCCAGCGTCACGTAGGCCGTCGCCCCCCGGGCCGCCCCCGGGCCGAAGCGCGCCGCCGCATCGGCCAGCGCGCGGGTCTCGGCATGGGGCCGCCCCCCTTCCGCCGTGCGCCCCCGCCCCAGCACGATGCCGTCGCGCACGATCACGCAGCCGACCGACGGATTCGTCCCCGTGCGCCCCAGCCCCCGGCGGGCGAGGGCCAGAGCCATGCCTATGCCCTTCTCAGGCACCATCCGCGTTGCCCGGCTCCGCCGCGCCTTGCGGGGGGCGCAGTTCCTGCACGAAAGTCTCGAAATCGCTGGCATCCGAGAAATTGCGGTACACGCTGGCGAAACGCACATAGGCCACCGTATCCACCCCCGCCAGCGCGCTCATCACCGTCTCGCCGATGCGGTCGGAGGCGATTTCCGTCTCGCCCTGGGATTCGAGCTGGCGCACGATGGCCGAGACCATCCGCTCGATGCGGTCCGGCTCGATGGCGCGCTTGCGCACGGCCATGTGGATGGAATGGGCCATCTTCTCGCGCTCGAACGGCACGCGCCGCCCGTTCTTCTTCAGCACCGTCAATTCGCGCAGCTGCACCCGCTCGAACGTGGTGAAGCGCGCCCCGCAATCGGGGCAGAAGCGGCGGCGGCGAATGGCGCTGTGATCCTCGGCGGGCCGCGAATCCTTTACCTGGCTGCCGGTATCCCCGCAAAATGGGCAACGCATGGCCCTCTCCCCCCGTCGTCATCGCTATCGGTGCGGTCTGGATGAGTATACGAGAACGCCGCAGGCCGAAAGTCCGGGTTTGACCTTATTCGGGGGTATCCTCCTCGTCGGGCAGCATGTCCCGGTCCTGCATCCACTCGAACCCCGCCAGGATGGCGAAGGTCAGCGCGGCGAGGAACCCGGCCTCCACCAGATAGCCCAGCCCCGCCGCGATGCCGATGCCCCCCGCCGTCCAGATCGCCGCCCCGCTGGCGACCCCGCGCAGCCGCCCGCTGTCGTTCTGCGAGATGATCGCCCCCGCGCCCAGGAACCCGATGCCGCCCATGACCCCCTGGATCACCCGCGTCGGATCGACCGCGATCGAGCTGTCCCCCGCCGCCGCGCTGGCCCCGTAGTTGATCGCCACGATCATCAGCGCGGCGGACCCGGCGGAGATCAGCATGTAGGCCTGCGCCCCCAGCGGCTTGCGCTTGACCTGCCGGTCCAGCCCGACGACCAGGCCGAACAGGGTGGCGAGCAGGACGCGGAGGACGAAGTCGGGGGTGTCGATGGTCATGGGGCGCTCCTGTGAGGCGGGGAGAGGGACAGGGCAAGGATAGCGGCTGGCGCGCGAATGGCGAAGCCGTATACAAGAGGTGCCATGATCGAACGGACCCCCTCCCGTACCGGAACCCTGATCGTCGGCGGCGGCCTGTCGGGCCTGTCGCTGGCGGATCGCCTGACGCGGGCCGGGGGCGACTGGCACCTGGTGGAGGCGCGGGGGCGGCTCGGCGGGCGCATCGCGGGGCTGGAGCATGCCGGGGCGGTCTTCGATCTGGGACCGGCGTGGTTCTGGCCGGGCCAGCCGCGCATGGCCGCGCTGGCCGCGCGGTTCGGCCTCGACGTGTTCGAGCAGCATGCGCGCGGGGCCACCTGCTACGAGGATGCGAACGGATCGGTGCAGCGGGTCCTGACCCCCTCCGCCCTGGCCGGATCGCTGCGGCTGGCGGGCGGGATGCGGGCGCTGACCGATGCGCTGGCCGGGGAGCTGGACCCGGCGCGCGTGACCCTCGATACCCCGGTCGCCGCCCTGACTCGCGGGGCGGAGGGGGTCGGGGTGCATCTGCGGAACGGCGGGACGATCCGCGCCCGGCGCGTCGTGCTGGCCCTGCCGCCCCGGGTCGCCGCGACCCTCGCCTACGATCCGCCCCTGCCCGGGGCGGCGATGCGGGCGCTGGGCGCGATTCCGACCTGGATGGGGGCCATGGCCAAGTTCGTCGCCGTCTACGACCGCCCGTTCTGGCGCGAGGCGGGATTGTCCGGCGATGCCGCGAGCCGCCACGGCCCGATGGTCGAAATCCACGATGCCAGCGCGAGGGGCGGCGCGCCGGGGGCGCTGTTCGGGTTTCTGGGCGTGCCGGTGACGCATCGCGAGACGTTGGCGGATCGGCTGGGCGAAGCCTGCCTCGCGCAGTTCGTGCGGTTGTTCGGCGAGGCGGCGGGCGCACCGGTGGCCACGCATCTCGCCGACTGGGCGCTCGATCCCTTCACCGCGACCCGGGCCGATCACACCCCCCTCGGCGCGCACCCCGTCTACGGCCCGCCGCCCGCACTGGCGGATCTGTGGGGTGGAGATGTGCGGATCTGCGTGACGGAGGTTGCGCCGGAGCATGGCGGCTTCACCGAAGGGGCGCTGTCGGCGGCGGAGGCGGTCGGGCTGTAAGGGCCGCGCGCCATTCCTCGCGCACATCCGCGTCGTCATCCTCGCGGGCCGGCGCAGCCAGTTCGCCCGCAGGCGACAACCGCGACAGCGCCCAGACCGCCGCCCCCCGTACCAGCGGGTCGGCATCCTCCAGCAGCGCGCGGACGGGGGCCACCAGCGCGCCTTGCCCGGAATTCCCCGCCGCGATCAGCACGTTGCGCAGGAACCGCCCTCGCCCGATCCGCTTGACGGGCGAGGCGGTGAACAGGGTGCGGAACGCCGCATCGTCCAGCGCCAGCAGGTCGGCGAGTGCCGGGGCCTTCAGCGCCTCGCGCGCATGATACGCGGCATCGCTCGCCTCCTGCGCGAACTTGTTCCACGGGCAGACGGCCAGGCAATCGTCGCAGCCGTAGATGCGGTTGCCCATCGCGGCACGGAATTCGTGCGGGATCGGCCCCTTGTGCTCGATGGTCAGGTACGAGATGCACCGCCGCGCATCCAGCCGGTAGGGCGCGGGAAAGGCCGCCGTCGGGCAGACATCCAGACACGCCCGGCACGACCCGCAGCGGTCGGAATGGGCCGCATCCTTCGGCAGGTCCAGCGTCGTGAAGATCGCGCCGAGGAAGGCCCACGACCCCACATCCCGGCTGACCAGATTGGTATGCTTGCCCTGCCAGCCCAGCCCCGCCAGCGCGGCCAGCGGTTTCTCCATCACGGGGGCGGTATCGACGAACACCTTCACATCCTCGCCCGTCTCCTCGACGATCCAGCGGGCGAGGCGCTTGAGGCGCTTCTTGATCCGGTCGTGGTAGTCGCGGTTGCGGGCATAGACGCTGATGGTCGCGCGGTCGGGCATGGCGAGGGTGGCGAGCGGGTCGCCCTCAGGCCCGTAATTCTCGACCAGCATCACGACCGAGCGCGCCTCCGGCCACAGCGCACTCGCATCCGACCGCCACGCCACCCGCTCCGCCATCCAGCCCATCCCGCCGTGATACCCCTCCGCCACCCAGTCGCGCAGCCGATCCCCCGCCGGGCGCATGGCGGCGGGGGCAGCGATGCCGAGGGCGGCGAAACCCTCCTCGCGGGCGCGGGTTTCGAGGGCGGGGCGGATATCGGTCACGGGGCGGCTCCCTTGCACGGGCGTCTCGGATGGACTAGGTTAGTCCATTACGGGAGAGACCGCATGAAATACAACATACACGAAGCGAAGACCCATTTCTCCAAACTCGTCGCCGCCGTCGAGGCAGGCGAGACCGTCACCATCTGCCGCAACGGCAAGCCGGTCGCCGAGGTGGTGCCGCCGCAGGATGCGGAGGCGAAGCCGTTTCCGTTCGGGTCATGGAAACATCTGATGCCTGCGGCGGAAGGCAAGGACCTGTCGCATCTGGCCGATCCGACCGACGACGAGATGCTGGACGAGATGGGGCTGTGATCCTGCTCGATACGCATACGTTGATCTGGGCGATGAAATCGCGGGGCATGCTCTCCGTTCGGGCAGCCGCCGTGCTGGACGGCACACCCGGGCGCAGTGTCAGCGCCGCCAGCCTCTACGAGATCGCCTACAAGGGCGGGCGGGGGAAGTGGCCCGAGGTCGAGGACCTGCTCGCCCTCGATCTGGAGGCGGCCCTCGCAAACGACGGCATCGACGTGATTCCGGTTTCCGGCGCGATCATGCAGCGGGCCGGTACGCTCGACTGGAACCACCGCGATCCGTTCGACCGGATGATCGTCGTCACGGCACTGGACCGGGGCGCGGCGCTCGTCTCGAAGGACGCGACGCTCGACACGGTGGACGATCCTGCGTTCCGGCGCGTGTGGTAGGCGCTACAGCACGAAGACGAACAGCAGATGGCCGAGGACGGTCAGCGCGAATGCGATCGTCAGGGCAAGGACCAGATGGGCGCTGGTGACGTAGAGATATCGCCTGACCAGATAGGAGTTGTAGTACGATTCGCTCATCGTCCGCTTTCCGCTGAGCGTATTGGGGGCGTGGCTGTGATAGGGCAGGTTCAGGATCAGCAGGATCGTGGCGATGCAGTACCCCAGCATTTCCGCGAGAATGAATGCCTGCGTGATCTTCTGTCCGGCAAAGACGATCAGCAGCACACCGGTGGCGGCGATCATGGCCGAGACATGGGTCAGCAGACTGGCGATATTGGAATCGAGGGTCGCCAGATTCTGCTTGAGATAATCGACGCCGGGAGCCTCGCCCCTCTGCTCGAAATACGTCTCCAGCGATGGCGGGTTGCCCGCACCGGAACGCTTTCGCGCCCATTTCTCGGCCATCCTGTAGAGATTTTCCACGACCCGCACCGTCAGAAATCCACATCCGCGTAGTGGTCCGCCGCCGGAACCCCGGGCACGTGGTCCGACAGCAACGTGCGGAAGGCGGGGCGGGATTTTATGCGGGCGTACCAGTTCCGGGCCGCCGGATACGCGCTCCAGTCCACCTCGCCGATATAGTCGAGGCAGCTGATATGCGCGGCGGCGGCGAAATCGGCCAGCGTCAGCGCCTCGCCCGCCAGCCAGTTGCGCCGGTCGGCCAGTTGCGAAACGTAGTCGAGATGCGCGCGCAGGTTGGCGGCCCCGAGGC
>Ga0115031_1001830_pt1 | contig 15702 bp, 9 predicted proteins | sample Maine_Asex4_meta_FD_87301 | JGI IMG/M metagenome (GOLD analysis project Ga0115031, IMG submission 87301) | Marine algal microbial communities from Maine, USA - Maine_Asex4_metaG | ecosystem: Host-associated > Algae > Red algae > Unclassified | place: Maine, USA | collected 2015-01-05
CGGAAGGCGCGTTTGGGTTTGGCGTCGGACCGGACGGAGAGGGGGGTGGCGGCGGCGGCGGCGGCGGCGGTGGCGGCGGGGGCGGCGGCGGGGGGGGTGGGGGTGGTGGCGGCGGTGGTGGTGGCGGTGGTGGCGGTGGGGGTGGTGGAGGGGGCGGAAATGGGGGCGGCGGCGATGCCGACGGCGATGGTGGGCCCGGCGGCGGCGGCGGTGGTCCCGGCGGCGGCGGGGGCGGGGGCCCTGGTGGAAAGGGCCCTGGCGGGTCCAAGGGCGCGGACGCTGGGAAACTCACCGGCGCCGCCGCAGCGGTGGCTGCCGCGCGCCAGAATGAAGCCAGGCTGGCGTCTGGCAAGCCTGGGGAGCCCGGTTTTGGGGGCCCCGGCATTGGAGCAGCGGCGCCCGGGCAGCCTGCAGCACCGCGCCTGCCGACCGGCAAGGTGGAGGCCAAGGACAACACGGCGCGCGGGCGGCAAAAGAAGCCGCTCCATTGGGGCAAGATCCCCAACAACCTCATCCCCGGCACCATTTGGACGACGCTGGACGAGAAGGTGGTGCCGATCAACGAGGAGGAGGTCGACGAGTTGTTTGGCGTGGACGTGCAGGAGTCAAGCGGCTTTGGCGCTGCCCAAGAGGAGGTCAAGCCCGAGGTGCTGCCGCACAAGCGTAAGCACAACGTCAACATTCTATTGGCCAACATCAAGATGAGTTCAGACGACATCAAGGACGTCATCCGCGTGCCGACGTACAAGGACTTGGAGGCGGGCACCCTGCAAGCGTTGCTGCTGATTTGCCCGACGCCAGAGGAGGAGCAGCTGCTCGCTCAAAACGTCGGCATCAAGGACCAAGTCGACCGCACGGACCAGTTTATGATGGAGTTGGCGGAGCTGAACGGCCTCCGCGCCAAGGTGCTTTGTGCCCTCTCTGCCAAGACGTTCAACGACGAGGCGGTCGAGGTTATCCGCAACATGGACACCTTTGCGATGATTCCCGCCGAGATCATGGGGTCGGCCAAGCTGGCCGGCACCCTGCAGACGGTGCTCGCGCTGGGCAACTTCCTCAACTCGGGCACGACCCGCGGCGGTGCGCACGGGTTCAAGCTCGAGGCCCTGGCCATGTTGTCGACCGTCAAGAACCCGAATGGTGGGTCGCTCCTTAACTACATCGTGATGTCGATGGAGCGGGACCAGCCGGGCATTCTGCCGCTGGACGACATGCCGTCGCTTCACCGGTCGGCCATGCTCTCCCTCGACGCCATCGGGGAAGACGTGCAAGCCCTGCTCGAGTCTGTCACCAACGTATCGGAGCAGATCAAATCCATCGGCGACGACGCGTCGCTGGCGGGTTTCAAGACCGAAATGGAGACCTTTGCTGGGGAGGCGGTCAAAGTGCGGGAGGAGATTATCTCCTTGCGCGGCCTCATGATGGAGAAGCAACAAGGCATGATGGGCCACTTTGGCGAGCGCAACAAGGCGTCCCGCGCGCGTGCGGAAGACCTCTTCCGGATGCTGCGCGAATTTTCTGACGACGTCGACCAGGCGCTCATGGTCAAGTGGGAGAAGGATGCGCGCGACGCCAAGAAGGCCGGCCGCACGCCGCCGCCCAAGCCGGGGACAAGGGCAGAGGCGGCGGCCTTGGCGGAAGCGGAAGCCGCCGCCGCCCGAGCCGAGATGGGCGACGAGCCTGCGCCAAGTAGCTCCGTGGTGGACACGCCGGCGGCTGCGCCGGCGGCGGCAGCATCGACACCGGCCGCTACGGCCGCGGCGAGTCCGACCGCCACCGCGGCGGCGCCATTAGCAGCGGCGGAGGCGCCCGCGGAGGTGGCGGCGTCTGTAGGGGCAGTGGTAGCCGACGCGCCGCCCGCCGACGTGGCGGCGGCCGAGGCCGCGTCGGGGGCCGTCGAGACCGAAGCCGAGACCGCGACGGCCCCGGCAGAAGCCGAGGCCGCTTCTGCGGAGGCCGAGGCCACCCCGCAATAACTACTCCTGGACGTCTTCTTCCCTCCACACTCCCGAGATGCAGTGAACACCACTGCCGACGAATTGCTGACTAATCACCTCCGTAGCACCGAATCTCTGGACCTCGACCACCGTCCCCATTGCTTCTTTGAGATGCACGCTATGTAATCAAGACGACCTTACGATGATATGGGCATGCCGCGAGCGTCCCCGAGTGTGGCACCAACACCGACACTGGATAGAGGAAAGGAGATAGCACCTGCCGACCCCAACTGAGAAGGCGAACTCCGCCTGGCGCAGTCGGCGCTGCTGCCGCTGCTACCCTGGCGACCTCCAGGTGCACGCGCAAAGACAGTGCGCAGATGCACGTTCCTTCCAAGAGGAAACTAACCCAACCACATAGGAATGCCAAGATATGTAGGCCATCCGCAGGTGGGAGTGCCACCGCGGACGAACAACCCTAACCCACGCGCGCGAAATAGCGCCCAGCTGCAAACGCCGTCACGTGGTAGACGTCCGCACGGCGGGCTCACCCTCACCGATCTACAACCCACCAGGCTCCAGAGCAGCGGCCCCGCGCACCACCACCCGCACCCGCCACGGCAACTGAGCAAACGACCCACTACGCCACCCCAACCACACCACACGGGGAGCAGGCCACACCAATCACAATAGAGACAGCACAGAGAAAACATGTGCACACAAATGGGGGCTGGCGCACGTTTACACGATGAACCGGTACGGAATGGGCTCCACCAACTCCATCGACGGCACGCTAACGACAGCCGCAGCGCGAGGCCCGACCGGCTGGCGCTTGGGCAGCACCGCCTTCTCACCCTTGGCGCGAGATTCCCGCGACAGCGCATCGTTGGCCTTGACGCGCTTCTTGAAGTCCTCGTCGCACCGCGACTTCTTCACGTGCTCCACCCGGACGTGGAACCGCTTGGCCAGGATGCGGTTGCGAACGACTTTGTTGACCTCGACGCCGACAGCGGTGCGGGAGATGTTGAACACACGCCCGGTCTTGCCATGGTAGTACTTATACGGCATGCCCTGCTGCACAGCAGGGTTGGCCACAATGTCGACATAGTCGCCAACCTTGTACGTCGTCAGGTACGTAGACAGGTGCTCCGGGCCATGCTTCCGGAAGGACTTGGCAAACAGATGCCTCGTGTTGCTGCGCTTACCACCCGAACGAACCATGGCTCAGGGGTAGGGTGAACAAAAGGACGGCACGGCGGGAGGGGGATTGGGGTGGGGAAGGGGATTGATGGCCGCGGCGACGGCGTCGGCGACGGAGACGGGCGTGGGCGGGTCGACGGACGGGGGCGAGACGGCATCGGCGACAACAGTCACGGATTGCTGAGGCGCCAATGCGCAGCGTCGATCGATCGAGCCGTCATTGCATGTTGTATCCAACTGATGATCGCCACGTCGCAGAGCGGATCATTTGAGCTTTGAACATTGGCATCCAATTGACTGAACATCAACGGCGCATGGACATGTGTCTCTACTGCTCCTGGCTGCCAAGTACGCAAATACTGGGTCTGTCGCAAGTCATAGGCTCTCCTCTTCATGTTCGCACTGTACAGGGGTCTGTTGACGTTGCGTTCTGCGTGGCGCTCCCCCTCATCCCTGGCTGTTCCCTGCAGTTGGCCTTCGTGTCACGTCCGCTCGAGACGCGCCGGCGCGGGTTTGTCAGTCGACTTCGCGCTTCGGGGCGGCTAGGTGTCGCCTGGTTGGAAGAAGCGGCCAAAAGGCACTCGTCCGGTCACGATGCTTGGACCGTGCTGCATCCACTTCGTCCCGATTATTTTGCGACGTGCTGCCACGAGCGCCCCATTGGCGCTGGGGACCGGCTGGGGGTAGAGGGTGGGCCGTCCTGCCATTGAGAACAGGGTCGGGACAACCTGTTGGCGCCGGCGCCCACGGCGGGGGGGGCGGCCGCCGCGGCTTGTGCACCGTGGCGGCTGCATTTTCTGGACGGGAGTGACCGTCGCGGCGCAGTCGAGAGGGGGGCGGCATTACGCAGTGGTCCTGGCTGTGGTGGTCCTGCCCGTGGTGCTGGGTGGGCTGATGTCGATGTCACAGGCTTGCAGGCGTCCTGCAGCGGATCCGTGAGCAGGGAGAACCCTTCGTGGCCCTGCTGTGGGCTGCTGGGCGCCTGGCAGTCCCACCCCTCTTGTTTCTTCCTTTTTCGTTGCGGTCGGTGTGTCAGACCCGGGGCGTGTTGGCACACGCTCGCTCGCATCCCGCCGGGGGTTGGACGGTTGGGCTGCGATACCGGGAGTGTGACGGCGCCCAGCGTGTGGCGGCGCCTGCGACTTCGCCGACTAATGAGGAGAGCACGCGCTGGGCGTGCGTGTGTGCTCCTCAGCGTGCCGGGGGTGGTGCTTGCGGTGGTGGTCGTGGTGACGGCGACGTAGCATATCGTCGACGCGCGGGGAGGCCGGTGCCTGCCCTCTCCCTCTAGGGCTGGGGTCGACACCATGTCCATCAACCGGTATGACCTCAAGGAGGCGGTCTTGCTTGCCCGCGGTGAGCGCGAGGCGGAGTTGCTGCGGTTGACGACCCTGCGGGAGCTGCCCAAGTCGCTCTTCTTCTCCAAGCCCGCCACCTCTGCGCTCCCCGCCCCCCACCGAGGGAGTTGGAAGGGAAAACCGGTGGTCTACTCCCATGGCGAGGTATACAAGATGGTCGAGTCGGTCGCCGCCACAATGCGTGAGTGCGGTGTCCGCCCCGCGACGGTGTGTGCGCTAGTGACGCCAACCGGCAGCGTCGAGGCGGCCGTCTTCTTTCTCGCGCTCGTGTGGATTGGCGCCATCGCCGCACCCGTAGACGCGGGGCTGGACAGCCAGGGCTTGGCCGTGGCGCTCAAGGCGTGCGGCGCGACGATTGTCGTCTCGCCCATTCCGGATGACGGCGCCGACGGGGAGCTTGATGAGAGGGATGGGGGGGAGGCGCTGGAAATTGGGGCGCGGGTGGCGAGCGTTGCCAAGAATATGGGCATCATCTCTTGGCACCTGTACCGCACGACCAACGAGGGCGTGAAGCTGGAGATGCATGGCACCCGGGCGGGCGCGAGCGCCGCGTGGAAGGGCGGCTCTGCTGACTACAAGGTCGACCCGGAGGAGGTGGCTGTCCACCTGCTTGCCTCCCCGCCGTCGATGGACACCGCCGCGGACGGCGATCTCGGCGCGGCGCACGTAGTGGACGTGGTGCGGCTGACACATCGCAACCTGGTGTCGTCGGCCCAAGCGTTTGCGACCAGCTATCAGCTGAAGGTCGAGCAAACAACGCTCCTCAGTTGCGCGCTACACGACGCGCACGGGCTGGTGGTACTCCTTGCCACACTGCTGTCGGGAGGCCAGCTGGTCCTCCCGCCCGCGACCGCTGAACCCGAGGAGTTCTTTGCGGCCGACATGTTTTGGCCACTGGTCTCGTCCTTATCCCTGGACTGGTTGTCCGCGTCACCAGCCAACCTCCGCACCGTTTCTGCGGGTGGGAACTTCCCAGACCAGTCGAGCATCGGTTTTGTGCGTGTCGCGACGGGCCTACACACCGCTTCTGCTGGAACGAGCTGCACGGACGACGCGCTGTCTATCGAAGACGTGGCGTTCCTGTCGAAGGCTGTTTTCCACGCGCCCGTCTTGCCGGCGTACGGCCCCGCCGCGGCGGCCGGCCACGCGGCTGCCAATACGACTGGCACCAACGGTGGCCGCCCTGGCACGCTCGGGAAGCCGCCCCTCTCGAGCGTGCGTCTGGCCGTCCTCGATCCGGTCACGCGGGCGTATCTGCCCAGCGGGGAAGTTGGCGACGTGGCTGTCACGGGCCCAGGCGCTTCGACGTCTGTACTTGCCGGCGCGGGTCGTAACGAGGAGGCGGTGCGCAAGCTCTTCCTCCACGAGGCGCTCGACGATGGGGAGGAGGCCCCTACCAACGACGCGGACGCGCTGCTCCTCGCGCCGGTCGCATCGGGCAAGTACTCCACACCGGGCACCATGGTGACCGCGTCGCAGAGCGTCCGTGCGGCGGACGGAGGGAAGAAGGCTTGGGAGGTCGACGCCGTTTCGTCGGGCGGAGTGTACCACAACCTGCCGCCACTGAGTGCGCGGACGTCGGCGGCGGCCGCTGCCGCCGCCGCGGCGGGTGCCCAGACTGCGACGGTCTGGTTCCTGACGGGCGACCGGGGCAAGGTGGACAAGGACGGCTTCCTGGTGGTCGTTGGTGACGCGCGAGAGATGCGTGCCGCCGAGGCCCGCAAGCTGGCCGTTGTGGCGGCGGCGGAGCAGCGCCGCAAGGCTGAGGAGGAGGCGGCGCTCGAAGAGGAGCGCGCGGCAGAGGCAGCGCAGGCAGAAAGCGAGGCGCAGCGCCGTCGGGAGGCGGGCATCACCGAAGAGGAGGAGACGTCCGAGGTGGAGAAGGCCAAGCTCGCCACTGTCGCTACCGCCGCCTCGCTCGCTGCAGCTGGGGGGGCGGTCGCCACCCGCGATAGTTGGATGCGCCGGTCGGATGAGCCGCCGACGGCGCAGAGCCGCTCGGTCGAGGCCGCCGCCGGTGCTTCCGCGGCGCGGGGGCGGAGCCGCGACGGCGACCGCGGCGCTGCGGACGGGACCCTAGGTCTGGACGCCTCGTCGGCGGCGGCCATTTTGGAGCACCTCGACAAGCTGGCGGAGGGCCAGAAGACGCTCGAGGCGGACCTGGCCGCCGCTCACCAGGCGCGGATGGCCGTCGTGCAGCAACGGTTGGAAGCGGCGGAGGCGCTGGCGGCGTCCCGCCGGGAAGAGGTGCGGCGCGAGGCCGACGCTGCCGCCGCCCGGAACGCGGCGGTGGCCAGCTCCGCGGCCACGGCGGCGGCGAACCCCGCCGTCATGGACGTGTCGGTGGACGAGGCGCAGGCGGCAATCATGTGCGCCGCTGCCGCGTCGGAGGAGTCGGCGCAGGCCACGGCGGCGGCGATGCAGGCCGCTCAGGCGGCGGCGTCTGCCGCCGCCGCCGCAGAGCGCGCCTCGGAGGTGACCGTCGCGGAGGTGCGAAAGCTGCCCCCGCCGCCGTCGGCGGCGGAGAAGGCCATGAAGCTGGCGGCGGCAGCGGCCGCCGCGGAGCGGGCGATTGCCGCGAGCAAGGCGGCGGCTGAGCGAGCGGCGGCAGCGGCGGTGCTTGACGTCGTCGACCCCAACAATGTGACCAAGGTCGTTGCGGTTAGCCTTGAGGACGTGGAGGCAGCAGTGGAGAGCCACCCGGCAGTAGCGGTCGCGCGCGCCTTTGGGCGACCAGACCCCCGCTTTGGCTCGGAAGTCTACTGCGCGGTCCTTGTCAAGGTCGGCGGGCGCCTCAGCGAGCCGTGGCTCCTCCTCCACGTGCAGTCGTTGCTGCCGGCGGCAGCGGTGCCCCGCCGCTTTTACGTCGTCGATGAGGAAACGGTGGTGGCCGACCGTAGCGTGCTGGCGGCCGACACTAAGCTCCGCCCGCTGTCGGGCGTCAGCGGCTTTGTCGGCGCCACCGTGGTGCGGCCGCCGAGCTGGGTGCCAAAGAGCCGCCGTGTGCAAGCGTCGGCTTGAGGGCCGGCGGTGTGAGTCGCTGTGGCCGTCCCACGTGGGCGGGTGGTGGGATTTCGCGGGGTGCATGTGGAGGAACTCCCGACGGGCCGGCCCCGTTGTCGGACGCCGTGCTGGCCGTCGCTTTATCCGGCAGAACACGCTTCCCCATGGGGCTGCTGGGCGCAGGTGGGAGGGTCGTGTTGTCAGCTGGCGCTTCCGTGGCCGACGCGGAGCTGTTGCCAATCGGGCTCGAGGCGCGACTGATGTGTGCACTGCTCAGTCGGCCCCATTACGAAGGTGTTTAGCGGCTGCCAAGCCGAGCCGACAGAGATTACTCAGATGGTCCTTCTTTTTTTCGCTGCCACAGCATCGCCCGGCTTCTGCACATACACGGTGCTCACATGGCAACGGGTCGGCCGCCACCGTTGGGACGCACCGCCCCCTTCCTTGCTGGCGTGGTACCGCACAAGCAGGGAGCGGCCGCGCGTTGCGGTAGAGCCGGGTGGCCGCTCGTGTCGCCCGCTGACGGAACCGTTGTCGCCAGACCCCGACGCTGCTCGCTGACGCAACGCGCGCGATACAATCCCGTTGTGCGACACGGGAGCGCACAGGGCCCGTTGGGGTCTCGGGGTGGCCACCGATCACCTCAGCCAATCGTGTCCGTCACGCCCGTCACCCCCGCCCCCCTTCCCCCATCGCCCCTCCAACGGCGACCACGCACGCGCGCGGTGGCTGCTCAAAACACAATGACGCCACGGATGAGCTTTCCGTCGTGCATGTCTGCAAACGCGTCGTTGATTTGGTCCAGGGAGTACTTCTTGGTGATGCACTCGTCAATCTTGAGCTTCCCATCCATGTACTCCTTGACGAGAAGCGGCACCTCCGTGCGGCCCTTGGTGCCCCCAAACGCGGTGCCGACCCACCGGCGGCCCGTGACCAGCTGGAACGGCCGCGTTTGAATCATCTCCCCGGCGCCCGCGACGCCAATAATGCAGCTCATGCCCCAGCCCTTGTGCGCCGCCTCCAGCGCGCTCCGCATCGTCGCCGTGCGGCCAATGGCCTCAAACGTGTAGTCGAGGCCACCATCGGTCATCTCCACAAGCACCTCCTGGATGGGCTTGTCGCCATAGTCCTTGGGGTTGACGCACTCGGTTGCGCCAAACTTGGTCGCGTTGGCAAACTTGCCCGCGTCAATGTCCACCCCAATTATCCGGGAGGCGCCCGCCAACACCGCGCCCTGCACCACCGACAGGCCGACGCCGCCGAGCCCAAACACCGCCACCGTCGCGCCCTCCTCAACCTTGCAGGTGTTTCGCACCGCCCCGACGCCGGTCGGGATGCCGCAGCCGAGGAGGCACACGGACGTCAGCGGCGCGGCAGCGTCCACGGTCGCCACCGCAATGGCCGGCAGTACCGCGTACTCGCAAAAGGTGGAGGTGCCCATAAAGTGGAGCAGCCCCCGGTCGCTGCACGTGGCGGTCAGCCGGCTGGTGCCGTCGGGCATGACGCCCTTGCCCTGCGTCGCGCGGATGGCGCCGCAGAGGTTGGTCTTGCCCGACTTGCAAAACTTGCACTCCCGGCACTCGGGGATGTACAGGAGGACGACGTGGCCGCCGACCGAGACGGACGTGACGCCGTCGCCGACGCTCTCGACGACGCCCGCGCCCTCGTGGCCGAGGATGCAGGGGAAGGCGCCCTCGGGGTCCGTGCCAGACAGGGTGTACGCGTCTGTGTGGCAGACGCCAGTGGCGGCGAGGCGCACGCGCACCTCCCCGGCGGCGGGGGGGCCGACCGTCACCTTCTCGACCGAGAGGGGCTTGCCGGCTTCCCAGGCAATGGCCCCGCGGCACTCGATGGGGCCGGGTGCGGACGACATGGTTGGGTGGCGCGCCGGCTGCAACGACGAGGGTCAGACGGGCAGAGAAAGCGGCGTCAGAGGAGAAGATTCAGGAACGAGCTGGAGCTCTGTGGATGGCGTGACGCCCGGCGCGTCTCTGCTCGAGGAAAGCGGTGAGGGTGGCGACCACCGCGGAGGCGACAACGATCAATGCTCGGCGAGACGATCAACGCAGCCCGCGGCCGCGCGGTGGGTGACATCGACTTGAACTCCCGGACTTGCCATCCCAGTGCACCAGAGGACTCTTCTCGAGAGGCCAATGGATGGAATCCTCAGCGGAAAATTTATGACGAGCACGAAAAGAGCATCGACTGACAAAGAGCAGAGGAGGAAGCACGTTCGCATCCAAGAGAAACGGACCCATGGGCGCGCCCCACATGCCCCCCACGGGTACAGGGGCCGTGAGACGCACGGCGCAGGGGCCCACCGTGGCCGGCCGTCGGCTCGCAGTCCCGTGCTGGCCGGCTGCCGCACGCATCCGCCGTCCCCGCGCCGCGGGTCCTTGTCAACCGTCTGCCCCGCCGTCGGCCGCCCCCGCCACCGCCGATGCCGCGATGGTGCCATGCGCCGCGTGACGACCAAGTACCGCCATGGCGCCGTCCCGCGGTCCGGGCACGCAAGTCAGTCGGATGGTGTGTCGGGCAGCCCTGGAGGACATGGGGGTGGTGGTCGCAGGGGCGTCAGCGACAGTGACGGAGCCTGGCGGTGCACCGCCGCTCGGTGGGGTGCGCCGACTCGGGCGTGGGAGGCGCCAGGGTCGGCGTTGCCGCCTGGCGGTGTGCTCGACGCGGAGGACGTGGCGCTCGAGGTGCTGCGGGACGACGGGCGGGTGTATGGGGGGGGCGACGGCGATGGCGGCGACGGCCCAGTCTCCAAGCGGTGGGACGCCGCCCTGGCGTGCGCCCCGTGGGTGGTCGTTGAGGACGTCGCCCTCGTGGGCCCGCCCCGGACAGCGACCAAGTCGTCGACCGCGAGCGGCGGCGGCGGTGGCGGCGGCAGCGGCGGTGGCGACGGTGGAGGTGGCGGCAGTGGCGGTGTGGCGGTGGCAGAGAAGGGGGCCGAGTGGGAGGTGCTCGGCCGCCTGATGTTGGGCGTCCCCGTCGTTGAGGAGGAGCGTTGGTTGTACGGGGAGCAGACCCTCCCACCTCCCCAGCTGCAAGCGTTGGAGACGTGGCTCTCTTCCGCCAACGTGCCCTTCTCCACCCTGCAGCGCGTCAGCGCGTACCTGCTCACATCCTCCACTGCGCCAGCGCCAGCAATCGACGAGCGCATTCGGGTGTTGGCTGAGGCGACGACGGCGCGGGCATGCCTCGAAGCAGACGGCGACAGCGGCGCCGCGGTTGGACCAGAGCCGAAAAAAAAGAAGAAGGGCTTCAAAGGTTTCTCCCTGCCCGGCAAGAAGGCCAAGTCCTCGTCGTCCTTGGCGTCCGCAAAAGCCAGCGGCAGCGGTGGTACTGGTGGCGGCGGTCACCTGCCCACTGGCCGCGCGCGCGTCAACTGGGAGGCGGCATCCTCTGCAGGCGCGGCCGTCCGCCACCGCGCTGCCGGCGGGGCGGCCGCCCCTAAACTCACCACCCCCGAGTTGCTTGCAGAAAAGCGCAGCGTGGAGGAGACGCTCGCCCGCTTTGACGCGCAGCTGGCGGCGCTCGCCGCCGGCGGCGGGGACGAGGATGGGGATATGGCGGCGATGCTCCTCCCCGCGCGGCAGGAGCTGGATGAGCGCCTCCGCGGCCTCACCGCCCGCCTCGTGGCCGGCGGCACCGTCACGGACGTGGCGGGCGCGGGGCGTGGCCCCGAGGCAACGGCACGGCCGCAGAGTGCCGACATTATTGACGGGAGTGCCAGCACCATGCCCATGTGCGTCGAGGTCATCCGCACGAGCCCGCACGTGTCGTCCCCCGTGTCGGTGGCAGATGACAGCGACGGCAGCGAGCGGGCGTCGGTCGACACGAGCGTGTCGGCCGACGCGGCGGATTGCGCGCAGGCGCTGCGCGCGTGCTCTTATCCCTTTTTTGAAGACCGTTTTTCCCCGCGGTCGGTCGCCGACGGGTCGACGACCACCTACGTGTCCGACGTGGACTCGGTCGGCGGCAGTAGCTACGGGTCGAGCTCGGACGGCGGTCCCGACAGCGAGCTGTCGACGCTCCACCAGCGGCGCCTCGCCAGCCGCGTGTCCCGCTCTTCGTCGGGGCTGCGCGCCGCGACGAGCGACTTGGAGTTTATCATTGATCTCGGGGAGCGGGGCGGGGGGGACGGCCCCCGTGCCTGTTCGCCACTCGCGCGGCACCGGCCGCAGCGGTCGCGGCAGTGGACCGCCGAGTTGTGCGTGGACGACGGGGACATGTCGTCGGATTTGGAGAGCGAACAGGCGCTGTCGCAGCGGCGGCGACGGCATATAAGGTGAGCGCAGGGACGTCTGCCTGCGCTTCGTGTGCACTCAGTCACCTTGCTTTTTTTTCTACCATTGTACACAAAATTGCGGGCACAACGGTTGCAGCCTGATACCGAAGTACTCAGCTGCTTGGTGATGCAGAAATCAACGTGGAATGGGGCGTTCGTGTACCAGCGCAGTGTGCTGGGGAACTGCAGGAGGTTCTGGCATGATGATGCATCCCATAAGCCCCACATGCGTTCTCCATTAGTCGAACACAGGCTGTGAGCAGCTGCAGTGTGTCCAAAGCAGCCCAATGGCAACGAAAGAGCCACGTCAATGGGCTCGTGCCGTGAGCACACACATGCGCTGCGAAGCCACCACTGCAACGCATCCCCTCCAAACCCCCGCGACGCACCACACGCCACTACCCCCAGCTGGGATCGCAATACGCCAAGGCAGACGGACAAACCGGGAACAACACGCCACAGCGGCGGGCGTCGCCCCGCCCCCACCCCGGGCGCCACTTCACGGTGAGGCCACAGCGTCCGCGGAACGGGTGAAATGAAATGGCAACGCAACGTGCGGCAGCCGGCGGCGCAGCCACGCGGCCATGCGGCGGCCGGCCGCCAGCGACTCGTCCGCATCGTGAAATCGCAGCGCCTGCCCCGTCTCATCGCGCACTTCGTAATGTAGGACGCGCAGGCGGGGGAGGGCAGCCAGCAGGCCCGCCGCGTCGGTTTCGGTCAGCTCTTGGCCACCCGTCTCCAACTGCTGCAGTGAGTGCCGGGCGCTCGAGCGCGACAGCCCCCGCAGCAAGTCCACCACCGTCCGCCCGGCAGCCGGACGGCCAAGCCCGTACACCGTCAAGTCGGTTAGGGGCGCCCCCACGGGCCACGCGTCGAGGCGCAGGTCGGTCCCCCCGGCCACGGGCGGGCACAGCACCTTGAGGCGGGTGAGGGCGGGCAAGCCACCCAGCCGCCGCAAGCCCGCCGCCGTCACCGACCGGTGCAGGGTCAATGTCAAGGCTGACACCGACGCCGTCGCGGGGGCCCCTTCGAAGAGGTCGCTCAGGTGCGCATCGTCGAGCGCGCCGCAAAACATGAGACTGAGGTCCGCCGGCAGCGCCGCGGCACCCGCCAGTGCGGGCACCAGGTGGGGGTTGGGCGGCTCGTCGCCACCGTACATGGTCGGCAGGCGGAGCTTGGCAAGCGACCGGCCGACGAGCAGCGGCACCAGCTCCGCCGTCGCCGCCGTGGCGTCTGACTCGGTCTCCCACGTAACGTCTGCGAGGAGTGGCAGGGCGGCCGGGTAGCGCAGGGCGGCGCCGACGTACGGGTACACCTGCGCGTCGAAGGTCAGCTTGGTCAGGGCGGGGCAGTAGGTCGCCACCGCCATCGCCGCCAGCTCTTCCACGTCCAGCCGATGCAAGCGGAGCGAGTTGAGATTGGGCATCCCACCCGAGGCGGCAAGCCACGGCCCAACGTTGTACGCTGCCGACGTGTCCTGCGCGTCGCGGACGACGCCGCTGAGGTCCAGCTCCCGCAACGTGTGCCCGTGGTGGCCGAGCACCGACCGGACCGCGTCATTCCACGCCGGCTCGTCCTCAATCTGGTCCAACGTCAGGCGCCGTAGCGGCGCCGTGCTCATTGGTGGGCCCTTAAGTAGCTTGACGGCCACCCACGAGACGGACAGGGACGAAAGTGGCAGGCGCCGCACCTCGGGGAGGACCATGGCGTAAAAGATGAAAGCGAGACCTGTCCGCTGCAGGACCGGCACCGACCTGTCACCGTTCCGGGTACCATCGTGGATCGTTACGTCCCGAACCCAGTGGACGTGGGAGAGGAAGCCCAAAGTCGACCGCAGTAGGGCCTGGAGCGCCGCCCCCTCTGCAGTATCCAACAGCAACTTGGGGACAGAGAGCGTCGTCGAAAGGGCGTCCTCGTCATGCAGCGCCACCACCGTGTCCTTGTCCGATATTCGGCAGTGGAAAAACACCGACCGGATGGAGGCGTAGCCGACGTCGCGCAGCCGCTTGCACGTCAAGAAGAGGGGCACGTGGCCGTGGGGCACCTGTTGAAATAGGTGGCGGGTGACGAGCGAGAGCGCGTCGTCGGGGAGGTCGAGGAGAGTCAACGGCCGGGCAGCAGCGGCGGCGGGTGATGAAACCACCTCCATCGCACCGTATGATGCGAGAGGAGGGGTGGGTAGTGGCTTGACGAACGGTGAGGCATGCGCAGTCCGTGTTGAGACTGGGGGAGGTGGGCCGGGGGCGGTGAGCCCGGACAGGTGGGCCGGAGCGGCACATTAGCTCACGACCATCAAAGAGAATGTGCACAGAAGACTGGGTCATGTTGAGGCCCTTTCACCTGGGCAATCGCGTGGCCAGGCACCAAGCTCAGCGGGGTCAGTGGACAGACCGCAGGAGACAGGAACAAGTCGGATGCACAACTGCAGCCGACCGAAGCCGCATCGGATCCAGAGGTGTGATTTAATTCACTTCTGGCGCCAGGTGAAGGTGATTTAAATCAATCCTTGATTTTTATTCGTATGACGTGATTTTTCTATTTGAATCATCGGGCATTATTTCAACCATTTGGGCTCATTATGCAGGAACATAAGTACATGTACCGAGTGATAAGGCCTAGTAAGGACCACGAACGCTGGTGTTTCCTTCGTGTCGCGTGCGGTGGGCGTCACCGACTGGGCGGCCGTCGACAAGTCGGGTGGGGGGGCGAGGCGCAGGAGAGGGAGACGGTGACGGGGTGCGGGGGGGGGGTCCGCCACCACCCGACCCTGCGGTCACCGCCGTGGCGGAGGTGACCGCCGCCACCGCCGCCGCCGCCGCCGCCGCCGCCGCCGCCGCCGCGGCGAACCTGTCGTGGCCGCCCGTGCCGGCGGTGGGGGACGCCCTCGGCACGACCATGACGAGGGAGCAAGCGGGAATTTCCGAGGCTGCCGCCATCGACGGCGGCACCATGGCCGCGTTGCTCTCCGCGCTCGCGGCCGCCGAGGCGGTGGGCACGTCTACGGCGGTGCCCGACGCCGGCGACCGCCTCGCTGCCCTCACCGCTGTTGCGTCTGCCATTGGCGCGCATGTCGCCGCCTACCCGTGAGGGTGTGCGTTCAGACCCCCGGAAACGTCGATCTGGTCAGACGCGTGGACTGCATTTTGTGGTTCAGTCCGGCGATGGCGCTCCACGGGACAACCCAGGCACATTCTGTTCGAATTTTCAAGCAGATGCTCGCGACCCATCGTCCTGTAGGAGAGGGCTCCGGGACGGCCGGCGGGAGCTGCCGACGGCCGCACCACCGCTGTCGTCGGGGTCACCACCGCGGCGGCCGCACACGCCCGACACCCCCCCCGCGCGCGCGTCGGTGCGCGACCGCCCGCGACCAACACAGCCGGCGCGCGGTCGGCCGCCGCGCCGACGAGGCGACCAGCTCCACCCACACCCCCGCGCGTGTGGGTGTCCCCGCCGTGGCCACCGTGGCGCCCGTCCGCCTCCACGTCACCTGCACAGACCGCGACGCCTGACGCCCCGCCCCGCCGGCGGCTGCACCGCCCATCGCGCGCGATATGACATAGTCCGAGGCGCCGCCGCCCTCGCGCCGACGCGGTGGCAGCGTTCATGGCGGCCCTGCGCGCTGCGGAGCCCCCCCTCTCCTCGCCCCCGCCACTGTCTGACGGGGGACGAGCTCCGCCGTCGTTGGGAGCGGGGAAGGGCGCCGGCACCGCCACCGACGCCTCCCCTGCCGCGGCTGCCGCCGCCGTCGCTCCCGCCATTGCCGCGACTGCGAAGCGTGGTGGTTGCGACAGCGGCGGCGGCAGCCGCGGGCTGTGGTCCATGACCCCACCGTCGCCGCTGCCGTCGCTAGTGGGCGTGCGCACCGCCGCCAATGCCGCGGCGGCGCGCACGGGCGGCGGCGCGGGAGCCC
>Ga0115031_1001833_pt1 | contig 15688 bp, 10 predicted proteins | sample Maine_Asex4_meta_FD_87301 | JGI IMG/M metagenome (GOLD analysis project Ga0115031, IMG submission 87301) | Marine algal microbial communities from Maine, USA - Maine_Asex4_metaG | ecosystem: Host-associated > Algae > Red algae > Unclassified | place: Maine, USA | collected 2015-01-05
GCGCTCGCCAAGCTCCGGCCCGTCTTCGAGCGCCACACCGGCACGGTGACAGCCGGCAACGCCTCCCAGCTCACCGATGGCGCGGTCGCGCTTCTGGTGATGACGGAGAAGCGGGCCCAACGCCTCGGCCTGGAGCCTCTCGGGCGACTGGTCGATTTTCACTACAGCGGCTGTGATCCCGCCCGCATGGGTCTGGGGCCTGCCCACGTCATGGCCAAGCTCGCGATCCGCAACGGACTCCGCCCCGAGCGCGCCGACCTCATCGAGGTGAACGAAGCCTTCGCCGCCCAGGTGATCGGCGTGCAGCGCCTGTTCAAGCAGCGCGAGTTCGCGGTCGCCTCCGGTTCCTCGAGCACCGGACTCGGCGAGATCCCCGATGAACTTCTCAACCCGAATGGCGGCGCCATTGCGCTCGGGCACCCCGTGGGTGCGAGCGGCGCCCGACTGGTGCTCACCGCTCTTCACGAGCTGAAGCGGACCAAGGGCAAGAAAGCCTACGTCTCCCTCTGCATCGGAGGAGGACAGGGAGGCGGCGCCCTCCTCGAGCGTGATTAGCCTTGATCGACGCAACCATGAGCACCAAGACCACTAGTCCCATTCCCGCCGAAGAACTCGTACGCCTCGAGGTAGAGGACGGCGTCGCCTATCTCATCTTCGACCGGCCGGGAAGCGGGGCCAACATTTTCGACGAAGCCACCCTCGATGCGCTCGACCAGCGTCTCGACTGGGCCGCCAGCCGAACCGACCTCCGCGGCCTCGTGCTGGAGACGGCCAAGGACAGCATCTTCGTAGCCGGAGCCGATCTCTCCCTGCTCTCGAAATCCACAGCCGAGGATCTCAAGGAATTCCTGTGGAAAGGTCAGCAGGTCTTCAACCGCCTCGATGATCTCGGTATCCCGACGGTCGCAGCGATCCATGGCGCAGCCATGGGTGGTGGACTCGAGGTCGCCTTGGCCTGCGACTGGCGCATCGCCAGCGACGAGCGCGCCACCCGCATGGCGCTGCCCGAGACACAGCTCGGCATTCTCCCCGCCTGGGGCGGATCCACCCGCCTGCCTCGCCTTCTGGGCGTACCCGCCTCCCTCGCGATGATCCTCAAGGGCAGCTCGATGAACCCGCGCCAGGCCTACAAGGCCGGCCTCATCGACGGGACCTGCCCACGATCGAGGCTCCGTGTTCTCGCCGAACAGATGATCGAAAAAGGCCGTCGACGGCTGAAGCCGAAGCTCCTCGGCCTTGACCCGCTCTCCGCCTCGATCATTCGCAGGAAGGCGCTCGAAGGGGTCGCCGCCAAGACCCATGGCCACTACCCCGCTCAGGAGGCGGCCGTCGAGATCGTGACCCGCGCGCTGGGTTCCAGCCGCAGCGAATCACTGGGCAGGGAACGCGATGCCGTGGCCCGCCTCGCCGGCACGGGGGCGGCGAAGAATCTCATGCGGGTCTTCTTCCTGTCCGAAAGCTCCAAGAAACTCGGACGCGAGGTCAAGCTGCCGCCCATCAAGAGTGTCGCAGTGGTCGGTGCGGGAGTGATGGGAGCAGGCATCGCCCACTGGCTCAGCAGTCGCGGGCTCTCGGTTCTCCTCCTCGACATCTCTCCCGAAGCCATCGCCCGGGGACTGGCCACCTGCGAAAAACTCCGCGCCGCGATGGTGCGACGCCGACTGATCGACGGCACGGAAGCCGACCGCATGCGCGACCGCATCTCCGCCACCCACGAGCGGGTGCCCCTTCACCGGATGGACCTGGTCATCGAGGCCGCCGTCGAGGATCTCGAGATCAAGAAGAAGATCTTCCGCGACCTGTCGAACCGGGCATCCAGTACCACGATCCTCGCCACCAACACCTCGGCCCTGCCGATCACCGACCTCGCCGCCGATCCGGGCATCAGCCACCCCGAGCGGGTCATCGGTCTGCACTTCTTCAACCCCGTCCACCTCATGAAACTCGTCGAGGTGGTCGCGGCGCCGCGTTCCTCCGTCGAGACGGTCGCCTCCATGACCGGCTTCGTGCAGCGCATCGGCAAGCTGCCCGTGCTCGTCCGCGACAGCCCCGGGTTTGTCGTCAACCGCATCCTCATGCCCTATCTGGTCGAGGCCGGTCATCTCTTCGACCGCGGCGTCGATCCGCTTGAGATCGACCAGGCGATGCTCGACTTCGGGATGCCGATGGGCCCGCTCCGACTTCTTGACGAGGTCGGCCTCGACGTCGGGCGACACGTCGCGGCCACCATGGAGCGGGAGTTTCCCGGGCGCTTCGCGGTGCCGCCGGTTCTCGACCGGCTCGTCGAGGAAGGCCAGCTCGGAGTGAAAAGCGGCGGCGGTTTCTTCATCCATGAGAAAGGCAGCAAGGAAGCGCCGACTCCTTCCCCTGCTGCTCTCGCCGCCCGCGGCATGAACGAGCCGGTCTCGCTCTCGCGGGAGGCCATTGCTGACCGTCTCGTGCTTCTCATGGTCAACGAGTCCTTCAAGTGCCTCGAGGAAAAGGTCGCCGACACCGAGGACGACATCGACTTCGCCATGATCATGGGCGCCGGCTTTGCCCCTTTTCGAGGTGGCCCCATCACCCATGCCAAGGCGAGCGGCTATGGTCACTGCCTCGAGATTCTGCGAGCCCTCCACGAAGAGGAAGGCCCGCGCTACGAGCCGAGTGAGCTACTGGTGCGTTATGCGGAAGGACGCCGCAGACAGGACGATTCCTAGCTGCCGCTGCCGCCGCGTCGGCTCTTCAGCACCCCGTTCGAATGAAAAACGACACCCTTCCCATCGCGACCCAGATTCAGAATTTTCTGGAAGCCGACCATCGAGAGACGCGCGACCGGATGCGCGAGCTCCTCTGCACTCCGCAATTCCAGCGCGATCTCGAGTGGCCGCGAGCCGAGCACCGCGAGCAGGTGCTCAGGTGGACCAAGCTCATCGCCGACGAAGGCTTCGGTGCCCTCGGCTTCGCGAAGGAACATGGTGGGGGAGGGGACATGGGAGCTTTTCTGGCCGCCTTCGAGACGCTCGCCTTCCATGACCTCAGTCTGCTGATCAAGTTCGGTGTTCAATTCGGCCTGTTCGGGGGCAGCATCCACAACCTCGGAACGGAGAAGCATCATGCCCGCTATCTCGACGACGCCGGGCACTGCCGCCTGCTTGGCTGCTTCGCGATGACCGAGACCGGCCACGGCTCGAACGTCGCCGGGCTCCGCACCGAGGCGATCTACGATCCCGCCAGCGACGAGTTCGTCATCAACACTCCCGACCGCGGGGCGTGGAAGGACTACATCGGCAACGCAGCCTGCGACGCTCGGCTTGCCACCGTGTTCTCGCAGCTCGTGGTCGGCGGCGAAAGCCACGGCGTGCACGCGCTGCTCGTGCCGATTCGCGATGAAGCGGGAAACCTGCTTCCCGGGGTGCATTGCGAGGACAACGGCCTCAAGGAAGGTCTCAATGGCGTCGACAACGGTCGTCTCGCGTTCGACGCCGTGCGGGTGCCGCGCGAGAATCTGCTCGACCGTTTCGCATCGGTGTCGGCCGAGGGAAAGTACGAGAGTGCCATCGAGAGCAAGAACCGCCGCTTTTTCACCATGCTCGGCACGCTCGTCGGCGGTCGGGTGAGCATCGCTGCTTCTGCACTGTCGGCCTCCAAGTCCGCGCTCACGATCGCGATCCGCTACGCCAACCGGCGGCGTCAGTTCGGCCCTGAAGAGGGACCGGAGATCCTGCTGCTCGACTATCCCTCTCATCGTCGTCGTCTGCTTCCGCGGCTGGCCCGCACCTATGCCATGCACTTCGCGCTGGCCCATCTCGGTCAGGAATTCGTCAAAGCCGACACGCCCGAGCGCCAGCGCGAGGCCGAGCTTCTGGCAGCCGCTCTCAAGCCCGGGGTCACCTGGCATGGGCTGGACGTGATCCGGGCCGGACGCGAGGCCTGCGGCGGCCAGGGTTATCTCGCCGAGAACCGCTTCGCCGACCTCCATGGCGACCTCGACGTCTTTGCCACCTTCGAGGGAGACAACACGGTGCTCTATCAGCTCGTGGCGAAGGAACGCCTCAAGGCCTTTGCCCGTGCCATGGGCGAAGGAGGAGCCGGAGCCATGGCCGAACTGATTTCCCAGCGCGTGCAGACCTGGCTGTCGGACCAGAACCCGATCGCCCGCACCAACGTCTCCCGATTCCTCGACCGCGACGAGCAGTGCAAGGCCTTCGACTTTCGGGAGGAAGTCATGCTCTCCTCCTGCGCGCAGGTCTTTCGCAAGCTGAAGAGCGAGCTGGGGGCCGAAGAGGCGGTGCTCCGTCTGCAGCCCCGCCTGCTCCACTACGCCCGCGCCTACATGGAACGGGTGGTGCACCGGCAGTTCAGCGTCGCCGTCGAGCAGGCCGAGGCCACCGGCCAGCAGGACCTCGCAACGGCTCTCGGCGAGCTGCTCGATTTGCACTTTCTCTCGCGGCTCAGCGAGGACCGGGCCTGGTTCCTGGAAAATCACTACCTCTCGCCGGGAGCCTCCGAGGGGCTTGAGCCCGAGATCGACCGCCTGTGCCGCCGATTGCGGCCCAAAGCGCTCCGGCTGGTGGATGGTTTCGGGATCCCCGACGAGCTGCTCATGGCTCCGATCGGCCTCAAAGAAGTGCCCGAGGATCACTGACGTTCGTGTTGACGAGTGCTGCCTGCGGGGTAGGGTCCGCCTCCCAAGTAACAGCCAACTGCATGCCTGAAGTCACCGTCAAAAAAGGAGAGCCCGTCGATCGCGCTCTCAAGCGCCTGAAAAGCAAACTCGAAACCGAGGGCATTTTCGAAGAAGTCCGTCGTCGCCGTGCCTTTGAGACACCGACCCAGAGGATGGAGCGCAAGATGCGGGCTGGTCACAAGCGGGCTCGCTACCGTTTCCGTTTCAACCCGGACACGGAAGGGCCTGAGGAGACCACGGACTAGGTCGCTTCCACGAATTTCAGCCCGCCCTTCTTCGAACGGCGGGCTTTTTCGTGCCTGTCTGCCTTGCACGCCGTGGCAAGGCCCCGCATCATCTGCCATGGCCGAGCTGAAGCTGGAACTCGAAGGTTGGGAAGATCGGCATGTCTTTCTGCGGTTCACCTCGATGGACGAGAGCGTCGTCATTGAGATCCCCGATCCTAGGAAGCCGAAGCTGAAGGAGGCCCGAACCGAGATCTCGATTCCTCCCGGAGACCTGGCGTCCGCCAAGTGGCAGAAGAATTTCCTGCCGCTCACCCCGAGCAAGCTCACCCTCGAAATGAAGAGCGTGAAGAACGCCGGTCCGCTCCCGCTTCAGGACGGTACGCAGCTGGTCTTCCTGATTCCGCGCAAGCTCGCGGAAGACGCCGAAGCCCTCGCCAAGGAACTACGCTTCAGCATCATGCACGAGAGTCTGGAGGACATGCTCGACATCACGGATCTGTAGATCTTGATGCGTTCGCTGGCGATGTAGCCGCCTTCGTGAGAGACTGTTGCAGGACCTCACGGAGATTCCCCCCAACCCGGATTCTTCTCAAATCATCGTCTCTTTTGCAGCCAAATTCGTGAGAATTTGGGCTCCGTGACCCGGAAGCCGGGCCCTTTTTTCGCATGGCCCGAAGCGTACGTACTTCTGCAACAGTCTCGTGAGAAGGTGAAAGCGTAGGCTTCCGTCCGCGCCTCCTCTGGCAACGCCTCCACGTTCTCACGAGCGCGGCTACCTCTGCCATTTTCAGTGCACAAGGTACGGCGGTCCGGCAGAGCTTGGCAGCTCTGCCTCCCATCGTTCCGACGGTGCGGAACTCCTGCAGGTGGAAAGGTGAACTTCGTCGCTAGGCGTCGCCTGCCGCCATCGAAGGGCCACTCGGTGCAATGCGCTTGGTTAGCGAGGGGTATCGATGGTTTTGTCTCGAATTCCTCGTCGGGCTCGAGCATTTTGCCTTGAAGGTGGAACTCGACGTCCCGGCGAGTTTCGGGCAAGGCCCGCCCCTCGCCCTCTGGCAACGCCAGCGCGCCGAGACGTCACGCTCCACCTTAAGGCAGGCACGGTCATCGGGGTCTCTTGAAATGCTCTGGCATGAACCCCCCGCGACGAACAAGGGTGGCCCTTAACCAAGCGCCATTGCCACTCGGTGGCGGCCTACGGCAGGGGGATGGGAAGCGAGAGTGGAATCAGTTTTCCTTCCTCGTCGAGGCGTTCCAGCCGGAAGCGCAGAGCGTTGGCATCGGCCGGTAAATCCTGGCCCTCGTCAAGCGCGCCGGGCCGCATCCCGAGCACGCGGTGCGGGCGAAAGCCCTTACGCTCGACGAGGTATTTCCGGACCGCCGCGACGCGGCGTCCGGCGAGGTCGGTCATGCCTTCCTCGCCGACCGAGCCAGCCAGGGCGAGACGAAGATCAAGAAAGGGTTCGGCTTCCAGTTCGGGTACCAAGGCGTCCAGCGCAGCCACGGTAGCCGGCGAAAGATCGATGCCGCCTTCCACAAAGCGCAGCATCGGCAGTTCGGGCGGCGCAGCGTCCTCTTCCCTGCTCATGCCCGGCACCGTGCCGGCGAGGTCACCGGCCACGCCGAGACCTCCGCCGGCGACGTCGCCCACCATCTGGATCGGCGTGGCTGCCAGCTTGACGACGACGTTGACCAAAGCTCGCCAGAAGATCGGCCAGAGCTCGAAGTTCGGGTCAGCAGGGTTGCCGCGGATCTTGATCTCCTCGTCCACCTTGCCCTGTTTGCTGAGGATGAACAGCGCAAGGCCGATGGGCACGTCGATGGCATCCGGACTGCTGACCTTCTCGCCCACCTCAAGGTGATCGAAGAGAAACTTCACTTCGCCATCGAGCTTGGTCGGTTCCACTTTGAAGTCCTGCTTGATGCTGAAGGCGCCGCCATCGAGGGCGCGGCCCAGGTAGCGTTCGGAGAAAGGCGAAAGCGGCTTGGCGTAGTAGTTCTTGAGGATGAGATCGACGTTGAAGTACGTGGGGCTGATGGCCGCGTCATAGCGTCCGCTGAAGTCGAGCGGCGCGTGGTAGTCGAGGCTGCCGACACCAGCGAAGTAGAACTCCTTCAGACGTCCCCACTTCAGATCGAGGATCCCCAGTTCGAAGTCGTGGACAGTCGTCTCGAAGGCGGGTGACACGGTCTGGTCGAGATAGTGGATCCGCCCGTCGTGGATCCGCAGCGAGGCAAGCTCAAACAGCGAGGTGACGGGTTCGGACACCGGCTCCTCCTTCGCGCCTTCCGTCTCCTTTTCACCACCGAGGGACGTAGCATTGAAGACCCCGGCTGCGTCGCGTTCGAGAAACAGTTCGGGCGAGCGGAGCACGATGCCGTCGGCGACATAGGCATTGCCCGGCAGATGGTATTCGACGATGCCGACGTCGATCCCGGCGCAAGTGAAGAAGGGCTTGCCCGCATGGCGGATGTCGAGGCTGCCGAGATCGACCCGTCCCTTCACGTCGAGCTTGCGTTCGGGTCCGAAGACCTCGGACATGCTCAGTTCGCCCCGATAGCCCGCCGTCGCATTGACAAACTCGAGCGCGGGCAGAGCGGCCAGCCAGGGCGCGGCCAGCACGGGAACGGGTAGATCGGCGATTTCGATGGTTCCGCCGCCCGTGCCATCCGAGAGGGACCCATTCAGCTTGATCGACAGTCGACCTCCGCCCTCGAGAGTTCCATCGACGTTCAGCGTGCTGTCAGTCGCAGCGGCACCGGGTCCGTGATGAAGTTTCGTGGCACTGAGGGAGACCTCGACAGGCAGATCGTAGGCCGGGGTAAAGGAGGCGTCGCGGTAGTGGATCCGCGCTTTCGAGAAATCAACTTCCGCGACTTCGATGCTCCAGGCGGCAGTGGCTGCTTCGCCCGATGGAGCCTCAGCCGCGCGGGCCTTGACGGTGGAACTCTCGCCTTCCCCTGGCGGAGAAAGCCCGGCGAGATTGAGAGCACCGGACGCATCCCGCTCGACCAGCACCCGAAGCGAGGGACCGGAGAGGCGCCCGGCCCGGATCTGCCTGGTTTCTGCGTCGAGATCGAAATCCTCCAGCGTGAACTCGGGGATCGCAAATGCCTCTGTCCCGTGCTGGTCCACCACGAGGTCCGTCACCGTGACCTTGCCGTTGGTGACCGAGCGAAACACGCCGTTTTCGCCGAGATCGACGTCGCCTTCGAGTGACACGGTGCCTGTGCCCACTTGACCGTCGAAGAAAGAAGCGAACAGCGGCCCATACGCGCCGGGCGGCAGATTCTGAATCCTGATCCGGGCCTGAGCCAGAAGCGGTTCGAGACCGAGCGTGCCTTCGATGAGCAGTTCCTCGCCGTCATCGGCGAGAATGGTCAGTTTCAACTCGGTGCCCGGGCCCCGCGAGGAGAAGTTGCGCACCTCCAGATCGACGGGGTCGAGATTCCGGCTGAATCCGCTGTCTCCGAAGCGCTCGTCATGAAAGCGGACCCGACCCTTCTGGAGGAGCATCTCGGTGACCGCGATCGTCGGCGCCGGACGGGATCCGCTGTTCTCTTCCTTGGTGGGAGTCTCCTCGGTTCGGGGCGGGTTGAGTCCACCCAGATCGAGAGCCCCACTACTGTCGATGGCGATTCGGATGTCGGGCTCGACGAGCATCAGGCTTTCCACGGTCCATCCGTCGTTGCGGATCGAGGCGAGAACGTCCAGGTTCGCGACGGCCTGCTTGGCTGAGCAGGGCGAGGTTTGTCCTTCCGCTGGCTCGACGCGGAAGTTGTCCATCACAAGGTGACACCCGATCGGCTGGAAGCGAACCTTGTCGACCCGAAGAGGCACGCCGAGGTCGTCGCTGATCCGGGTCTGCAGGAGATGCCGGGCCAGAGGTCCGACCCCGAGGAAGAGGAACAGCACGGCTGAGACGAGGAGAATCAGCAGGAAGATGAGGAGGAAGCGAAGAAGTGGGCGGCGGCGTCTGGCCATGGGGGAGGGGGGAGGGGTGCGCTGGCAAACCTTCGCGCGGGAAGCTGATCGGCGCAGAGATTTTTGAAATGTCCCTCGGCGCAGGCTCCGCCCGTTGACCTTGACGCTGCTCCACGGTCCTAGCCAGCCATGGCGAGCAGCAAGGCGACCACGGCAACGAAGTATTTTGAGGAACTGCCAATCGCCCGAAGCAAGGCGATTCAGAGCATTGGGCAGGTCACTCTGGCGACTCTTCCGGGAGGTGTCGTGGAAACGACGTCGGCCAGTCATGTGTCCGATTCAAGGCGCTCGATGTTCTGCCGCTCGAATTGATCGCGAAGGTGAGGTGGCAGAATTTACCGATTTCTATCGCTCTGCAAAAGGCGAGTAGCTCGCACTTCAAGCCCCCGGCACTCCGGCCAGCTGCAGCTCGGCAGGCCACGGCGCCTCCCAGCAAAGACCGCGTTCGGGCCACTCGAGGCGCGTTGCGTGAAGCGCCTGACGCGGAAGTAAAAGTTCCTTGGCAAGGGCCGTCGTCCAGCCTTCCTCGATGTGCCGGAGATAGCCCGTCTCGCCGGGTAGCCCGTAGAGCTTGTCACCGACGATCGGAAATCCGGCGTGCGCGAGGTGCACGCGAATCTGATGAGTGCGCCCCGTTGTCGGGGCCGCTTCGACGAGGGAGAATCGACGGCCGTTGCTGGTCTCGGCCTCGAACTTCTCAATGACGGTGAAGTCGGTGCGCGCTTCGTTGCCACCACCCTCGGGATCGACGCATTGCTTCACGTAGACGGCAACCCCCTCGCGGATCTCTCCCTCTCGGCGGAGGCGGCCTTCCTCGATCCAGGCTTCCGCCTCGGGCCATCCCCAGCAAAGTGCTCGGTAGGTCTTGCGAAACTGATGAGCCTGCATCGCCTTGCCGAGCAGGCGGGCCGCCTCTGCATGCTTGGCAAAAAGACAGACCCCGCTCGTCTCGCGGTCGAGCCGGGTGACGACGGAAATCTGCCCGCCGTTGGCGATCTCGTAGACCAGAAGATCCTGAAGCTGATCAAGGAGCGACTCGGTCTGGGCCGGCTTGCTCCGATATACGAGGAGCGGCGCCGGCTTGTCGACGACGATCCAGTCATCGGTCTCGTCGAGGATCTCCACGCGCCGAAGCTACAGCCTGCGAGCCGTCTTGTCCGCTGCCGACGTCTTGCGGTCGCTCTCGGCGCGCTTCACCAGGAGCGACTGGCCCGTCATTACGGCGGGCTTCTCGAGCTGGAGGAGATCAAGAATCGTCGGCGCGATGTCGGCGAGGATGCCGTCCTTGAGCCAGAATCCTTCGGCGTCCTCGGCGACGTAGAGAAAGTGAACGAGGTTGGTGGTATGCGCGGTGTGCGGCGAGCCGTCGGGCTTGAGCATCTGCTCGCAGTTGCCGTGATCAGCCGTGATCAGAAGTTTCCCGCCAAGGGCCAGCGTGGCTTCGGTGATCTGTTTCACGGCGTCATCGATCGTCTCGACCGCCTTCATGGCGGCGGGCACGTCGCCGGTGTGACCGACCATGTCGGGGTTGGCGAAGTTGAGGATGACGAGGTCGTTGTCGGCAAGCTGGGCGAGCACCTTGGCGGTGACTTCGGGCGCGCTCATCTCAGGCTGCAGGTCATAGGTAGCGACCTGCGGCGAGGCGGCGATGTCGGAGGTCTGGCCTTCAAAGGGTTCCTCGAGGCCGCCATTGAAGAAGTAGGTGACGTGGGGGTACTTCTCCGTCTCAGCGATGCGGAGCTGCTTGAGCCCGCCTTTGGCGACGACTTCTCCGAGCCCCTCGCTGATACTCTGCGGCGGAAACACGACGGGCACGCCGTAGCTCTCGTCGTACTCGGTGAAGGTCACGTAGTGCACCTTCGGAGCGGACCCGTGCAGATCGAAGCTGTCGAAATCCTTGAACAAAAATGCCTCGCTCAGCTGCCGGGCGCGGTCGGCGCGGAAGTTGAACCAGAGCACGACGTCGCCGTCGCGGATCCGCTGTTCTTCGTGGCTTTCGAAAATCAGTGGCTCGAGAAACTCGTCGGTCTGATCGGCGCGGTAGGCGGCATTCACCGCTTCGGAAGGCAGGAGTTCCGACTTCTGCCCCTTGCCATACACAATGGCGTCCCAGGCCTTCTGGTTGCGGTCCCAGCGGCGGTCGCGATCCATCGCAAAGTAGCGCCCGATGACCGTGGCAATGCGGACCCCCAGCTTGCCGAGTGCGTCTTCGACCGTGCCGAGATAGCCTTCGCCGCCGGTGGGCGAGGTGTCGCGGCCGTCGGTGATGGCGTGCACGTAGACGTCCTCGACGCCTGCTTCTCTCGCGGCGGCGGAGAGAGCGACGAGGTGATCCTGATGACTGTGCACGCCGCCATCCGAGACGAGTCCGATGAGGTGGAGACGGCTTTTGGCGGCCTTGCCGAAGGCGTCCTTGAGGACGGGGTTCGAGCTGAGCTCGTCGTCCGCGATGGTCTTGTTGATGCGGGTCAGACTCTGGTAGACGACCCGGCCGGCGCCGAGGTTCATGTGACCGACCTCGGAGTTGCCCATCTGCCCGTCGGGCAGGCCGACGTCGAGACCACTCGCGCTGACTGACGACATCGGGTAGGCGCCGTAGAGGTGATCGTGAAATGGGGTCTCGGCGAGGAGGGCGGCGTTGCCCTCGGCTTTGGCGGCGGCTTCGCCTCCGCCTCCGGGGGCGATGCCCCATCCATCGCGGATGATGAGTACGACTGGTGACTTCGGCATGGGGTAGTTCTCAGCTAGGGTCGCGCGGCTGTCACCTGCTGATTCTCACTGACGGCTTCGCTGGTAGGCGTTTCGGTCGCCTTCGGCCCAGGCGATGACGTGGCCGGCGAGGAAAAGCGAGCCGGTGACGAGCACGGGCTGTCCGCGGTGTAAGGCGCTCTCGATCGCGGCGATGGGATCGGCGATGACTTCAACCGGGGCGTCCCCGGCGTGTTCGACGAGATGCTGGTGCAGTATTTCCGTCGTCATGGCGCGCGGGGAAGGGGTTTCGACGACGATCCACTGATCGGCGATCGGCGAGAGTTCGCGGGCCACGGCACCGGCATCCTTGTCGGCAACGGTTCCCATTATGATGACCGCCTTTTGATTTCCGAAGCGCTCGATCCAAGTGGCGGCGAGGCTTGCGGCCGCCATGTCATTGTGGGCGCCATCGACGACGAGAGTTCGGTTTGCTCCGACCTCGAGAGTTTCGAAGCGCGCCCGCCAGCGCGCGGAACCGTAGGCTTCGGCGATGACGTTTTCGGGAATCGTGATTCCAGCCGCACGGATGGCGGCCGCAGCCAGAGCTGCATTCTCCCGCTGATGGTTGCCGGGAATCCCAAGCGGATCCTCGGCAGGCCAGGGTTCCGTGACGAATTCGATCGAGGCTCCGACCTGGTCGGCTGTCGCCCGCAATACGGCTTCAGCCTCGGGTTTCTGGGGAGCGCTCACGGCGGGGATGCCCGGTTTGAGTATGCCGGCTTTTTCTCCGGCGATCGCGCCGAGCGTGTCGCCGAGCATCTTCCGGTGGTCGAGCCCGATCGGAGCGATGACCGAGACGAGCGGAGTGATCGCGTTGGTCGAGTCGAGCCTCCCTCCGAGTCCGGTCTCCAGAACGATCAGTTCGGCTTGGGCATCTCGAAAGTGACCGAGGGCGAGGGCGAAGGTCAGCTCGAAGAAGGTGGGGTCGTGTTCCCATCCGTGCTTTGCGACGTGAGCCTCGAGGCGGAGGATGCCCCGGTGCACGTCTTCGTCCGAAATATCGTCCCCGGCGACGCGAATTCTCTCGTTGAACTTCACGAGGTGAGGAGAGGTGAACAGCCCGGTCCGGTGACCAGCAGCGCGGAGGGCCACTTCGAGGAAGGCACAGGTCGAGCCTTTTCCGTTGGTGCCGGCGACGTGGAAGAAGCGCTGCTGCGGTTCCGGCAGTGCAAGTTCTTCGAGAAGACGGCACGTGTTTTCGAGACCGAACTTGATGCCCTGCCGCTGGCTTCCGTAGAGCCAGGCCACGGCGTCCTCGATGGTCTTCATATCAATGCCGTTTCGCAGGCGACAGCGCCCGGGGCTCTAGCTGGATGACGTTGCTTTCGAGCCGGTCCGAGTGATCGGGAGCCATCTCACGCAGACGCTGCTCGAACAGCGTCGGCCCCGGCAGTTCGGCTGAAAGCCACGCGCCCTTCTTCTTCCGGTCGGCGGCGGTCTTGATGGGACCGAGCAGACCAAGAGCGTGGAGGAGGCGCTTGCCTCTGGCACTGGAGAGCATGGGAGGCTAGTTGCCCGACAGCTTGACGTTGTCGAGATAAACCGGCTTCTGGGCCTGAGGACTGAATCCGAAGATCCCGGGCGAGCCCTGGGTGTGGCCGTCCTCGTGGATCTTGTCGATGGTCCAGTCGGCGGGCTCCTCTTCGCCTTTCACCCAGGCCTTGGCCTGGATTCGCGTATTGGCGCCTTCGCGGCTCACCTTGGTCTTCAGATGGTACCACTTGTTGGTCGCAAAGGAGAAGCTCTCTTCGTGTTTGAAGCGCTCGTGGTTGGACTCGATCACCAGCAGGTTCTTGGGGCCATCGAGGTAGATCCGGTAGCGCTGGTTGACCAGCCCAACGACTCCCTTGATGCGGCGGTTGCCGTCGCTCATGACGTCGGCCTCGAGCGTGTAGTCGCTGAGGGAAGGATCGCCGAAGAAGGACATCGCGCGCATGAAGAGCAGCCGGTCGAGGGTCTTGGCGAAGACCTTGTTGCCGTCGAGTTCCTGCACCTCGAACTTGAAGCGGGCGCCGATCCACGAGAGCGGCGGGTAGGCGAAGGGAACCCCCGCCGAGTTCTCATCGGTCAGTTCGAAGCCCTCGAAATCCTCGAGGTAGGGAACGCCGGGCTGGAGCCGGGCGCGCACCACGAGGGACTGATCGCCGTCCACGCCCTTGAAGGCACCGGCCGAGGCGGCCTCGCCTGCGACGAGTTTTCCATCGGCGAAACTGCCGTCCATTTTCGCCTTCACCTTGGCGCTGGGCGGGATGAAGGTGTCCCACTGGAATGCCGACGCGTCGCGAGTGCCGACGACGTTGCCCGCCGCATCAAGTTCCTGCACGGCAAATTCGGCGCTCGATCCCGGTGACAGAAGCAGGTCGCCGGGCACCGCACGAAGGCTGGAGACGGCACCCTCTTCGAGGGGGGCGGCGGCAGGCTGGGGATCACGGGTGATCGCGCTGTGGTTGACCTTGAAGGCGTACAGCTTCTTGGTGGAGTGCACGAAGAGGTGGCCGTCGTTCAGGGTCGGTGCGCCAAGGAAGCCGCCTTCGAGCTGCATCGAGGTGATTTTGTGGAAGCCGCTGTCGTCGGGCTTGCCGATATGCAGCGTCCCGTCATTGAGCGGGACGTAGAGCAGGCCGTCAGCGGCGAGGGGCGAGCTGTGGGTGTTGCTGGTGCCAAGTTTCTCCTGCCAGAGGATCGCGCCAGTGTCGGCGTTGACGCAGGCAAGGCTGCCCGTCTTGGTGATCTGGTACACGCGGTCCCCGACCAGGACGGGCGAGCTGCTGAACATCACCAGATCGTTGCGCCAGACTTCGCTCTCAACGCCGAGCACCTGTTGGTCGCCGCCGACTTCGCTGGGAATGCGGATTGCAACCATGCGACCTTCTTTCGAGCTGTCGATGTTCTCTTTGCCGTGGATGGCGATCACCGTGTCCTTGTAGATCACTGGTGAGGAATTGACCCCGCCGTAGGACATGTGGTAGCGCCAGAGAGGCTGGCCGGTGAGGGCATTGACGCCGACCAGGTTGCCGCAGCCGGTGCCCGCGTAGAAGATGCGCATCCCGCCACGCGTCTCGAAGATCGGCGTCGAGAAAGAGCTGTCCTTGGGGCCGATGCCCGGCGTCGAGGTCCAGACGTGCGTGCCGGTCTTCTTGTCGAAGGCGAGGTAGCGATTACGGGCAGGACCTTCGGCGCCCCAGTAGGCGGTAATCCCCTGAACGATGCAGAGGTCGCCATCGATGACCGGTGCTCCCGCGCGGCCATTGGGAAAGGTCAGGCGTCCGAAGCGCTCCATGAGCGAGTGCTCCCAAAGTAATTCGCCGTCGAAGCTGTAGCAGCGGAGAATGCCGTTGGCAGGCATGATGTATGCGTTGCGCGTCTCCGGATCGACCGTGGCCGCACCGACCGCGTAGCGGTTGTAGACGGTGTCGGAAATGTAGTCACGGATGACTCCGTCCCAGACCACTTCGCCGGTCTTGGCATCGAGCGCGGTGAGGTGCTCTACCAAGTCGGTCGTGGAGCCCGTGAAATTGAAGGAGAACAGCCGGCCATCGACCACGACGGGCGTGCTTCCGCCGGAGGCTTCGTAGGTCCAGACCGGGTTGGGGTCGATTTCCCAGTCCTCATAGTGCTCCAGGCTCGTCCCGTTCTGGTTCGGGCCACGCCACGAGTACCAGTTCTCGTTGTCGGGCAGTTGCTCGGCCAGAGCCGTGGAGGCGAGGGCGGAAGCGGTGAGAAGGGCGGGAAAGCGCAGGGAAATCATGGTGCGTACGGTTCGCGAGTGGAAAGACAGGAACCCTCCATGGTACGCGATCCGAGGGCAAGGTTTTTCCCTTTCTTGCGACAGCCTGGCAACATCCTGCATTGCGTAGACAGCAAGCTGAGGTGAACTTGATGCCATCATGAAACGCGCTCTTCCAATCGCAGCCTTGCTCGGGGTCCTCGCTCATCCTGTCGCTTTCTCCCAGAGCGCTAGAGAAATCGCCATCAAGCATGACTCAGCCAAAGCCGCAGAGCTGGAGCAGTATCTCGAGACCAACCCCGAGGCCGTGGATCGCGATGATGCGGAGC
>Ga0115031_1001834_pt1 | contig 15686 bp, 25 predicted proteins | sample Maine_Asex4_meta_FD_87301 | JGI IMG/M metagenome (GOLD analysis project Ga0115031, IMG submission 87301) | Marine algal microbial communities from Maine, USA - Maine_Asex4_metaG | ecosystem: Host-associated > Algae > Red algae > Unclassified | place: Maine, USA | collected 2015-01-05
AGCCGCCACAATCCACGATGCGTTGCTGCGCGTGCCGAAAGCAGCGGGCGGGGGCCGAGGGCCGCCGGCACACCCCTTCACCCGCTCCCACCCCCCCCCACGCTACCCGGGGCGCGCCCCGCGCGCGCGCCCCTCCACTGCCCGGCGTTCACCGCACGTTACGGGGGCCGGGGTGAAAGCGTGCCGGTCGCGTCGGACATGTTGGGGCCCGCCGCCGGGCCCCTGCGGGAGGGCCCGGCGGCAAGGGGTTTTGAGGGTGCCCGAGATCCAGCCAACCGGCCTGGCTGCAGCGTCCTGGGGGGGCAGCAGGACGTGCTGCCGTCGACCCAATGCGTCTGGAGACGGCTAGGCGGCGCTTTTTGGCGCGGGGAAGCGGCGGACGCCGAACGCCCTCTGGCCTGCCACGCTGTCTCACACCGCCCCAGGGCGGCGGCGTGGCGGTGCCCGCACCGCGAGCGTTCAAGGTTGTGGGGGCCCTGGGCGGCGTTGGACGGTGCCTCGACGGCCGCAAACCGGTGGCCGCCAAAACTTCCGGGCGCAGGCGTCAGCTCGTTGCCGCCGACGGCCGCACCCCCTCTCGTAAGCACCAAAGCCACGCCGCAAGACAGGTGCGGGGCAGAGCGGGTAGGCCGCCGCCGACGATAGCAAGACCTCTGATTCGTCGTTGCGCCAGCGCGCCGGGGTCGCCACCCATTGGCTGGAAGTCACAGCCCCTTGCCACGATCCGGGGCACTGTGCGGCGCGTGCGGACCGGGAAGCGGCAGGAGCCGACGGGGTCGTCACGGCGTCCACGCGTCGGTTGTATGATGGGCCCGAGGACGCGTGTTTGCTTGGCGGCCCGAGGGGGGGGCACTGAGTCGTGTGATGGGCCCGCGCGGCCGAGCGCCTCCGGACCACTGCCCCTCGGTAGTGTGGCAGGCGGCTCTGGGCGCTGCTCGTGGCGGCGCAGCCACCCGTCGTGCCGCCGGCGCAGCGGTGGGCTTTGCGGTGCCGGCGAGGCTCGCGAGACCCACTGGAGGCGTCTTTGACTTCTGTTGCAGCAGACCCCCTCGTTGCTTCTTCCCTCTGGCTCTCTGTTCTGTGTGCACACTGGAGAAAATCGCGGTCCAGGGACTCCCAGCTCAGTGGGCGGGTCGGCCGGACGCAGACTCAGGTGTCGGCCAAGCCACGAGGACGATCCCTTCGGGGGTGGCACGGTGTAGTCAGTGCAGACCGCATCCCAACAAAACGAGAACATTTTAGCCCCTTCCGGCAACAGCGGAACAACCGCACTTCTGTTGGGCCGCCGTAACTAAGAACAGAACGCGTTCAAGACGTGACTCTTTTCGGCAACGCTACGGGTATCTGTCGTGATGGGTCTTTACGATGGAGTCTCTTGTGCGTCGCGCCTCCCATTCCGGGAGTAAATGGCCGTCGACGGACAGAGCAAATTGAGAGCCCCGAGTGTTCGCTTTGAAACCACTCGAAAGGGACTTCAAGCAGTCCAAGAGCTCCTTTACAAGGACGACTGATTAAGCACGAGAGCCCTCTGTGTAACTACCGCGTCCCTGACGAGCTTCCTGTTGGCCTTCCATGGAGGGTACCTGGATGCAGTGCTCAGACGACCTTTCACCTTACCCTCTCAAGCACCGGCACGGCATGCGCAGACGTCTTTGTAAACGTCATCGCCGGTTGCGCGACGCCACTGTCTCTTGTCTCACGCACTGCTTTCGTCCCCCCATCAGTCTACGTCGGCTGCACGTCCCTGCCCGGGCTTTCCTCGTACCTTGCGGGTGCTTGGCCCGTGGAGTTCCTTCTCTTCGACCGGCATGACATTCCATACCTCGCTCAAGGCGATCTTCTGCCCTCCCCCCCTTCTGACCCTCCTTTCCACTGTCGCGTGCGGTGAACTTTCATTGCCGTACGACTTGGTAGTTACGGCGGTGGTGGCTACGTGGTTGCTAGGCACCCAGGAGCTCGATTAATCCTGCGGCGGCTCAAGCTACGGGTGCCCCGAGGTCTTGTTGTCTTCGAAGTGTGCCGTGCTCTTGCCTCTGGGCATAGACCTGTCGTGCATCACAGAAAAGGTAGACGCTCAACATGTGTGGTGGGAGAAATCGCGGCAAGATTGGTTGGAAGACGCCACTAATGATGTATTTACGGGTCTCTTTCTATGGGGTGAACTCCATATCCTCGCTCAACAAGTTATTATACTGTTGGTCGTGCTTTGATAATTCGTAGACTCTGACATGTGTCCTCGAGCTGATAAACTCAAGCCGCAGGCTCATCCAGTTCCCTGAGAGCAACACTTCCAATCATGTTCTGAATGAATCACGAGATCAGACCTCAGCACAGAACAGTTGCGGAACCGAATCGTGCATGTTGAACAGACGTCTGAACAAAGTCACGTTTTGTTGGGGCAGCCACCTGCAACGGGGGCGGAGGTACAGGCCTCACGTTGAGGTGCCCCTCCTTAGGCAGCGCCTGAACAGCTTGATCTCGTGGCCCCACCGGCGGCGCCCCCGACTCGGCAGTGTGTGCGGAAGGGCGTTGGGCCACCCCCGAGCAGGTGTGCGAGGGACGGCGGAGCGGAGGCTGCAGCTGCCCCCATCCCCCACCGAGGACTGTGGCAGAGGCGCGTGGCCGTCGCGTCGGTGCGCAGTCGACGCGCACCTTTTTTCTTGTGTTGATCGAGGCCGGAGAGACACTGCTCTCTGCGGTGAAGGGCTTGGCCAGCAGAGCACCCAGCACACTTCCGCCGACCTCGCCACATGGGACTCCTCGTATGAATAGTGGTCTCAAACTGGCAGGATAAACGTCAGGTAAACTCAGACGGCTGGCTCGTACGTGCTTTGCTTGGTATCCGACAAGTGAACTTTCGCCGTCCAAGTATCAGAGACGTGAAGCACAAAATCCAGGTCTGCAGCACAGTTTACGAACATGTCATATAGCAACTCTCGGCTGTTGCTGCAATCCAAAGCCGGCTTCTGGGAAAATGTGGCCGGTGGTCCAAAAGCAAAAAAGTGCATTAACCAAATCTGCGCCCTCGTCGGAAAAGTGGGGCGCATGCTGATTTGCTGTACTGATGCTGGTACCCACAAATTTCGTATTGCCTCAGACCTTTAGGGATGCGCATCACGCCGCTTTTTGGGTGGCGGGGTGTAGGCTTGTTGAGTGCGCCCCGATTTTCGGGGCGCTGGTGCGTAATGCGCCCCTGAGCGCCCTTTGGGCGCTCAGTGCGCCCTGAGCGCCCCTCAAGCGCCCGTTGTAGCACCCATAAATGATCAGGAAGCCCCCTCTTTTCTTACATTTTGACTGTGTTTCGTGGAAACTAGCGACCATCTGTGAATTTCTCCATGCATGTGAAAGAAGGACTGTTGACGGTCATCCGCAAGCCCCAATGTGTCTGCGTGCCGCCCACAGCGGCAGCTCCCAAGGACAAACAAAAGAACAGCTGAATATTTTCCAGGTGGTGATGTAGACAACCAGACCGCTGGGCCATGAGGACAAGAAACACACGCACACCATACACAGTCACGCCAACCTATTCACGTCTGCAGCCTTGGCCAAGTAGATATCCTTGCCAAAGATGTCTTGCAGTCGCGGGAGGTGGTTGAGAAGGATGCTGCTGCTCTGGCGCCAAGACGACGGCCGTCGCTGCTGCCATGGCCACCTCCTGACGGGCCCTTCCCGCCATAACGCTGGGGCACCTGCAGCCAGGGCTGCGCCCTCATAGAGGCTGCAGACAGAATCGTCGGGCACTCGGTCGACCACGTAGTTAAAATGTTACGACAATTATCATTCAGAGCGCCCATCAAAGCGCCCAGGAAACCGTGAGCGCTGGGCGCTCGAGCGCCCTCTGAGCGCCCAGTGAGCGCCTAAAATGCGCCCAAAAAGAGCGCCCTGGGCGCACTCAACAACCCTAGCGGGGTGGGCGATGCACGCCTAAGCACGCCCTTCTGCACGCCCCCAACATTGGCACGCCCCTCTTCACGCCCCTAATGTAGCCCCCATGTTTTATCACTTACTTGAGAGGCGATTCAAAGTACCCAATATTCTTGCCATTTGGATGGTTCAAAGGACCACAAAAATCCCAGAAAGCATGGAGGAAACAGCTGCATGCGATACACTCTTTTGGCATCTGCCACTCTGCGTCAAATATGCTTTGCAGCATCACGGGACGTCGGCTCGCCTGGCCTCCACCGGCCGCCCCACCCCCCGCAGTCCCACCCATCTCACCGCGCACAAAGCCAGAGCAGATGGTCATCAAATCATTCACGGTCATGGCCGCGCGGGCGTCCTCGTCGCCGGGACGACCAACGACCTGTCCAGTGACGCCGGCGCTAGCCGTGGCGCATCGGGCGACCTCCTCGTTCAAGAGGCACGTAGCCCGCCGCCGGCGCCCTCTCCATCACTGCTGTCGGCCTGGTCGTTGCCGGCGTGCGATACGTCGCATTCAACGTTCTCATTGGCGCCCGTGTCGAGGAGCCTCTCCGCGTCCTCCCTGGCTGGTGACAGTAGGTGGCCGTTGCTGTGCCCATCCCGCACAGACGGCGCCCGCGCATCATGGCGTCGAGCTCCTTGTTTGTGGGCACACGACGGAAAAATGGTCCCAACGCCTCATAGCGTGGAGCATCTTGTTTTTGGACGCTCGACGGAGCAGTAAGACACCGCGCCCTGAAAAAGTAACGAAGGTGGCACGAAAGTGCACCGAAAAATATTCGGTGGACTGGTGCCCCAAGAGCGCATTCGAAATGATGTACTTTTTTTTCCAAGCACGCCCCAATCCCGCCCCTAAAATTCTGGGCGTGCAGGGCGTGACACGCCCAAAACACGTGAAATTGCATGCCCCAGGAGTGCAATTTAGCACGCCCCGGGCGTGTTGCACAACCCTACTCCGAATGCCTCCAGTACAGGATGAATTGGCATGTACTAGGCCAGATTTGACCCCGCTCCACACTGAAAAACTTCCAATATAGCATAGAAACGATATTCGCATTTGGGAGCTCGGCGCACCACTGCACGCTCTCAGTACCAATATTTCAGGCACGTGCGCGAGTGTGCACGTGAGCACGTACAGCCACGTTGCCGTGGCGGGGGGCGCGTGGGGCAGGGAAAGAGGTGCCGCCGCCGCCACCGCAGCGGCGGCGACCCGCCGGTGTCGCGCGATGCCCACGGGAGGGGCCGTCACTCCGCCGCGCAGCGCACCTGCGCACGGCGGACGGGGCGGTCGACCCGGCACACGGGAGGGCGGGTGGGACCAATCGCCGCGCGATGGGGCACCTCCAACTGTACCGCTCGATGGCGTCAGAAACCGCCGATGAGCCGGCGCAACAGAAGCCGGCGCGCAGGCACAATCACCCGCGGGTCATTGTGAGCGCGTCGAACCCCGGAAGTCGCTGCGTGCGGCTGCCGGGCGCAACTCGGGGTGGTGGGGGGGGGGCGGGGGGGCAGCCGCGGTCCGGGCACTGTGACCCCTGTGGCAGAACAGTCCTTCTCAGCCACGAAACTTCATTCACTTGTAGAGTCATCGCGACCCTTTCAGCACTGACACACCCTCAGATCCCTGAGGACACGAATGCAGTCTGCCATCTCTGAAACGGAAAGCAAGTCCCTTGATAAAAGTATATGAGTGCATCACTACACTTTGAGAGCACCCTGTCCTAAAGGCCAGGGAATAGCCCTCTAAGCCCGAGACCCTCACCCCCCCCCAACCGTCCCTGCCCTCCCCCCCACGTCCCCGAGTACCCCGTTCACCGGCTCCTATCACCAGCCCGCCCGCCCGTCACTTGCTCGCCTCCTGCTTGCCGCCAGCCAGCCACTTGCCAGCCACTTGCTCGTCACTTTCCCGCCACTTGCCCTCCACTTACCCCCCACTCGCTTGCCCCCCACTCGCCCGCCACCAACCAGCCGCCCGCCTCCGCCATAACCGCCATCAGCCCACGGACTACTCCCTGCAGAAGTTCTACGTCGCGGCCGCCAGTCTGCCACTACTTGCCCGCCGCCGACCTCTCGCCGGCCAACCGTCGGCCCGCCGCAATTTGCCCGACGCCGATCCATCACCAGCCTGCCGTCAGCTTGCCGCGAACTATTCCCACCGACCCATCGCCTGCCCGCTCTGGGCCCCCCGCCACGTGCACGCTGCCGATCCACCGTCTCTCTGCCAACAGCCCGCCCCCACTTGCCCGCCACGGACGTCCCGCCTTGTCGCCGCCGGCCCGCCGCCACTTGCCCGCCGCCGATCCGCCGCCTTGCCGCAGCCAGCCCGCTTCCACTTGCTCGCCGCCGATCCACCGCCATGCCGCAGCCACGCCTCTGCCACTTGCCCGCCGCCGATCCACCACCCTGCCGCCACCAGCCCGCCGCCACTTGCCCGCCGCCCATCCACCGCCCTGCCACCGCCAGCCCGCTGCCACTGGCTCGCCGACGATCCACCGCCTACCCGCTGCTTGCCCACCGCCTACCCGCCACGAGCCCACCGCCCGCCGCCCACTTTCCCACCACCACCCCACCGCCTGCCAACCGCCCGCCTACCACTTTCCCACCACCAGCGCGCTGCCAACCAACCGCCTGCCCGCCACCAGACCACCGCCTGGCCACCGTTCGGCCACCGCCTGCGCGCCGTCAGCGCGCTGCCACCAGCCCACTGCCTGCCAACCACCCGCCCATTTCTACGTAGCCCGCCGCCAACCGACCGCCAGCCCGCCGCCAAGCTACCACTGTCAACATCAGCAAAGAAAATGAATATATGACCACAAGAGCTTTCGCTTACTTGCTGAACGCGTGAGTCTTCTGGCAGTACAGGGACGCCTGACACAGATTGATGAGTGACAAACCGTCCTGATCAGCCCTGTCACGCTGCTATACGACAACGACACACCCAAAATCCTTTTGTGCGTATTACTTGTAGCCCGCTTCAGCCGGGGTGACAAGCCCACGAATCCGGCCCGATTCACCTGGTACACTCCACCGGGGACAGCACGTGGGACTTGTAGCCCACGTTCTGGGTTCCCTCCTCGCCAGACGACGTGCGTTCAGCCCCTCCCCAACGGCCGCCGCTCCGAATTGATGCCAGTAAGGCAATCAGGCCTGTAGTAGTAGGATGAATTTTGCTCTACTACGTGTCTCAGAACACGTCTGGTATGCGCCCCTTTTTCCGGACGATTGTAAGCGGCTTTTGACTTTGCTTGTCCGAGCTGAGGTGACGGCCGAATGATTGGTGAACGGTGTGGAGCGCTCGTTCTTCTCACCGTGCTGCACTCAAGAGTAGGGCTGTATCGTCAATCGGCCGAGAAAATTCCTGTGACGCCTTCCGCCTAAAATTTAGGCTGGTGTTTCACGCTCTCAAACCCGGGGCGAGTGGGCGTGTCACGCCCGATCGCGCCCGATCACGCCCTGATCACGCCCTTTTGGGCGCGTGAACACGCAAAAGTAGCACCCATACTCAACGAATATACTTTTTCCGAGAATATGTAGCACCCCTTTCAGACGAGCGGTGACCGTTACGACCTGCTTCGGGGCTCTACAAAACCAATCAATTACTGACCGAAGGCTGCCTCGGCAACCTGCAAGTACGACTCAATGTCAAACATGTTGAAGAGTATGACGCGTGGCTTCGCCCCACGGGTGGGAGGTGAGAGGAATACGAAGAGGGTCGGCAGCCAGGCAGTCCCGGCACCACCGGCGCTGTACAACTACGGCAGCTGCAGAAGCAGGAGCTGCCGTCGCATGGGCAGCCTCTGACGGTGAAACAGTGGGAGGCGCACCCGTTGGGGAGGGGGCCAAACTCGTGGCGTTTGGGGCAGTGGGAGGCGCACCCGTTGGGGAGGGGGCCAAACTCGTGGCGTTTGGGGCGGCGTGCGAGGGCCAGCGTGCTGATCGTCCTGGGCCGCAGCAGGACACCCTCGCCGCCCACGTCTCCAGTGCATTAGATTGCACAAGGTTAAGTTCGCGCATGTGATCACGTAAAACGTGATTTCCCAATCACGTTAAGGGCGTGAGGTACAAGCCTACTTCCGCCCTCGCTGGAGTCACGGCGAAACTGCGTGACGGCCCGTATTTACAAAAGAGACAATGATTGCTGCTGTTTCGAGGATTAACGACATCCGCTCTGGGAATTGACTTGCTCCTCACGGCACACAACGCGCCACGAAAGAGTTTTTGCAACGCGCGTGAGAAAGGTTTGTGAGAAGTTCTCAACAGCTTTGGCCGGATGAGCTCTGTGTCAGGAACCAGATAGAGCGACGGATACACGGTTCCTTCTCACGACCCTCTCACGTCGTGACAGATCCGAGAGATCTATCAAGGGTCGTGCCAACTCGGTGGGAGACCTCGACGCACCCGTCGTGGCTTGCGTGCACGCCGCCTGTCACCTCGACGCCGATGCGCTCACCCCGTGTCTCGCCTCTGCAGCACTTCGTCCCCCCCCTGCAACCACCCCTGTCCGCGAAGGACCTCCTACCCCCTTCCCCTCGCAACAACTCGTCGTACGCGTCGTTATGGAAGGTGCTCGACCGAGCGCCGATGGCGTAGAACCGGTCAGAGACGACCCCTCGGAGTCGACGGGCGTCCACGAGATTGCGCACGGCGGCAGCAAGCGGGTCGCAGTAACTCACGCTGTTGGTGACAAGGTCGCATCCAGCGTGAATGTGGACTAGGGCGACGCGCCCGCCGCGGAGGGCGGCACGCCCGACGGGGAAAACTGTGCGCCCGATGAGGGCAAGAAAAAGCGGTGGAGATGGAAAGACGCCCACGATGTCAAGCTCCTCAACGCGGCGTGTGCGACCAACGCTCACGTAGTACCGAGAGGTAAAATTGCCGAGCGCTTTGAAAAAGCTGCCGTCATTTTCAACTCCCAGCCGCAGGCTCCATTCTCTTTGATGGAGAATGTCATACCGGACCGCTCTAGCACCTCACGGAAGCTGTTCACAACCCAAGACAAGTCCGAGCGCAGCAAGACAGGCTACGAGAAGGAGAGCGGCGAAACGGAGCTGGAGGTGCTACTGCTCTACGTGATGCCCATGTCGATTGAGATACGGCAACGGGAGGCCAACGAGCGCAACGAAGCAAGCCAGAGAGAGGAGAAGCTGGTGGCCGACGGCGCTACCATCCGGCAATTGGCCATGGAGAGGCGCCGCAAGTGGTCCAAGGTCGCCGAAGAGGGGAACAATGACGAGGCGACCGACACGCACTCCACCTGCGAGTCAATGGCGACCAAGAAAACGGCGAAAAAGAGCAGGCGCCGCATGCACAAAGATCTGGAGGAGGACGATGATGACATCATCGAAGTAAATCAACAGAGGGAGAAGCGGCTCCAGGAGCCGGCCAACCGGCCGATTGCGCTCGAGGAGCGGCGTCTCGGCAAAGAGCGCCAGTAACGTCGCGAAGAAGCGGCGCGCCGAGAGCACCAAGATGCTGCTCAGCGGGAGGAGCGGGAGGCATTCATGCGGGTGCTCCACGCCATGGCTCGAAAGCTTGGGTGAATTGTGTTCGTCTACTACTGGTGTGCTGCTCTCTGTTATTGGCAAGATGTTCGTGTTTGTAGGCCCCATGCAATGAGAATTGGCCTGCGTCTGAATGGAATATAATGCACACTAAAAATAAACCCAGGATGTGCAGTGAGGGGATGGTGACGACGTACGACGTGCGCCCCCGGCCGGCGCTGCCTCCGTTCGCCCGAACCACATCTGCCGTGGCAATGTGGCACGGGCGCCATCGTCTCGCCAATCGTCGCGGCGACCCCCGTGATGGCCCTCTCCCCGCCGCCAATCCCGATGCGCGCCCCGCCGCCAATCCCGATGCGCGCCCCGCCGCCTGCCGCCACGCCGCGCCTGTGTGTGATCCCCTTGTAGTTACAGCTGCCGCCGGTGCCGCTGACGCGCCGGGTGAGGGCTCTCGCCCGCACCACCGACCCTACGACCGTCGCGCCGAAGGCGTCTCCATCCGCCAGGTCGCTTCGCGCGTCGGCGGCCGTGATGCCCGGGGCGCCGGCGCCGTTTGTTGGCGCCCGCACCGCGCGGTCCGTCGCGGCGCGGATCGATGACATTGCGTCGTCGGGCGCCGCCCATTCATGCCGGGTGCGGACGCCTGCCGGCGACGCGGGCGACAGGCCGGACAGCGTCGTCGATGCTGGCTCGCGGTGTCGACGTTTCGCGATTGGCGTTGTAGGGGGACCGCGGACGCCCCGCTGGCGTGGGTGCGCGCGGGGAGGCCGCTGGCGACCGGCTGACGTCGACCACGAGGGCGAGTCCGCCCGTATCTACGCGGGGTAAATAGGGTGTGGGCGCCCCCCGCATGGGCTTTCCCGCAGGTACTCCGCCCACGTGCCGACGGGTGACAAGCCGAGCACTTTTTCACACGCCCCCCCGTTCCACGAGCGCTCCCCGCGCAGCGCCACGCAGCGGGCGAAGGCTACGATGAGGCCCGCCACGTGTGGCATGTGCCCCCCGCCCGGGAGGCACATTTAGAATGCCACGAACTTCATCCAGGGAGTGAAAGATGCCCGCATTCAATCCGGTGGGGGGCGGGGAGCGGCACGGGCGTAGGCGTCGGCCAGGCGCCGCGTGGCGACGACCACCGTGCCGGCGCCCTGTAGGCGCGCCACGGTGGAGGCGGGGTCGGTCAGGGCGTTGCCATCGCCGTCGGCGGGGTGCCCGCCGATGATGAGGGGCGGCGGCCACCGTGCCACCGCGTCCCTATACACGCCACGGCGGTGGGAGGGGGGAGGGGGACGTTGCCGGTGCCGTTCGGGGGGCGCCAGATGGCTGCGTGCACCTGCCCGCCTGCCAGCCTTTCGCCAGCGAAGAGTTCCTGTACCGCGTGGAGCGTGCTTGTATAGGTGCACTCGTCGGGTTAACCTCGTGTACGAACGGGTGGGGAAGGGGAGTAGGGTCGGATGGCGGGGGGTACCGCCGCTGCGGCGTCCTCCCCACGGCCACCTCCCCCACCGCATCGTTCGCACCGCGGGCAGTATCCCCCCCTTCCCGCTAGCCACGCGGCGGAAACGATATTCTTGCACGCCGAAGAGGCATGTCCGTCCCCCACCGCTGCCAGAGCTCCCCCCCACGCCCGCCGATAAGAGGTCGGCACCTACCGGTTGGTGGCTTGTCCTCGACCGGCTGCCGCCGCCGGTCGACAATTTCGTGCCGCTGTGGTGCTCAAATGCTTGTCCAGGTCGAGTCTCGCTGTTGGGGTCTCAGACCGCCTCCGTCGCAGGGCGGAGTTGCAAGGCACCGTGGGTTCGCCGGGCCGTATACTTGGCGTCGCCTGAAGAAGTCCCCTGCCACTGTCCAAAGGGGAAGTGAAAGAGAAAAGGAAAAGGAAAAAGGAAAAGGCCTAAAAAATAGGATGGAAACACGCAATCGACAAAATCACTGACGATGATGCAGCCAGAACTCGATTACCACACAACCCCAGATACCGGCGCTCCCTCATACCTACCCACAAAGAAGAAGGGGGGACTACTGCCCGTCGGCGCCTGCACCTCCGCCGACGCACCTGTCAACTGGAGCGCCGCCGCCCCCTCCACACTGCCCCGCGCCACCGCCACCCTCCCCGTCATTACCCTCGGCAACCGCATCAAATTCGCCCTCATTGACACCCTCATCAACAATGGGGGCAAGACCGAGGTACTGCTCCCAACTCGGCGGGGCACAGTCGAAAAACGAGGAGGTGGAGGAACCATAGGCACAACAGCGGAGGTTGCACAAGAATGCCGCCGTGCGGTACAGCAGACCCACCGGGCCCTCGCGCAGCATCAAATTACGCGGGTAGTCAAGCGCAGAGCACGTCTGATTAACGTCTTCAAACCCCCACTCGACCGCCGTTATCGGAACCGCCATCGTGCTGTTGCACGCAGTCTGCTCATCCGTCATGACGCCGCTGAACGCCGCCTGTAGCCACGGCCGCACCATGTACGCGGCGTCCCCGTAGATATAGTACTGTGAGCTACCGATCATGAAAGCACCAGGTACAAAAACATCCAGACTAGACTCATAAGACAAAGTCATGTCGTGGCGATGCACTTCCCATGGCCCAAAAAGACGAAAAAAGAGACCGTTCGGGGTAAGCACGGTTTAGAATTTCACCGCATGATGGCGCTTGTGACCACTGTACCAGGCGCGCTGCAAACCCTCATCAGGCCGTGAGATAAAAATAGCAGTTTCATCGACAAACCCAACACACTGGTCGAGGTAAGCACCAGCTTCCTCTATGCTCCGCATATACAGCCGCCCTGTCCCTCATGAATTCCATGCGCCACTCTGTCAGCAGGGTACTCCACTTGTCCATCATCATCACGACGGTGGTATAAAGGATGTGGCACAGTGCCGAGCCACTCCTCCCAAAGAACTCCTCCAGATCCATCCACCGGGCCGGTGAGGCCAGCCTGCGCAGCACGATCTCCAAGCATTCAACGGGTGGCACAGACAAGCGGGTTCGAGGACAAAAAACGTTTCTATCCAGCACGTCAACCAGTCGACCAAGATGCTCCGGAGAAAAGCAAAAGAGAGCAAGGCAATCTTGAGAACAGAAAGCGTTGAGGTTGAAGCATGTCGCGCGGATGCGTCGACGGCGGTCCAGGGACAGTGTCACCTCTCGCTGTGCTCGACGGTACTTGCGTACCAAAGGAGCCAAATCAACCAGATAGAGACCCGCTGCATGGCCTGCAAGTAGCGCGCGTCCAGCTATGCGGCGCCGAGCACGCTATCGAGCTAATCTGTTACCGTAAAGAGATACCATAACAGCAATCAGGAGGGGGGGGGGAACGAGTGGGGACGATCAATCCGCTTCTGCGGCGGGGGGGTGTGGGGGGGGCTGATTGCGGTCGAGTGTGCGGGGTGCTGCAACGCCGCGGACGATCGGTCGCGCTGTCAACCCCATCTTCATGCGGGGCAACCCCACATGCATGCGGGGTCGTATGCGGAGCGGCGCTGGCAACCCCGCATGCGGGATTGCCAGCGCGACCGCTGACCCAATCCTGCGCGCAGGATTCGGCCAGTGACTTGCTGTCGTGTTACACTCTGGGTGCTGCAAAAAGCGACTGGGCGATTCGACGTGACAGGAGATGGCAGAGAACTTTACAGTCAGCTGGCTGGATGCGAGCTGTCACGACCTTCTCACAAAAGGCTTGTCACGCGCGTTGCAAAAACTCTCTACTAACCCCGTCTCCGCCAACGCCGCGAACGCCGCCACCACCAGGGGCCCCGTCCACAACCAAGTACCTGCTTCGTCGTTCTCCGTCCCCAGCTTTCCCTCCGCCCCCCGCTCCGCTCTTTTCTTCTTACGTGTAGGAGATGTAAAGACGTGATCGTCTTGCAGGCGCTATGGCCTTGGCCTGTTCTCGTTCTGTCCCATTCCCTTCCTTTTCTGTTTTGAACCCGCCGCCCTATCCCTCCTTCATACCCCTACAGCTGTTACTTTCACGTCCTTCACGCGGTTTCCCGACCTCCGTCATTGTGCTCTTTTCTATTGTTTCGTGCTGCGACCCCGCCTTTCCCCGACCCCACGCTGTTTCCTGGTGCTTGCACGACATCCACTGCCTGCCCCTTCCCCTATAGATGCTGCTTTCCTGTTATCTCCTGCTCGCGTCGGTCTTGCACGTTTTCTACCACACGTGCCGATGCAGGTCAACACACCCGCCTTCCCCTTCTACGCATTGTTCGTCGCGGCGGTTTTCTTGCTGTCTGTTGTGTACCTTGCAGACGCGGAACCGGGGGGCGGGGGTGAGGGCGGGCGGCGTCGGGGAGTGCCGGCGTATTGTCTATCCTGTGGTTTTCGAGTTGTTTTTCTGTCATACTTGGTTTTCAGAGCCGCTACTCGTCTTCTTTTCCGTTGACTACCCTCTCGACTATTGCTTCAAGCGCGGCCAGCGCCACCCCTTCAATTTCAGCTTCGTGACCTTCCTCCTCGGCATTATCGTTACCACCGCCGGGGGCAGGGGGTGCTGCGGGAATCGCGGTCACCGCGGCCAGCCCAAGCCACTTCAACAGCTTGTAATCAATGTACAACCGGCCACAGGATGCCACAATGTCCCATCGCGCCAGCTGCCCGCTTTTGAACGCAATTATCGTCTGTATGTCCGCCTTGGCGGGGTCCGGGCGGTTGCGGACATCAGTGTGCACGTGCTGAGAGGTTTTGAACGTCTGCTCTCCACCAGCCCCCGAGAATGGAAAAGAAACAATCCAAAGAGCCACAAAACGCAATGTAGGAAACGCTTTTCCGTTGAGCGCCCACCACAAGACGGGGTGCATGTCACGGCCAGGGAAGGCAGCGGGGAGCTCTTCGACGAAAGTCAAAAAAGAGGCCAGGTCCCAGCAAAGGCGCAGCGAATAATTGGCGTCCCCGCCCGACAAAACGTCGACCGCAAGGCCTTGGATCGTGGGTAGCGTCAAGACGGCCCACTCGAGCGCAGGCGCACGCAGACGCACGGGGGACCAAAATTGGTCAAGATAGAAAGCAAGAACCAAAATTGGATCCTGGACCAGCCCCAATCGCCTGCCAAGCGGTGCCTGGATAGATGACCGCGTGCCAGCTGGTAGCTCTAAAAATGATTGGCCCAGGCAATGGCGCAGCGCGGCATGTATGGCAAGGGTCTTCAAGCGCTCCCATTTCAGAATAGCGTCTGCGTATTCGGTATGTTCTATGGCAGCGTCCGCGTATGTCGAGCGCGGGAGGTCAGGTTCCAGCGTACTTTCCAGCCGGCAAAGGACAAGCGTACATTTCCGCGTATTTCTTGAACTACATCTTGACCAAGCATAATGGCGAATCTGGGTACTGTTCGGGTAGCAGAGTCAGTTGAAGGTTAGCAGAATGGAATTTTTTTGTACATGTACATTAGATGTTCAAATGAAAATTGCCACCTGATCTGACACCGTGCAATAGAGCCGGGACATTGGCCGACACGGACGACACCGTGGCCGCCTGCCCCACATAGCGCATGTGGCGACATAGCTGAATGGAGGGCACCTTGATCCCGGCGTTGCGCTATTGTTGGTGGTTGCCGCCCAATATGGCGCCAGCCCGAGGGCTGCGCGTAACTGGCACCGCAACAGCGACGCCGTCCCTGAGAGCTGTCCGGAACGGCTCAATAAGGGCCAGGTCCTTGGCCACCAAGTTGCCCGCGTGGGCGGTGCAGCAGTACGAAAACAGGAAAATCTTGGCCTCCACGGCAAGCCGTCGCATCTAGAGCATTGGCGTCCGGTTGTTTGTCACCAGTCCCCACAGCCAGCACAAAATTAAGCTGCGTTTCTCGCGGGTGTACCACGCTGGACCAATGGCCGAGCCCCGCCCCGCCGCACCGCCCCGCCGGGCGCGTCTGCAGCCCTTGTGTTAGCTCCGTCAGCATGTTCTCAGCCGTCGCCTGCTCCACACCCATGCGAAATGACGCCACGTAGAGAGCTAAAGATAAGTACAGCCGTTCTCCGAAAAATCCCGCACTCCAACTGTTGCAAAACAGTTCCAAATCGGCCACTGCGGGTCGTAGAGGCCGATTTGGAACACTTTTGCAACTGTTGGAGTGCGGGATTTTTTGGAGAACGGCTGTATATCATGTTATACACAGCTTGTCGAGTAATCGTTAGGCACGTGGGCCATAGTACGGGAAGTGGTGGAGGTGGAAGGGGGGGGGGGGGATGGGGAAAGGGTGGGGGGGGCGGGCGGGAAGCAACTGGCGGGGCTGTAGGTGGGAGGAAAGGGATTGGCACAGAACG
>Ga0115031_1001835_pt1 | contig 15678 bp, 7 predicted proteins | sample Maine_Asex4_meta_FD_87301 | JGI IMG/M metagenome (GOLD analysis project Ga0115031, IMG submission 87301) | Marine algal microbial communities from Maine, USA - Maine_Asex4_metaG | ecosystem: Host-associated > Algae > Red algae > Unclassified | place: Maine, USA | collected 2015-01-05
ACAAATGACTGGAATTTGCACTACTATTAGGGTAGTTTTGCTTAACCAATAACTTTAAGCGCTTCCCGGTAAGCGCTCACCCATCAAAACATCTATCAGTGACTAAACCAACTTTAGTAATTCTTGCCGCTGGAATGGGAAGCCGCTATGGCGGTCTCAAACAGATCGACGGCGTTGGCCCCAGTGAAGAGGGCATTATTGAATACTCCATTTACGATGCCATCCGTGCCGGTTTCGGTAAGGTCGTATTCGTAATCCGTAAAGACATCGAAGCGCCTTTCCGGGAAAAATTTGACGGAAAATTCGGTGACAAGATCGAAGTAGCCTACGCTTTTCAGGGTATGGACAGCTTCGTTCCTGCTGATGTAGACTACTCCAAGCGAGAAAAACCCTGGGGAACGACTCACGCCATGCTGGTGGCTAAAGATGTTTGCAACGAGCCCTTTGCGGTTATTAATGCTGACGACTACTACGGCGTTAAGGGCTTTAAGCAAATGGCATCTTTCCTGGTGGCTGATGCTGCTCCTGACATGTTCTCCATGTGCGGTTACGTACTGCACCGCACACTGTCTGACCACGGTACTGTTAACCGTGGAGTAGCCGTAGTGACGGATGATTTTCTGCTCAAAGACGTTAATGAACGCCTTAAAATTTCGCGGGCAGAAGACAACAAAGTCTCTTACCTGGGTGAAGATGGGCACCGCTACGAACTCTCTGATGACGACGTAGTGTCCATGAACTTCTGGGGCTTTCATCCCTCCATTTTCGATACTATCGAAAAAGGTTTCGCTGAGTTCGCTCGCGCCAACACCGGCAATCCACGTGCCGAATACCTCATCCCCGAGCTCATCGATGGAATGATCAAAGACGGCTCCGCTAAGGTCAAAGTACTCGTTACTGACGATAAGTGGTACGGCGTAACCTACCAGGAAGACAAGCCAAAGGTTCAGGAAGCTTTCGCGATGCTAGTTGCAGAAAACACCTACCCGACGCCGCTGTTTTCTTAGCAGGAATCTGATTAACAGCGGCTGTCTCCCTGATTTTTAGTGGGGGTGATTACGCTTCATACCAGACCAGAAATATGAGTCATCCCTAGTACGAAGTATTGCGCAGCAAATTTTGACCCGCTTCGAGCGTCCGGACCGACATATTTGAGCTGAGAACCATCACTTCGTTTTCGCTTCTCAGGCCAAATATGATCGGACCGGACTCTTTCATCCGCGTCCATCCGTGTAATCCGCAATCCTATCGAAGCTCCCTCGGGTCCACTACTGACCCACCATCACTCCGCCCACCAATACTGTAAGCAACCACCATCTCGATACTACCCGATTGGGCTGAGTTGAGGTCACTAAGCCCGATGTCGTAGGCCAGGCACATTGACAGATGCTCGGACAGGTAGAGCCCAAACAACACACTTGCACTTTCTCCTAAGCCATTACCCCCCAGCCGGTAGGAGGCACCTGCGAAGAAGCTGTCACCAACGTGACCGGTCAGGTTAAAGTCGGCGTCAAAAGGCGCGCCGTTCACGTATTTCGCCAGCAGCTGCGGCTCAAGCGTAAACTTTTCACTGAGCGGAAACTTAAAGCCACCCATGAAGTAAAAGTGGCGGGCTTCGCGGGAGATAATCGTCTCCTCATCTCCCAGATCGATGTTGTTTTTCAACAGGCGCGGAAGGCTGATGCCTACATAATACTTTGGGCCGTCAATATAGATGCCCGCACCAAAGTTGGGTACTACCTTAGACTCTCCCGCTCCGGGAATCGCCTGGTCCATGCCACCGCCCTGGATGGGATTTGCATTCTGGTACTCAATGTTAAAATACCGGGCGGAAGCCGATACCCCCAGCCCAAGGCGTGTGCCCCGGCCGATCGGAATTCTGTAGGCGTAGCTACCCTCTATGTTGTATTGCTGCTCCAGGCCAATGGTAACCCGGCTAAGCCGAAGGCCCACTCCCGTTCCGTTCGAAGTCATCGGGGTATTAAAGGTAGCAATCTGGCTGCTTGGAGCATTGTCGAGACCAAGCCACTGCTGCCGGAAGACTGCCTGGACATTGGCCGATTCCACCGCTCCGGCGTAAGCGGGGTTAAAGCCCAATTTGTTGTACATGAATTGGGTGTACTGTGCGTCCTGCTGGGCCAGCAAGCCCAAAGGCAATAAAAAGCACAGAGAGAGTAGGAAGTTATAACTTTTCTTCATGGCTGATTAGCGTTCGATTCTGACGTCGCCGGACTCACTCTCGCGTGAACCGCCAAAATCAATGATGTAGAAATAGGTGGCTACCGGAAGCGGGCTTCCCTGGTAGGTGCCGTCCCAGTCGTTGTTGTAAGGCTTACCACTGCGGTAAACCTCATCTCCCCATTGGTTGTAGATGGTAACCTGGCTTTCTGGGAATTCACCTGCGTCGAGCAGGCAGGGCACTACGAAGTTATCGTTCATAGCGTCGTTGTTCGGCGTGAAAATGTTAGGAGGAGTACAGTCAACGCCTCTCCCGATCTGGAAGAATGCACTGGCGAAGGCCGTGGGGCAGCCTACGCTGTTAACTTCATAGCCCAGTTCAATTTCACCAACAAAGTTGGCGGGCGTCTGGTAGGTAAAGCTGCCGTCTCCATTGTCCGTCAGGTTACCTGACCCTACGTTCGGGAAGTTGATGACTGACCCGTTGGGGTTGTCGTCGTTATTGGCTGGCGTAAAGGTCACGCTGCCCTGGAAGTCAACTTCCAGTTCATCGTCCTGCGGGCGGGGAGGCTCGGCGAAGGTAACCGCCACAGTATCCCGGGAACGGTCACCGCAGAAGCCTTCGTCCGTTTCCCAGACGAAAAGATTCTCTCCGACCTGTAGGTTACTGACCAATGAGGTCGGGTTATCCTGCTCCGCAATTGACGTTTCATCGTTAAGGGCAGTCCACCGACCGACAGAACCCCGGGTAGCGGCGTCGGCCGCCAGCGTAAAGGTTCGGTTAGGGTTACAGGCCACGGCGTCCGGCCCGGCAAAAGGAGACGGATCGCTCACGTTCACCAGCACGTTGTCAGTCTTGATGCCACAGTTACTGGTCACCGTCCAGGTGAAGGAGTAGGTATTGTCCGGCTGTAAACCAGTGATTAGTGTCGTCGGGTTGGTGGGCTCTTCAATGACAACGCCAAGGATTTGCTGCGCCAGTGCCTGAGTCCATTCGCCTCCACTACCTACCATTACTGCCGGGGTAGCCTCCAGTTGGAGATCATCACCAGCACAGGCAATTTGATTCGGACCAGCTTCTGCCTCCTCACCATCGGTGACGGTAAGCATGAGCGTATCCGAAGCGTAATTCGTACAGCTTCCGTTGGAGAGCGTCCAGGCAAAGCGATAAGGCCCGCCAAACTGGCTAAGGCCGGAAACAGCAGTAATCCTGGATCCGGGGTTGGCAATCTCTATGTCACCGGTTCCCTGAGCCAGTGTCCACCGTCCCGTGCCTGCCGTGAAGGGGGCCGCTTCTAGCAGGAAGAGCCCTTCACAAATAACGGTATCCCGGCCAGCGTCTGCGGCCTGTTCATCTGTCTCGTCAAGCTGGACACTGATCGGCGCGGAAAGGCCGCTTTCACAACCATTAAGTACTGCCCTTACCCGGAAATCGAATAGTCCTCCTCCGGCAAACAGGCCAAAGTCAGTTAATTCCAGTACGAGCCCTACCATGGGGGAACCAACGGGCACTTGTCCGTTCTGGATGAACCATTCGTAGTTGGCACCTTCAGTAACCGTGTTCGGGTTTACCCCAAGCGCGAGCACCGCGTCGGGATCACTGATGCACAATGGCGCAATGGGCTGCGCTACGGGAACACCCGGCGTAGTATTTACCATTATGTCAACAAATACGGAGTCGGAGGTACACCCCTGCAAGCTCGCTACAACACTGTAGCGGCCCGCATGCACGGAAGAGTCCGCACTGACGATGGTGGGGTTAGCGAGGCTTGAGCTAAAATTGTTCGGCCCACGCCAGGCGTAGGTAGCTCCGCTGATGTCCGTCGCCTGGAAGTTGATCTCCTGCCCCGTACAGGCAGGGGCATTGGCCATAACCACTACTTCGGGGAAGGGTGTAACGGTAATCATCCTTCCCTCCGAGGGAAGAGAAGTACAATTGCCACGAATTACCCGAACGGTAAACACACCGTTAAGCGTCAGGTCCGAATCAGGCACGCTTAGCATATTTTCCTCGGTGGGGATGTTAGTCCCGTCAGGGAATTGCCAGAGGTAAGTAACGCCCGGGCCGAAATCGTTCGTTTGCAGAATCAGCTCCTCTCCGCTACAAATAGATGTAACGCCTGAAGGCGTAAAGGGAGTGACCGGAGAAGAAGGCGCAAAATTAAACTCAACCAACATGGAGAAAGTGTTAGACAGGCACCCCGCCTCGTTCATTATGGAAAGGGTATACGTCCCGTTAGACGCAAGGCTGACACTCGGGATATCGAACGTAGCACCGGAACTCGTTCCCTCCGGACCTGACCAAGCGTAGGTGTAAGACGTACCATCAGCGGCTAACGGAAGAATATTGGCACCAATACTTACTGGCTCGCCTCCGTTGAGGCATTCTGACGATGAGATGGTGAAGGAGTCAATCCGAACGCCCGGCAGAATAATGACCTCCACGCTGTCGGTACTTACGCAGCCGGTAGGTGAAGTAACCTGTAAAACGTAGGTTCCGTTGTCAGTCATATTGACGTTGGTTAAAACCGGAGCAATACCATCCACATCGAACCCCCCGGGGCCCGTCCACGAATAGCTGCTGCCAGGAATGCTGCTGCTTCCCTGAAGGATCAGGTCGTTGCCCGTACAAACCGGGTTGGGCATTGTGATGGCTGTGGCCAACGGACTTTCGTTCAGGGTAATGAATAGCGGCTCACTTTCGGAAGAGAAGCACTCCCCCCGTAAAACACTGACCGTCCAGCCACCAGCTACCGCTTCGGTTACCGGAGCAATGCGTACAATGGGTGAAGCGGACTCGATGACCTGCCCGGAAGGACCACGATAAACATACTCACTTCCCGAAGCGTCTGATGCCATAAGCGTCAGTGTATCCAGCGCACATATGCGGCTGCTGGCAGCGGTCAGCATAATCTGCGCATTCGCTGGAATGATGATCACTTCAACGGTGTCCTGAAGGCTGAAACAGCCTTCGGAGCGTACGGTGCGCAGGTAGTATTCTCCCGTGTCCTCTAACGCAAGATTGGTTAACTCCACTTCACGGCCGGTAGCCGTGAAACCGTTGGGGCCGGTCCATACATACTCAACGTTGGCTTGTGGCTCGGCACGAAGGGTAGCGGAGGTAAACTCACAGGCCATGAGCGTGTCTTCGCTCACAAACGCTACGGGCTGCTCCGTGCTGCCCACGGTTACCACATTAGAAGGCGGAGAGGCACAACCATTAACAAAAGCGATTGCATAAAAGTCACCGCTGATCTCGCCATCGGCAAATGCAGCGGTGAAGGTGGCCGTATTGCTACTGCCGACGGGAGTGCCAGCCCCGGGCTGGCCCCGGAACCATTCGTAGCTAACGTCACCAGCGTAGGAACTCGTTGAGGTAAGGGTAGCACCCTCTCCGATACAAACCCTAAGGGGGGCTTCCAGTACGGGAGCGGAAGGAATATCCCCAATGGCAACGTTGACAATGCCTTCGGCAACGCAACCCGTCAGGCCACGAATAACTACCCGGTAAGCACCATCATTGCTGGGGTTAGCACCAGGAATGATTGGATTTTCCAATGTGCTGATCAGGTTACCGGCAGGCGCAAACCAGCGGTAAGTATATAAGGTCTGTCCCGCCTGCGATGGGGTAGGGGGATTAGCGAACAACCGCAGCGTATCTCCTCCACAAACGGAAGTGGTTGCGGTAGGCTCCGGTGACAATGGAGCAATACTGATGATGGTCGTACAGGAGTCCGTATTCCCCGATGCGTCCTCTAAAAGAAGCGTAACCGTAGCGGTTTCTCCGTATTGGGCACAGAAAAATTCGTTGGGGCTTAGGCTTGATTCCACGATTCCACAATTGTCAGTGCTGCCAGCATCGATCACTGCGGGGTCAAGCGTCACGGGAGACTGGCCGGAAGGATCAATAAAGACCGTAGTGGCCTGGCAGCGGGCAATGGGAGAAGTTGTGTCGCGAACCGTAACAGCAATCGTACAGGTATCCGCATTACCGCTTTGGTCAGTTACGATGTAAGAAAAATCAGTAACGCCCTGATTGAAGGTTACCCTCGCCAGCGGGTTCGCCGGTGAAGTAGCCGTACGGGCTGTCGTAGTGGCACCCTCAGTGTAGTAGTCCGGAAATAAGGTCCGGTAGCTCACCCGTACCCAGGCACGGGAAATACCGTCGTTGTCTCCTTCGCTGTTCACGGCGCTGGCATCACAGGGGATGAGGCCTTCACCCGGTTGGCCCGGAGGGACAGTGACCGGGCGCGGACGCAGGTTCAATGAGAGGGAACCGTCAGGGCCCGCCAGTGCCCGGAAGCGATCAGCCGAGAGCTTAAGCAACAAACTCCCCTGATCATCACAGTTGGCTGCGCCGCGTACAGTAGAACCCAGCGTGCTGCCGTCCGGCAGCAAAATGTCAAGAATCGCCCGCTCGTTATCGAAGGCACCAATGAAGAAGACCTCAATATCTACGCTGTCCACCAGGGCAGGCGGCGCATCGTTCAGGCTTGTACTAATGTTACCTGCCTGCAGGCTGTTCAGGTTGGGGTCCGTAGAGAAAGCAAAAAGCCGGTCCTGGTCCTGAGCAGGAGCCTCTTCGGTGAATATAGTATAGGGCTCACAATTGTCGGTAACCTCAACGGGTAGCGGCATGGTGAAGGTAACCTGGCAGCTGTCGTCAGCTACGATTAGGTTAACCGGGGCCGGGCAGGTAACCACGGGGGGCTCCCGGTCTTCCACCGTTATGGTGAAGAGGCATTCGTCCGTATTTCCACCACAATCAGTTGCCCGATAGGTGATTTGGTGAAGGCCAAGATCGAGGTTTGCAATCAGGGTGCCGATGGGGTCAACCGTAGTGAAACCATTTCCGTCGACGTCGATTTCGTAAACAATATCGGTAAGCCGGCGAACGGGCTGGACCAGGTGAATCAGTGCCCGGCTTCCGCCGTCACAAAGATTATTGATGGCAAAGGTGCCGGGCTGACCCTCCGGGATGTTGGGCTCGAGGGTAAAAGTAACCACGCCGTCAACAGCATATTTATTGAACAGGAAGGGAGGTAAAGTATCCGTCGTCGTAACCGTTCCACACTGTACCGTGCCGCGGGCAGTGGTGCCGAGCAGAGCACCGTCTTCACCGTAGATGAAGAAAAACTCGTCCGCTCCTTCGGTGTCAGCATTCTCCAGCGTAATGGTGAAAATTCCACGTGAATGCGCGTTCACCGGCAGGTCTGCACTGATCGGCATATTGAGGATCAATGCATCAACGGGCACCGTACCCAGTTCTGCTTGATTCGCTGCTGCACTGGTAAAGGTGGCTGTGTCGCGAAGCATCAACTGGAACGGAAGGCCATCGGAGCACTGGTCCTGAATCACCGGCGGCGCCAGGGCTATGGCGGCCGAACAGGCGCCGGCGTCAGTGGCCGTCACCCGGCTTTCAGGGCAAAAGAGCAGGTTGATGGATAGCTCGTCGATCTGTAAATACTCAACGGTGGCAATGCTTGTATTATCACATTGGTCCGATACAATAATGTCAACGGAAAGGCGGCGAACGGTACCGTCCGCTTCCGCACAATTCACGGGGGGAAGCAGCGGGAAGTTCGTTGTTCCGGACTCAACGATGCTTACCGTCAGGTCTTCGTCCGGGGTACAGCTGTCCATAAACCGGGCACCAGCCAGGTCACCCAGCCATTCATTAAAGCGTTGCTCCTGGCTCGTGAGGCCCGAGCCCGTGTTACAGGTAATCACGAGGTCAGATGGTGCCGTGGTGAATACCGGTGCCGTAGTGTCCACTACCGTTATCATCTGGGTAAAAAAGACGTCGTTGTCACAGTCATCAAAGATGCGCCAGCGGCGCTCAACGGTAAAGTTACCCGGGCAGTTGCCAGGGGTAATATCATCAAAGAACTCAAGGTTGACCGTTTCGTCACAGATGTCATCCAGGTTGAACGGCCGGCCGGTAATGTCAGTATTTTCAAAGTTGACACAATCAACGCTTACTTCCGCAGCCGGTGCGGTGAAGGTGGGGTCCAGCTCATCCCGCACCCGAATTACCTGCTGGCGAACCCGGCTGTTGCCACAGCGGTCCGTTACCCGCCAGGTACGGCGGACGTTGAAATTGTCTCCACATACTGCATCACTGATTACCTCATCGGTGAAGGTCACTTCCAGACTGTCAGTAGGTGTGCAATCATCCGAGAAGTCAAAAGGCTCGCCCGTAAGCTCGAGGTCAAAAGGATCCTGCGTACAGTCAAGATTAACGTTCGACGGGCGGCGGAAATCGGGAGGGGTTCCGTCCCGCACTTCAATGACGTTGAGTATGGAACTCATGTTGCCACAGGCATCCGTTGCTACGTAGCTGCGGGAAATGTCGTAGTCATATTCCCGGCAACTTCCGTCCACTATCTGTGTACTTGATTCAAAAAACATCAGGGACGGCAGGGTGTCACAGTCTTCCACGGTCACCACGGGGGCAAGGGGGAAGGGATCCGCACAGCTGATGCGGCTGGTGTCATTAGTTACTCCAATGATGATTGGGCCAACGGTATCCACGGTGAAGTAGCTAAAGCCAACGGTTACCATCCGGCCACAGAGGTCGGTTACTTCGAAAAGAACGTCAAGCCGGTCATTACAGTCGTAGCCCGAGAGCGACGCCGGGGCGTCGTCCGAAATGGAAACAACGGGTGCACAGCCAGCCCGGCTGGCGGCGGCTACGGCGATACGCCGGTCGCCCAGCCAACGATCATAGCTGTCGGGGTCTCCGGCCTGATTGACGGAGCGGCAGTCTACCGTGTTATTGGCAGCTGGCAGTAAGTCCATCAGGATGGTCGGGCCGCTGTCGTCATCCGCAGGGCCGAAGGAAATTATCTGTATTTCAGTAGCCGTGCCGGAGGCATCCGTCGCCGTCCAGGTTCTGGTTACCGAGCCCCCCGTGCAGGGAGCATTTGGTGCAGACAAGTCATCAGACGGGAAGACGGGGATGGTATCCAGCATACCGGATCTTAAAACTACCGCCCGGAGGCGTGGTGGGGCAGGGATGCTGGTAAAGCAGTCTACTGTCTGATCCGGCGGAGCCTGATCAAGAAAAAATGGGGTGACCTGAGCGGAGAGTTTTTCGGTGGAAAAACCTACCAGTAGGCAGCAGGTCAGCAGTGATAAACGCCACGCCAGTGGCGTAGTGAGAGAAGTACGGTTCATACCGTGCGGGAGATTATGGGACAGAACGAGAAATGAAGAGGTATGCTAAGCACGTGATTAGTGCTTACGGCCACCGCTGCGGGCGGGGCGGGAAGTAGTCGTTTGGGATTGTTACTTAAATCGGTTTAATCAAGTGACCATTAGAATGATCACAATCGTATCACAAATATACGCAACTATGGTAGACTGGTGTGAATAGTGTGATAACAAGCTGCAACAGCAATAATTATGCTCCGGGCCCACGGCGTATAAAACCAGGCTGTTCCGTCTATAGGAGTTGAGCCGCAACGGATTTCTTGGGGCCTTATCTGGGCTAAAGCCCAGACCTGTGCTACATAGCACCTGCGAGCTGGCTCGTAAAAACCGTCACACCCATTGCTCAATAAAGGGGACACCCTGCTTCTAAAAACAATACCTGCACCTGCGTCCGCGCCTCCTTAGCACATTTCTAACCCGCCTTTATGGCATCAAAAGCATCGTAACTCTTGCGCAGCCGGCTCACGCTTTCCTCCTGGCCAACGGCCTCAAGAATGGCGAAGGCATCAGGGCCCTGTACCCGGCCGCTGACCGCCACACGAATGACGGGCAGCACGGCGCCGAAACCAAGCTCATGGCGGCCCATGAAGGCCACAACATTTTCCTTTATCGCGGGCGCTGACCAGTCTGAAAGTCCCGCCAGGTCGTCGGCCATTTCTTCAAAGGCGTGGCGGTTGTCCGGCTTCCATTTTTTTCTGATGGGCTTCTCTTCGTAGTCCGTCACGGCCTCAACGAAAAAGCGGCCGTTGCTCACGAACTCCGGCAAAAGGTGTACCCGCTCCTTCAGCAGAGCCGCCACCGTGGTGGCGGTGCCTGTACTAAGGTCATGGCCACTGGCCGCAAACTGCTGCTGCACCATGGGCGCCAGCCTGGCATCGTCCGTTGCGATCAGGTACTGCTGGTTGAACCACTTCCCTTTCTCAATGTCGAAACGGGCTCCACTCTTGGTGATGCGGTCAAGTGAGAAAGCCTCAGTGAGCTCTTTCAGTGAGAATATTTCCTGCTCCGTACCAGGGTTCCAGCCCAGAAGAGAGATGAAATTAACGAGGGCTTCGGGCAGGTAACCATCCTCGCGGAAACCCGAGAACGTTTCCCCTTTGACCGGGTCATTCCACTCCAGTGGAAATACGGGGAAGCCGAGGTCGGCCCCTTTACGCTTACTGAGTTTTCCCTTCCCGTTGGGGTTCAACAGCAGCGGCAGGTGAGCAAAAACGGGAGCATCCCAGCCGAAGGCCCGGTACAGCAATACGTGAAGCGCTGTGCTGGGTAGCCACTCCTCGCCACGGATGACGTGCGTGATCTCCATCAGATGGTCGTCCACGATGTTGGCAAGGTGATAAGTCGGCAGTCCGTCGGCCTTCATCATTACCTGATCCCCAAGTTCGGAAGACTGGAAGCTGACCTCCTCGCGTACGGTGTCTGCAAAGGAAACCGTCTCTTCCGGGTCAATGCGAAAGCGAACCACGTGGGGCGTACCCGCATCAAGTAACGCTTTGGTCTCCGCCTCCCCTAAGGTAAGGCTGTTGCGCATGCTGCCACGGGTAGTGGCATCGTAGCGAAAGTTGTGGTTCCCGGCAGCTTTCTCCTGCTCCCGGCGCTCGTCCAGTTCCGCTTCGGTGTCGAAGGCGTAATAGGCGCTGCCGCTGTCTAACAATGTTTTTACGTGCCGGGCGTAAAGGTCCCGCCGCTCACTTTGGCGGTAGGGACCGTAATTACCACCCTTTTGTGGACTTTCGTCGGGGCTGATGCCGCACCATTCGAGGGCCTCCATAATGTAGGCTTCGGCTCCTTCAACGTAGCGTTTTTGGTCAGTATCCTCGATCCTGAGAATAAAAGTGCCGCCCGTACGGCGGGCCAGCAGGTAATTGTAAAGGGCTGTCCTCAGCCCTCCGATGTGCAGAGGACCGGTAGGAGAAGGGGCAAAACGTACGCGGACGGGACTCATGGCATTGTAATTAAGAAATCAGCAAAACGGAAAATATTTGTTGGGCAAGCAGCACATTGAAGCAATTTTACGTTCTTTAAGGGAACGAACCGCCGCTGAAACGGCGCAAAGGTAGCTGATACAGTTTGCAATCACTTGTTCGGCGTAAACTACTTTCTCCGTTTCCTGTCTTCGTAATAGATATTAATATTTTGTTTCCACCGGAAAATTTTGGAATCCGGACACGTTTTTAACCAACCAAGATCAAGACACATAGCACCTACTAGATACTTCATTGAAACGAATGAGGAGGCAACTTCTATGTTCGTTCGTAACATTTGATTATCAACTTTGCCCCGTAACATAAATCTCCCATGTACCTCGTTAAAACGCCCCGCGTAATTCAAAAACTTTTCCCCAGCTTCCATTGGACCGTAGAAGCTGCGGAAGATCCCGTTATCTACCTCACCTTCGATGATGGCCCGATTCCCCAACTGACGCCCTGGGTATTGGAGCAACTGGAGGAGTACAACGCTAAGGCTACCTTTTTCTGCGTTGGAAACAACGTTCGCCGTTATCCCGAACTAATCGAACAAACCATTGCCGCCGGTCATACCGTTGGCAATCATACGATGCATCATCTTGACGGCTGGAAGTCGGACAATGTTCCTTACTTCCACGATGTTCGCCATTGTGCCGTACAGGTACGGAGCGAGCTTTTCCGACCGCCCTATGGCCGGCTGAAGCCAAGCCAGGCGCAGTTCCTTACCCGTCATTACCAGGTGGTGATGTGGGACGTGCTTTCCGGAGATTTTGATCCTGAACTTACGGCGGAGGACTGCTACCAGAACGTTGTTCGCAACGCCCGCAATGGCAGCATCGTCGTTTTTCACGACAGTCTGAAAGCGGAAGCCAACGTACGTGACATACTGCCCCGTCTGCTGGCTCATTACGCTGCACTGGGCTACCGCTTTGAAGCGCTGACGCCAGAGTTGCTAAAGGCTTCGGCCAAGCGGAAAGCTACTGGTAGCCTGAAGCCACGGCTTCGTACTGCCGGATAAACCAGCGGTAAAGAATAAATTTCTCAGCGTTACTTCCCCAGCCAGATTTCCGGGTCCAGGGGCGTTTTGCCCTTCCATAGCTCGAAGTGAAGGGCACCACCACCGGAACGCGTGAGGCCAAGTTGCTCGCCGGCAATCACTTGCTGGCCAACTTTGATGCGGGGGTGTTCCAGGTTAGAATAGACGGTGTAATAAGTACCGTGGCTGAGCATTACGACCGTGCCGAGACCAGAAATGTTCCGGACGCTGATCACCTTGCCGTCAAAAATCGCCTCGACGGATGCATTGGGCCCGGCGTCAATATCTACTCCCGAATTTTCAATCTTCACCGAAGGAACCTGAGGGTGAGGTTGGCTGCCGAAGCGGCGAACTATTGAGCCACGGGCGGGCCAGCCAAGCTTTCCTCGACTTTTGCCGATGGAGGAACCAGGGGGCGCGGCCGCAGGTGCAGTGTTTCCCGTTTTACGCAAAGCGGCGGCCCGCTTCGCGTCGGCCGCCACTACCCGGCTGATGGCTTTCTTGATCTCCCGCTGCAACTCCATACTCTGCTTCTGCTTTCGGGAGATGGTTGCCAGAAGCCGCTTCTCGCTGGAAGAGAGGTTTTTTACTATTCTGGTTTGGATGACTAATTCTTCCCGCAGCGTTGCGTCCTGATCTTCGGCGGCGTACAGCAGAGAATCCTGCTCAATGCGCTGCTCGGTCAGGCGGACCATGCGGTCGGTAAGGGACACCTGGGTGAGGCGAATGAGCCGGCTCTGCCGCCGGCGGTAGTTGCGGTATTGCCGCAGGTAAATTCCCCGGCGGAAAGCATCATTAAAACTTCGGGCACTGAGCAGAAAAGTGAGCCACCCCTGGCTGAGTTTTGCCCGGTGAGCGGCCCGCAGAGCAGCACCGTATTCCTGCCCCATCCGGTCCAGGTCTTGCGTAAGCGAAATAACTACCGTAGAATCCCGGTGCATACGGCTGGCATTACGCGCCACTTCCTCGCGGAGCGTAAAGATCAATTCCGTACGCCGGTCAATCCGTTGCCGGAGGAGACCCGCCTGGCCCAAAGCCGCGCCGCGCCGGGCGCGGGTAGCGGATAGTTTCTGGTTAGACTTCTGCAACTCCCGCTTCAGCCGCTCCCGCTCCTGCTTCAGCTCGTAGGCGGACTGAGCACACAAAGACCCCAGGCCAATCACCAAAAGGCAACAGGCAATCAGGATACTACGCGAAAAACTGAATTTGGAATGTAACAATGCTGGAATGTGGTGTGTAATCTCGAAGCTGGGCGTAAGATAAGGGAGATTTATTCACAGCAGGTTTTTCCTTATTCAAACCGGTAGGTAAGTAACTGGAGAATGCTCGACCCTTCCGTGGGCAAGAGTGCGTAAAAAGTGCTGAACCGCTCAGAGTAGAACATCATCTTCCCAGCGGGAAATTGAACGGGTACCCGGGCAACTTTACTACTTCCATCGGTTAGGTCCAGTTCCATAAAGTTGGCTCCGGTAGAAAACAGAATACGGTCGTCTTTTCGGGCAATGGCAACAAGGTTGGTGGCTTTCATCAGGGCTTTGGTTCCCAGATTCTTGCCGTCGGGGGAAAGGTAACTGATGAGCAGTGCCTGCTCTTTTACTCCCGTTACCCGCTTAAGTTCATCATAGGTGTAGTTGGCCATTTGCTTCAGCAACATCGTGCGGCCATCTGCCAGGGTGATGGTAGAAATGGTTCTTAGTTCCAGGTTTTTAGTGGGTAGGTCCACTAAAATTTTGAGGTCGCCACTGAAGCGTGGTTCGCCAATTTTGATGCCCTCTTTTGTAAGGGTAAGTGGCGTAACCTGACCTGTAGAAACTGAATAGTTGAGTAGCACTATATTGTTGTCGGTATCGGTTTCAGTACCGACGGTGACGTTCTTGCCTTCTGGTAAGTTGATCTTGTTGCGGGCAATGATCTTTGTCGTGTTGATGTCAACGACGAAAGAATAGCGGAGGCTGGGGTCAGTCGTATTTTCGTCTTCTCCTCCACTTTCAGCAATAAAGATGGCCGTTCCGCTCTGTCGGATACCCGGAGCAATTTCCTTTCCACCAACGGAATATACTTCCTTTAATACCAGCGGTTCTTCGGTCTCTATTTTCTCCTGGCCGGTAAGGTTACCTTCCTTGTCGGAGCCCATCAGGAAAAACTCCTGAAAGTGGCTGCCTTTTTTAGACTTGTCCTTTTTATACTTCACGCCTCCGAAAATGACCACGTTGCCCGTAGTCGGGTCAGAAATCTGGGGGATGCTGCCTGCGGAGAGTATCTTGAAGCTGATGTCCTTATCCTTAAACACTTTTTTGGCGGTACCCTTGGCAAAGCCAGCCTTCATTTTATAGTTCGGATCACCGAGCAGACTCCTGCCGCGTTTCTCTTCCGGACGCAGCGTGTAATTCCCGTAAGTGATTGATTGAATGCCGCCACCCATACCTACGTAAATGTTTGTCGTGACGTAAGATTCTACCATCTCCATTGCCTCACCTGCTGCTGGTGTATATGGAGGGAGTTTGTAAAAAGTACCTCCCACCATATCATCAGTCATGTCCTCATACTTGTTGTAGCTGAGAACAGCGCCTTTTTTGGCTAGAGGGTCCGTAACTAAAGATTCTGCTCCACCAACGGGATTCGCAAATATATTGATGTTGGTGCCGGTACCGGGAGGGGCAACCCACTGTACTGCCGAGGTGCCGGGGGCTCCCGTGTCGGGGTCAAGCATTACCTTGCCGAGTGCCTCCACTGTTACCGGATCTTTACCTCCGGTACTCATTGCGCCACGAACGACCTGAATGCCCGCTCCGGGGTGCGTAAAGGAATAGTAATAAGCAGGAGCATCTTTATCGGTAGAGATGCCCTCAACGGTAAGGCTGGTGATGCGGTAAGGAAGGCCCTCTGCCTGGATATCAGTGATGTTGAACCCGCTGGAAGAGGATTGTGCCAAGCCCAATACTACGGGCAACAGAAAAAGAAGGCTAAGGAATAAACGCATGTTAAAGTAGGTTGGTGTTGTTCCTTTACGTACTAATCAGTGTATCACCATTCTCCAACGGAAAATGATGGTATTAAATGGGAAGTAGTAGAGAAGTGTCAACGGGGTTAAAAGAAATAGCGACCGGTAAGAACCAAAAAAGCTTTTGGGGATCACTTTGAAGTAAAGGTAAGGTATATTCATCAACTCGGCCCGTAATTCAAATTGTACCGGTTGTTAGACTGCCAGAGCTCAATATAATCCGACGGCTAAGCAAAAAAACCTTGTTCCTGACCAATACAATAAATGCGGGCACCCCGTAA
>Ga0115031_1001844_pt1 | contig 15653 bp, 4 predicted proteins | sample Maine_Asex4_meta_FD_87301 | JGI IMG/M metagenome (GOLD analysis project Ga0115031, IMG submission 87301) | Marine algal microbial communities from Maine, USA - Maine_Asex4_metaG | ecosystem: Host-associated > Algae > Red algae > Unclassified | place: Maine, USA | collected 2015-01-05
GGGTCTTTCTGTAACCAGTTTCATAGCATCAAAACTGCCTTCTCCAAGATTTCGCTTATAGTACCAAGAGTTGGCTGTTTCAATTAGGATACCACTTAGTCCTTCTGCATTTATATCTGTGAACTGATAATTACCTGAAAGCCCCTGAGGAAGGTTGTCATAACTTTCATCTTTTATCTTCCTAATGTTATCGTCTATTATCGCTTCAGAAAATTGCAATTCCAAAGGGGGCATTTTGTGCTTTACATAAAGGCCACTTTCTTTTTCATAGCTTACCAAGCTGATGGCTTCCATCTGACTTACTATGGAATTTTCTTTATAAGAAAAATCAGTACTGGTAATAAGCCTAGGTTCTGGCCCTAGTCTAAATTCAGTACCTGGGAAATGATGAAACATTAATACTCTTCTGCAAAGACGTCGAGTTCTGATCTCAAACCCTGATCTATAACTGGAAAAAGCATCCTCTCGTGCTGGCCAAGAGTTCACTTCCGTTAAAGTTGGTTGGTCAAAGTCATGTTCTCCATAATCAAATACAACTTTGAAAAGGAAATCAAAAGTGTTTATATCATCGCCATAACTATACATCGTCGTATTTCCATACCAAACTTCTTTCAAATATTTTTGAGCTTGAACATTTCTCTTTCTCTGCACCTCACTTAGATCATCAGCAACATTTTCATTGTCCTCTTCTTTATAGTTATATACGGTGACATTACCCTTACTATCAGAGGTCTTACACAGCAACCAAGAGAATATTCGAGTTGGATCTTTTGGATCATAAATTTTGGAACTTAAGTCTTCACCATATATGCTCGTTATATTCTCACCACTTATAGATCTCCAATAGACTTCACCATTTGAGGTATCAGTAATCTTTTCTATTCTTGCAAACAAGCCTTCTGTTCGAGGTCTATATCTGACAATGTTTAGATTACCCTGGATGAGAGTTTCTTCTTCCCAATCATCTGTAGCAGAATTGTAATTAAGTTTTCTGACCAAGTCTTCAGCTCCCGATAAGATAAAAGTATCAGACTCGTCAAAGTCCTTGTATTGAGGCAATTGATTTTCAGTCTTTCTAGTAATCCTTGGTATCCCCATTGAGAAGCCCATTCCAAAAGGACCATTACCACCGCCAGAACTATATGATATATTTATTTGCGGAGCCCCTCGTCCATCTGTTACAGAAATTGGAACTGAGAAATTAGCACTTCCAGTTGCAGGGTTGGCTGTCATCTTTTCTCCAATGCCCTTTATGGCTCCTCCTGATTTAGGTAGTTCGAGTTTGGGGACTAGATTGGGTTGTTCTATTCCTTTGTTTTCCTCTTGGGGTTGGTTGTTTTGTTCAGAGTTGTTCAAATTGAATACATTTAATCTTATCTCCTCAGTAAAAGGTGAAGGAAAATCACAAAATGTAACCTTGTAAGACTAAATTAAATCACAATTGTCAACATTGGAAGTGTCTCCATTCATTCTCTTATAGGAAAATAAGAAAAATGTTTAGATCTGCAAAATGTTATATGATGAAAACCTTGTCGAAGCGTTAAGTTATATTACAAATAGCTATGGCAGCTCCTTCAAGACTGTAATCTTAGTTTGAAGCTAGTATTTGTATTACAAAAATAATCTCTTGCTGTAATCAAGTTATTGGCAACTATTCCTACGATCTTTCATTAAGGCTATTCTTGTTATCTTATTAGGAAACTAATAATAGATGAAAAGAATCGAAATCTACAATTTGCTTTGGTCTAAAACATTGACTGAAGTCGCTCAAATGCTTGAGGTAAAATATTACACTTTACATAAAATCTCAAAAGAGTATGATATACCAAGACCAAAGCCAGGTTATTGGGTGCAATTGAAATATGGGAAACAACCACCTATAGAAAAATTAGAAGGAGACCTGCAGCTGAATATAGATATGACGATCTATAGGGAGCAAACGAGATCTTCATTTAAGCATCTATTAGAAGAAAGATTAAATAACAACGGGTGTAGATGTGGAAGATCCACAAGTTTGCTGAATGGGTGAGCTGGGCGGAATCTATCGCGCTTGTGATTGATCGATCCGCTTGTGAAGGGTTTGTTGTCGCATATCGAAAGCTACTCGTTTGCTGAAGAGAAGGCTAAAGGGGGGGGGCTAGTTTAATGCCTCTTTTACTTGATCTCCAGTTACAGTTCTTGACATCTCCAAGAAGCCATATTTTGTTTAATTATAATCCTCACGAGCGTTCAATTTAAATAAAAAAAGACAAGGAAGTTTTCCCTAACATTAGGGTGCAATAAACCATATTCTATATCTATATTAAAATTATCACTTTCAGTCCAGTTTTAGGATTAGTTGATCGTCAATTATTTTGATAGATTAGTCAATCAATCGTATTGATAAATGCATTAAAGGCATAAACAAATATACTCACTTTGTCTCTATGATTTTTTTTAAGCTTGCAAGAGCAGACAATGTTTCTTGCGGGTTCTGTTCGTGTCATGGATAGAGCTTATGTCGATTATAAGCGGTAATATATTTTGGAATGTACAATTGTATTCTTTGTGATAAGGCTCAAATCAATTGCCGACATTGCCATAGCGGAGTCTTTTTTGACATGTGGTCATTAATTTGTAATGCTCGATGTACATCCTTCGATAATTGCCTCAAAGACCCCACCTAAACTTATTTCAAAGTCAGCAAGTAAGTTAATTTGGTTGCCCGCTTTATAAGTGACATCTACATTATTTACAATACCTTGATTTGACTCGATTTCAATATCTGCATTATAAAGCTGATCATAGACTTGATCACCTGTGAGCATATTGTTTGTGGAGGACGTATACTTGTTTACACAAACTTCACTACATCCACTTGAACCATCAGAACAAAATATTGAAAAATTCCCATTATCTGGCAAAAGTGAATTCCCATTAAAATCAACCCAAGCCGATCCACAAAAGACATCCATGCAATCAGGAAAACAACTATTGAAATTATTATGAGCACCGAACAACACCGAAAGATCAGTCAAATTACAAAGTGTACTAGGCAATGTACCATCGAAATTATTGTTGCCGATCCAAATTTCTCCAAGGTTGCTTAGATCACCTATTTCAGAAGGAAGATTTCCTGACATTTGGTTATCCATAAGTCCTAGATTATAAAGAGAGGACAGATTAGCTACTTGGGGTGATAAAGTACCTGTGATATTATTACCAGCAAGATATAAATCTTCTAATTCAGGAAGGGCAAAAAATGCATCAGGTAAGGGTCCGGAGAGATTATTGAAATCTAGACTAAGAGACACTATGCTGCCATTCCAGCAAGTCACACCATACCAATTACAATAAACACAATCTGACAGCCAGCCATCATTGTTAGACCAATTGTCACCATCTGTGGCATGGTATAATGCCATTAATGCATCTATATCTCCTCCAGTGGGGCATTCACAACCCAATGTATTATCAGCACAAAAAACTGATAAGTCACCATCATGAGGCAGATACGGATTTAAAGATAAGTCATATCCAATATTACAAAAAGTGCTGTAACACTGGGGAAAACAATCTTCCAGAAGGTTAGAGCTTAAGTCTAAAATACTTAGGTTTGGTATATCGCACAAGGATTCAGGAAGGCTACCACTCAGACTATTCAATCCCAAACTCAAATTTTGTAATTGCGTTAGATTCCCAATGGATTGTGGAATTTGACCAGAAATGGCATTATCAACTAAATTCAGTTGTTGCAGTCTTTCTAGATCACCTAGACTCGCAGGTAATGTCCCAACCAAATTATTGTTATCAAGCTGAATTTCAATGACCCTGCTATCACCATCACAGGTAATCCCATACCATAAACAGTAATCACAATTATCTATCCAATCTGAATTATTGGTCCAATTGATTCCGTCTGTAGAGCTAAACAATTCTTCTAGCATTTTATATTCTAGCGCGCGGTCTGGAGATAGGTTGGTTTGTTCTTTGGTTATATTTCCAGAACCATCATATTCAAATATAACTTGCGCGTTCAAATACAAAATTCCTGAAAAGGATAATAGTATTAAGCTTAATATTCTCATAAGTTTAGTGGTTATTATATTTCTGAACGTTTTGCATACCTGCTTCATGCCCCCTCATTATGCTTCCTCCTAAATCTATTATAGCACCGGGTACTCCCAAATTTGGGATGCCGAGTTTGCCACTAGTAGTCATACTAGTGCCTGTAGTTTGTAGAACTTTGCCACCAAAATCCTGTGTAGAAGTAGCAGGCGTTGCAGCACTCTTTAACCAAAGCGCTACGTCAACTGCATACCCTGCTGGCCCACTTATTAGACCAGCTGCCCATTCTCCAAGATTTATTACCATGCCCTCTGCATATAATGTAAACTTTGCATTTTTACTAAATTCTTTTCCTAATTCAGTTAGGAATTCATTCTTTTTGCGTTCAGCTTCTAATCGTTCGTTTGTTTTGTCTTGGTTATGGGCCATAACCATAACTCCGGTGATAGCGCCAGTATGCCATTTGCCACCGGCCACTGCTGATCCAAGTGCACCTAATCCTGCTCCAGCAGAATAATGTAAAGCAGATCCGCTTTTCATCAAACCATGATTATTGACTTTAAAGGCCTCAGTCAAATATTCACCTGCACCAGCGACTGCACCTGCCATAAAACCAGACCAAAAACCTTGTTTATTGACGGCTGAGATTGTTCCTTGCGTGACTCCATGACCTACTGCTTTTGCCCCATATTTTGCTATCCCAGTCAAATTTTGAGTAACCTTGCCTACATATTGGGATGCTCCTGCAGAGACTGCCCCTATTGCCGCCCCCTTAAGACCTGAAAGGAAAATATCACCAAGACTTCCTCCCATTATAGCAGTGGACGTTGCTGCAGAAACAAAACCTGCTATAGCGCCTGCGGCAACAGCCCCCATACCACTTGTCAGTGCTGATACAGCTATTGTTGCAGCTACAGCGGCTATAGCAGCCCAATCACCTCGATCTAAGCCTAACAGGCCTGCAGTTTCATTAGTTTGCCAGCCTATATTATTAGTCGCTATAATGGTTCCAGAAATATCTACTTGTTCCCCACTAGTATTTGTGCCTCTAATTCGCAAGTTGGTATATGTGCCCTCAGCAGTTATTCTGGATGCATCATACCCAGGAGCAGTATTTGCGTGGGTTCGACCAAGTACTGCAGTAAATCCACTTGGATCAGAATAACTCAATGGATTATTGAACACATATGCGTAACGGTTCATGTTCTGTAAGTTCCCTGGACTTTGAATGACTGGATCTGGAGAAATAAATCGGCCTAATACTGGATCCTGTATTCGACCATTCATATTAATGAGAGAAAAAAGATCAATATGTTCATGACCTGTATATCCTCTATCCAATGTTGTACTTATAGTAGTATTGTCTGCAATAGGACTACCATCCAGTGCATTGCGACGTTTTCCCCAAGGATCATAGAAAAGATCTTCTATCAATTGTCCAGATTGGTTAGTGATCGCTTGTAAAGACCCCTGACCATCTTTATGCCAATATAATGTTGCAGATCCACTCACACTACTCACTTCTTCTACAGCTATAGTTCCTAGAGGGCCTTTGATATAATAGAGTTGTTTGGTTTCACCAGTTGAAGGATAGAAACTTTCTTCAAGACCAGAAACAGTATATATTTTTCTTTCTTGTAGTGTATTGTTGAGTTGTATTTCTTGGATGACTCTTTGTCTATATGCACCAAAAGAGAAATTGATAGAAATGGAATCATTGCTGATTTGATTTACTTTGTTATAGCTTGTATAACTAAAATCTGTGATTTGAGAGGGTATTATACAGTCTTGATTATATAATTCTATGCTGGTCAGTTGGTGTGCCCCTGCTCCATTTTCTGCATATGAGTAAATGCCAACATCAGATTTAGATTTAATGTTTCCATAAATATCATAGCTTAAAGAAGTGGTGTCTATTCCAGGTATTGTATAGCCCGTCAGTCTGTTGAGGTTGTCGAAACTAAAAGTTTCACTATAATCACGGAAATTATTAGTTCTGGAAAGCACATTGGATATTATATCATAGGTGTATTCAAGAGACTGAATGGTATCAGTATTTGAATTTGTGGATTTTGATAATAATTCATGTTTATAGTAGTCATATTCATATTGAGATACGACCCCATTACCATAAGTTTCAGTCAGAATTTTTCCATATGCGTCAACTTCATTTAATGTGTAGTATTTAATATTTGATTGAACATTTGAAATCTCAAATAAGTACCCTAATGAATCGTAATGATTTTCAATAACCAAACTTCCAGGGTAATGGGTTTTTGTAATTCTTCCAAGCGTATCATATTCGATTTGTGAAGTATAACTGACACCATTAATTATTTCATTGAGAGATGTCTGTCTAGAAAGACTATCATAATCATATGAAATGGTTTGATTATAAGAAGCAATGTCGCCTACAGCACCGATACCATTAGGTTGGTTGTCATAAGTACAGGATGTTAGACCTTCTTCTTCAATTCTAGTAGTGGGTCTACCTAGTATATCATAAACCATCTCGACTTCCTGTCCAGAGGGATAAATTTGTTTTATCATTTCGTCAAACCTATTATACTCATATGTATAGGTACCCATGTTAGGATCGGTAGTAGAAATTTTATTCCCGTATAGATCATATTGTGATGTAATCGCATGTCCGCCGGGGTAATTTATAGAAATAAGGTTCTTTTGTGCATCATAATCGTAAGTGAGAACCTCTCCATTATTATCAGTTACAGATAAAAGTCTATTATCAACTGATTTTGTAATTGTCCTTGTTTGACCTTTAGGATTGGTTGTTATAGTTGTAAGACCTAAATATTCAATTTTTTGAGTCCTTCCATCTTCTGTCGTTAATTGAGTTGTCCTATCTAAGGCATCATAGTTGTAATAAGTCCACTTAATTGATTCTCCTTCATAAAAAGGATCTGATTGTCTAGCAGTTCGCCCTATTTCATCATATTCTGTTTTCGTATAAACGACTTTATTCCCAAAGCCTATCGATTTGGAATAGCATTGTCTTTGGAATCCATCATAGTAGGTAATAACGGGTGGGCCTACTTTGAATGTCTTCTTCATATAAGAATATGTTCCAGGTGGGCAATCTTCGGAATCGCACCTACCGTATTCATAAATCGTATAATTGCCATCAGGTTGAGTCACTTTTCTTGCTCTACCAAAAGAGTCATATTCCTTGGAAATTATAAGTCCATTTGCATCAATGATAGTGTCTTGAAGTCCTTGTATGTCACAATAAGAAAATTGCGAAGTGTGACTCAGATCATTAGTTATAGATGTATTAAATAGGCCATCAGTGTCAAAGCTGTAAAATGAACTTCTATCTTCAAATGATGCTCCATTCCAGGCTGTGGTTGTTGTTTTAATTTCATTTCCGAATGTGTCATATTCATGCTCAATAACAACTTTATCATTACCAAGATTAGGATCTAATGTTTCAATACTTAACAATCCATCATTCCCGTATGAAAATGAAACTTCACGAACACTATGACCATCAGGCCCCATCTTATGGATCTCACTTGCTACTTGTCTACCCATATACCAATTGGTCATGTCATCATTGTAGACATTATATGTCGAATCTATATAACCATTTCCATAGTCAACTACTGTATAAATAGCGTTGCCATTTTCGTCATTATCTTGTCTTTGCTTTACCGTAGATATAAGTGTTCCATCTAAATCATAGGTTTTATTGGTGGTGAGCTTTGGATATGTTTGACACACATATTTGCCACTGGGTAATTGTATTTCATCAAGTTGTGGCTGATAAGTTGTACTTGTAATTAATGTGCCATCTGGGGCAAATCTTTCCATTGACTGCGTAGCAAAATTCATGTAATCAAAGTCGGTCGTCCGCTTCATGACCTGCAGAGTACCCTTTAGATTGTCGCTGGAATGGAATTCCTTAAAACCTAAAAAGCCTTTACCAGTCAGGCTGAGTTTGGCATATTTATAATGATAACTTTCATCCGTAATGACAGTCCCATCAAAAGAGACCCTATGATCACAAACCACTTTGGTTTGTCCAAAGAAGTCAATTTCTGGATAGTCAAAAGTGTATTCTCTTTCGTAGACATTTGGGTCATTTAGATAGGCATATTCTATTTCTGTAACTTGATCAAGACCATTGATAATTTGTTTTAGATCTTTAGAATTTTGATCAATTTTAAAATCTATAATCTTGTTTTCTCCAGATTCTATATCTCTCCATAAGAAAGCTAAAAGACTACCTCTTTCATAGTTAACTAATTGAAGTCCGCTTCCACCGCGAAATAAATCAGAATCTAATCTTTGTTTAATTGTGCCATCATAATATGGATTCGTAGCATCACCTCCATTCACACTAAAATACCCATCACCTCTATTTATCGAAATTGTCAGTTCTCCTGTATTTCTTACAAAAGAGAGTAAATCAGCACTACCATCCCCATTTATATCCATTGGGGCATTCACAATATCCATGCTTATTGCCGGGAGAGCCTGCAGATCATATGGATAATTTTTAAGTACGTAATTATTGATTCTCTTAAATTTAAAATTGCCTTGATTTAAATGTATGTCGAGGTAACCCTTGCTGATATCTACTACTTCCAAAAAATCTGTCAAACCATCACCATTAAAATCTGCAGGTTTTAATCTTGGAAATGTATTTCCATTTTTATCGGAAAGAACTAAAGGTCTCTCTTGGACCAACTCATATCTGATTTGTACAGAAGGATCATCTTGGCTTGTATTTCTATACAGAAAAGTTTCAAATGTCGTAGGAGAAATATATAAATAGTCAGAAAGACCGTCACCATCTAGATCTGCATTTATCACATTGTTACTCAGTAATTCAGAAGGAATATCTAAAGACATTGTACTTAAAGAAAATCCTTGAGTATTATTAGCGGAAAGATCATTTTTCAGTGCTAAGAAATAGCCATTGTCATCTGAGATTACAGCATCTGTAATGCCATCGCTATCCAAATCTTGAAATCCGATATATCTAGCATGACCTCCAGTCTTCTTAAGATAATTTTTATTGATAAGTTGATCAAATCGTGTAAATGAGAGTGAATTAAAGTTTAGACTAGCATTATTGATATAGAAACTATTACTACCTGTGATACTATCATAAACCATTAAATCGGTATAGCCATCAAGATTAATATCTACAGATTTAAGGTCTCCTTTTACGAATGAACTATTGTAATTATCACAACACTCAGACGTAACAGGATCTTCACCCTCCTCGACATATATTTGGTCAAAACAGCACGGAGGTACTCCACCAGGACTTATTAAAGAACCAGCAGAATTATAACTGCTTCTGATACTTGAAATATCTTTGAATTGGCTAAAATCATATCTACCCTTATTCTTGTAAACTGTAATCTTTTCATATGATCTATTGTGAATCAGTATATCATTTAAGCCATCACCATCAAAATCCCCATCTAACGTAACGTCTTGTAATAAAACTTTGAAATGTTGTTCTAAAAATACTTGATACTCTCTGTGTTCTTTCCCAGTAAATATATTTGACTTTTTATACCCATTACCAGTTCGTATTGCGTGTGCTGTAAAGTTAACTGAGTACTTAAATGAGTCTTGTGGAACAGGATTTTCTATAACAGAAATAGAAATATCTTCCGCATCCATGTATTCCTCCCAATTAAATACTGTTGGTGCAAAGCAATCCTCATCTTCACCACATTCTTGAAATGATTTCAACCTAGTCATCTTTGTTTGAGGATCAGTTTCATAGGTCATTGAATAGGTTCTTACAATATTGTTTTTGTGTAATATTGCAATTTCATCTAAGAGTTTATTCTCATCTGTTCTAGATCCCCCTATGTATGCACTTCTAAATCCAGTTTTTTCTTTGTAGTAAAATAGTATTGTATTTATTGGTCCATTTGGGCTATTATCGTTAACAGTATACTCAATTTTATCAGGATAGAAGTAACCGTTAGCTTCATCTTCATTATAGGAAAAGAGCATTTTATTTCCCTTAGTATCCTTAATCTCATTCACAACCCAATACAATGCATCTTGTCTTCCGACTGCTTCTATTCTTGAGTCATTGGTAGCACCATATGTGTATGTCAATCCATCCTTTGTGTTGACTACAAAATATTCTGGAGAGTTACCCCCAAGTATAGATCCATGAGATACAATTCGTTTATATGAGGCAATCGCTGTTCTATACTCCTTGCCATCTGCACCATATGGCATAACACCATCATAGTCAAATAGCCGCATTCCATCTAAGCTGTATCGATCCGAATCTTTAAATCGAACAGGGATATTTTTTCCATCGTAATCGATAGTTTGCCCAGTTATCGAAATGACTGATAATCCTGCCATTGAAAATTTTTCTCCAAGGATACCATTCACTCCCTTTGAAGAATATTGGATGCCAAGTTCTGGCCTCATACCTGTGACTCCTGCTGGAACTAAGAGCGGGATAGAATAGGTAGCCGCTCCTTGGTGTGTTACACTGAAGCTACCTTTTGTTTTACCGTATACGTAGTTATTTTCTTCTTGGGCAAAACTCACCCCTTCCACATAATTACCTTGACTATCAGTATCAGGCATTCCTTTCAAACACATCTGTATTGATCTATTAGAGGATACCGTAAGGTTGCATGGGCTATTTGAATTAGGAAGAATATAAACTCTTAATAAATAATTGTTGCTAACACAAAAGCCATCAGGCAAAATATTAGTACTTATTTTATTGTGATCATAACTTGCTATTCCATCGCAGTATAATAGCTTATAATTCGAATCATAAAGTTGGATCAAAGACTTACACGCAGTATTGATAGTCAAATTAGATTCCCGGCTATTAGGATGTAATTTATACCAAGCATCTATTCCAGACTCTTCTAAACCACCTACGCATTGATCAAAAGAAGATATATTGTCAACACTTAAAGTATCAAAAACTAAATACTCATCTAAACAAATATCATTAATATCTACAGGTGATTGATATACATCTAGAGGCTGCTGAGGGTTTGACTGTGCAAGATCAAAATTTTGATGGTAGCTTGATATACATAGCGTAGAGGTACAATCATTAGGTAAGTTAGTTTTGACTGAAATCTTGTATTTTTCACCTGGAGTCAGTCCACTAACTGTGAATTGTTTAACGATAAATTTTAAGTTTAAATCAATAAGGGTATTAGATACCGAAGATTCAAAAATTTCAGTCAGTAATGTATCAAGTGTATTGCTGCAATTTATATTATCAAAAGAAAACTGACATATGCTATCTAAGGCTATGAACTCGTACCACAGCACTGTATTTTCAACTCTTGTCTCAGAAGGATTCTCACAAGAAAATGTAGAAACTCCAACGTGGATGGCGTCTTCATGATTTGAATTACTTGTCGCCGTTTGGTTATATTCTAAGCATGCAGCGTAGTAGTATTGATGATCAGGCCCATATCCTTCAGTATAGGTTCTGATAATGTATGTCTCATTCACATCCAGATTATCAAATGACATCCTATAATCAAATACTCTTTTTATAGGATTTATATAATAATCTGTATGAGAAGAACATTCACTATTTATTTCATCATAGGTGTATAATTCTATCCAAACTTTTTTGTCAAAATATTTTAATTGAGTTGTATCTTTTAAAACGATCTCTCCACTTGGTTGTGAAGGACTAAAGCTGAGAAAAGCATCATCGTCTGAATCAATACCTGATCCTCGAGATGGAAATGAATATCCTGGATATCCTAAATAATAATCAGTACTATTAGGTGAACATAGGGATGAGGTAATATTGGTATTCGCTGAGCATTCATGAGTAAATGATGATGAATCCCCATTGATACCAGACACTTGACAATTAAGTTTGTAGCTTACTCTTGACAAGCCTTGTAATCCAGATTTGTGTGCTACTTTTATATAATATTGGCTATTATCATTTACTCTAATCCAAGGAAAATCAAAAATATCAATGTCATTCGCTACGGAAAGTAGAGTGTCACAATTAGAATTAGCTTGAAATAAACTGATGGTAAAGTTCTGCATTTTCGTTAAATCAACAGAACGTGTATCTGCATAAGAAAGCAAATTAAGCTTAACATACTTCCTATTATTCGATGCATTTCCAACAGCAAATCTATGCCATTTTTCTACATACCCATCGCCTAATAATTCATCTTGAAATGTTATGTTGGAACCATTTACCAATGGTGCATTTGAGCAAATATCAGCACCGTTAGAGGCAGGTTGATTGTTTAGACGCAGACATAAATTATCATATTTAAATCCCCCATTTGTCTCTACCTTAAAATAATATCTATTCCCTACTGTTAGATTACTTAAGGTGTGATGTGGTGATGAGTTATCGTAAACCAATACAAGGTCTGAGCAAGAGCTGGCTTCATATACTTTTAATTGAATGTTATAACGGTAGACTTGAGCAGAGTTTTCGGACAGTTCAAAAAAAGAATAATCCTCTGTTATCCCAAGGTTTTTACACTTGGTTATATCACAATATTCCAAATTCTGAAAACCTAATGTGACATCATCGTTACTTATAGGCAGATAGAGGAACCAATTTTCATCATTGTAACAAAATCCAGAATTTCCAGAACCACAATCATCCCAATTTGTGGCGATTAATAAATCAGCTGAAGAACAGGTTCTATTTAGGTTAACTTTTACAACGGCGAGATCAAAGCCCAAATAAGTAAAATCGCTTGGTGTATATGTTCTAACAAAATATTCTTGGCCGACAATTAAATTTTCTATTAAGTCATTCTCATTGATGGATTGATCAAAACTTGAGCTTGAACAATTTCCGTTGTAAACATCAAAATTAAGAATCGGTAACAATTGAGGCAAACCAAGACTATCAACAAGCCTGTTTACTGTATTACCACTGTATTTATACCCATTGGTAACTCGCAACCTATGAATAGTGTCAGTTGCTATAAAGGAAAACCAGATATCATTCTTTGTACTATCAATATGGTCTGGTGTCGCCCCAACTGAATTGAGGTTGGTGTACTGAATATTATCTATTTGACTTACAGGTATTGACTGTGCTGTCGTACACACATCATTTTCTGGAGTTGGTAATCCAATCGCTGCAAGTTTAAAATTAAAAAAGCCAGTATTTTGGTGATATGTATTGAATGATCCAGGAGAGTTATATCCTATTCTAACATAAACTGAATCCTGAGGATCTACCACATCAACTCTTAATAAACTATCATTTTCAATTTGTGATAAACACTGTAAATTAAAATTGCCGTTATATTGAAATGCTTCGATATTAAGTGGAGCATCGCAAGTTGTAGACCCATCATCTGGATAATTATCAAAATAATTATTCACTCTAGAGAGCCGAAGTAGGTATGAGTTAGAATCAGGTTTGAAGCGATACCAAACATCACTTTTTGTTGAGATAATACAATAGGGGACAAGGTTTGTACCTGCAAATTTATTAGTTGTGGAGAGGAATTCAACATCTGAAAAATCTGGACTAGTCTCTAGATGCAAGCTGGATTGATACTTATCATTACATGCTTTAGCAACAGGTGTATTTATTGATATTTTAAAATTGTAATCATTGTAAAAAGACTTTTTGGGATGAATAAATAAGAAATATTCATTACCCGGAGTAAGACCAGTAAGCATGTGTTTATTTGGATTAAACTCACAAGGCTTATAGCTGGGGCAGATACTTTCTAAGGTAGTAAAGCTTGAGCATTGTCCTTCAATAAGGTGAACAGAAAATAGCATAAAATCTTCCCCAGAATTGAACCTTGTTCCGTTATCATATGAAACATCATCGATATCAAGAATTTGTGATTCAGCCTTTGCAGTAAATTTAAACCAAATATCAGGTCTAGTATTCCAACTAGCGCAGGTCCCAGGACTGGGAATAGATCTGGTAGCACCAATTGTAGTAGCCTCATAAAAATTATCTACGTAAATAGAGTTATTCACAGTGAGATTTATCGCATCAGCACAATCGTCATTAATTGGCTGTGACCAACCAATTATAGGTAAGGTGAGAATTAAAAAGAAGCAAAATAATTTATTCATTCTGTGATGATTTAAATTCCAAAACTAACAGTATTATGAATTGGTTTAAAGGATACTAATTTGTGACTCAAGTCAAAACTTTTTAAGGAAAATCAAATTAGCTATAACCATACACTAATTTCATACCTCAAAAGGCGTATATTTTAGATAATTCCTGATTTTAAACAACCTAATACAACTGTAGTCATATTTTTTAATCCTGATTTCTTAAGAATATTCCTTCTATGGGTTCTTACTGTACCAACAGACACAGTTAGTCTTTGTGCTACCTCATTTGTTGTTAAGCCTTCTGCAATAAGAGATATTATCATTATTTCAGTTTTAGTATATACCGATAATTGTTCTTTTAAGTAGGTGTTATGATCCTTGAATGGATCTAAATTATAATAAGATTGACCTCCACTCATATGAATTATCGAAAAGATATGTCTATTCGCAAGCCGCAGATGAGATGATTTGGTCATTATGTGAATTGCATAATTCAATTCCTTTGTTTCCTTATGTCTAGCACAAAAAGCTTGTTTTATGAATTGATGATATTTGCCAGCTTTATCTTTTATTCTTAAAGTATATATTACTTTATATTTTTCTGGGTACTCTGCCATTCCAGATTCAAACAAAAAATGAAATATTTTATCCTCACATGCTATTATGAAGTTTTGGTCGTCAGGGTATACAGATTGAAACATACTAGTCAAGGGAAAGTCGTTTAACTCAATTCCTAAAATTTCTTTAACTTCTTTTGAAACATAGCAAACATGCAAATCAGGGAATCTTGTAACAAATACCATGCTATCACCATATAGTAATTGACTGTTACTCAAGGATTTTAAGAAATCTATATCTAAACCGAAATCTGATGGTATTGTTACATTTGACTTTTGAGCTGATCGTATTATTGATTCAGCTTTAAATTTTATATGCTGATTGCTATTTGTCATTCACGACTATTACTACTGTTATTAAAATCAATAACCTTGATTACTTATGATCAAAATTCTAGTTAGGTAACCCTTTGTTTTTATTTAATTCAATATGTAATATTTCGTTTAAGTATTGCTGAAATATTTGGTTTAAACTACCTAAAGCTACTTAGTGGTAATAAGTGTACATTAAGATAAGTTATATGTGATAATTCTAAGAAGTAATCACAATTTTTACTGCGACAGTCTGATTTTTGAGTCAAGTGCTACATTTAAATGGATCTTGTTCTTCAATACAGGAATCAAATCCTGGGTAATTTTTTAAGTTATCAGAACCTGATGGATATCCAAGATCTTTCCTTATATCTGTGATTGTAGTTATATTAGATAAAGGAGCCGTTTGGGTACTGATAATAGCTAATTGTTTTAGCTATGTTTTAGTAAATAGCTAATATACTGATAATCAACACTATTAGAAGTCTCGGCAGCTCCACAAATACATCAAATGATGTAGCAAAATGAAAAATTTAGGTCAAAAATTAGAAGCGCGCTTCATAATTTTTGGCCTTTTTTCATTTACGAACGATAGCGAGTACAGCA
>Ga0115031_1001857_pt1 | contig 15622 bp, 11 predicted proteins | sample Maine_Asex4_meta_FD_87301 | JGI IMG/M metagenome (GOLD analysis project Ga0115031, IMG submission 87301) | Marine algal microbial communities from Maine, USA - Maine_Asex4_metaG | ecosystem: Host-associated > Algae > Red algae > Unclassified | place: Maine, USA | collected 2015-01-05
AAAGACATCATGGCACATCCAATTGCAGGATTAGGATGGCTGCCAAGTGAGATGAAATATCGCTTCAATTGGAATGCGCCTATCGTCGCATCGCCTCACGATCCGAATGTTATTTATCATGGTGCTAATCTTATATTGAAAAGTACAGATCAAGGAATGAGTTGGGATGAAGTCAGTCCTGACTTAACGCGCAATGATGATTCTAAACATATAGAAGGCGGCGCTCCATATACGAATGAAGGCGCAGGTGGGGAAGTGTATAATACAATTAGTTATTTAGAATGTTCGGAGCATGATCCGAATGTAATTTGGACAGGAAGCGATTGTGGATTAGTTTACCTCACTCAAAACGGTGGCACCGATTGGACGAATGTAACTCCAAATGGACTAACAGAGTCTTTAATAAATTCAATTGATGTGTCACCTCATGATCCGTCTAAAGCAATTGTCGTCGCCTCAAAATATAAGTTCAATGATTTTACTCCTTTAATTTATATGACGAATAACTATGGAAAGTCTTGGCAAAAAATAACGAATGGAATCTCTAAAGAACACTGGGTGAGAGTGGTGAGAGAAGATGAAAAACGACCTGGTTTATTGTTTGCTGGCACGGAAGGTGGATTATACACTTCGTATGATGATGGAAGTAGTTGGACACAAACTCAGTATGGCTTACCGATTTGTCCGATCTCAGATTTGACATTCAGACAAAATGATCTAGTCGTAGCGACCTTAGGGAGATCGTTTTGGATTTTAGATGATATCAGTTCATTGCAACAAAATGAAGCTGTATTAGAAAATAATAAAATCGCACTTTTCGCGCCTAGAGATAATATTAGGTTTGTTGGAAATATGAGGACTGGAGGCAGTGGACAAAATCCTGCTAATGGCGTGACGATAGATTATTTTATTCCTGAAAAAATGGATACTACTGAGTTGAGTCTGAATATTCTAAATAATAGAGGCGAGTTGGTCCGATCATTTTCAAGCCAAAAAGATAAGTCATTTAAAAAATATGATGGTGGTCCACAAGCAGCTAAGTTATTATCTACCAAAAAGGGGATCAATCGTATGAATTGGGATTTGAGAAGATCGACTTTGCCTGGAGTGGAAAAGGTGTTTTCATTAGGTAGTTATCAAGGAAGTTTTGTTGCTCCTGGTAATTATACAATTCAGGTGTCCGATGGTGTAAATTCGGTAGAGCAGCCATTAGTTTTAAAAGCTGATCCTAGGATGGATATACCACAATCGACTTACGATGAGCAAGTAAATACCTTGACAAAGCTTGAAGAGACAGTAAAAGATATTAATGAATCAGTTACAAATTTTAGATCCGTTAAAAAGAGAATTGCCTTGATCAACGAACAATTATCTGATTATGGTGAGGCCGATAGTTTACTTTCAAAAAGTAATAACATACTAGATAAAATCAATTCATGGGAAGAATCGTTGATACAAGCGAAACAAAAAACATTTCAGGATGTGATTAATTTCCCCAATAAATTAAGCGCAGAGATTATGAATTTAATTAGTCGAATTAATGGAAGTGATCCGCGTCTGACGAGAGGCGCTAAAGAAAGGCGCGATGAATTAATCAATGAGTGGGTGACCTTAAAGTCTAAAATGAATGATATAGTAAATGTTGATATTGCTGGATTTAATCAGGACTACAAAGCTGAAGGTATTCCAATATTGATTGTGCCAGGAAAAAATAAAAAGGTGATAAAACCTTAGACATCATCAAGACAAAACCTGACAGATATTGGAAATCTGTTAGGTTTCCTGGATTAATTCATAAAAAGTTTGTGGAGGCGATTCACCTCAGATTTTGATTCAATAAAGCATATATCTCCGTCGCAGTTTTAAGTTCAGTTACTTGCTCTGAACGAATAATGCTTTCGCGAAATGATTGACTTCTGTTTAACCAAGCAGTTTGAAATCCGAATTTATTGGCACCAGCAATATCCCATTGATTAGATGAGATAAATAAAATATGTTTGGCCTCACAATTTTCGCCATCGCATACCATTTGATAAACGGATGGATGCGGCTTAAATGTTTGAATGTCATCGGCAGAGTAAATCACATCAATGTCGTTTTTAAAATCATTTATCTCTATACCAGAATTAAGCATCGCATGAGTACCATTGGACAATATGCCCGTTTTTATATTTAATTTTTGGAGTGAGGCCAAAATAAATTTAACATCATCAAATACAATCGGTTTAAAATAAATATTTGATAAGTCTTTAATTAATTTAGTCGGCGCATCATATTTTAAACAGGCATCCTCTAAAGCGATTTTGGTTATTTCCTCAAAGTTTATATAATCCTCCATTAAGCTTTTTAGCCAGGTATAGGCTAATTGTTTTTCTCGCGCATAGATTAATATTTTATCGACACTTTTATGCTGAATGTCATTAACTAAAGTTTGGTCAAGATTAAATAATGTGCCGAAAGCGTCAAATATGCAGGCATGGATCATATTAAATTAAATTTATCAAATTGTAAATATGAAGAAATGAAATGAGTAAATCTAAGAGAAATTTGAAACCTATTTGAATTGAAAAATGAAAGACAATGATTCAATTGGTAAGTTGCATTATTGTTTAACCAAAGTATAAACCATATTGCACATATTTCAACATTAAAATAAGAATGAATCTTACATAGTATTTTTTTTTATCTTAGAATAAACGCTAAGCATGAGTGAACACAATTGGTCTGAATTCAATAAACGAATCAGCATAAATACAAATAAAGAAACCATATTTGATTTTTTATCCACACAAGATAATATTGAGAAATGGTTTTTAAGTCAAGCAGATTTTTATCAAAAGAATGGTGAGAAAAGGAGTAGAGATGAAAAGGTGGAGCCAGGGGATACATATAAATGGATGTGGCACGGAAGCGATGATGTGGCAGAAGGAAAAATCTTCGAAGTACAGCATTCTGATCAAATTAAATTTAGCTTTTTGGATTGTAAGGTTAGAATTGAGATTGGTGAAGATGACGGCGAAACAATGGTATAATTAACGCAAAGTGACATTCCTTTAGATGAAGACTCAATACATAATTTATATGTTGGTTGTTCTCGAGGATGGACATTTTATCTGACTAATTTGAAATCAATTCTAGAAGGTGGTATTGATTTAAGAAATAGAAATATCAATTTAGTCGATGTAATTAATACCTAATTAATAAAAATGTGGAGCTATTTGATTTTGAACTTGACAACTTGACAAGTTGCAGAATCATGTATATGTTTCAAAAAAAATAACATGGTAGTTATGACAGTAGTTGATTTTAAAGCTAAATTTTCTGATGTTATTATTCTGGTAGAAGGTGGCAAGGAGATAGCTGTCAGCTATGGCCGATCTAAGAGATCATAGGATATATTTCTAAACATAGTCAATCTGTAAAAGCATATCAGAAGAAGAGAGAACTAGGTTTGTTGGCAGATGGTGGCTTTGAAATTAAGAACACTTTTAAAGTAAGTCCTGAAGAACTAGGGGCGACAGATGACTTACTTGATTGACACACAGGTATTATTATGGCTTTTATTTTCGCCTGAGCATATCTCTAAAAAAGGGCTTCAGCATTATAAAAAATACAAATCAAAATTTATTGGTAAGCCAAGTTAGCCTTTGGGAGATTCCCTTAAAATATAGCATTGGAAAGTTGAAATTGATAAAGTATAAACAGGAAGACATACTAGCAACTACACAAGAGATGAATGTTTCAATTTTAGAATTTACAAATGAACACTTATTAAAATATTGTCAACGCCGTAAAACAATTCACAAAGACCCTTTTGATAGATTCTTAATCTGGCAAGCACTGTCTTTAGATGTTCCGATTATCTCCAAAGACAAATCCTTGAATTTGTACAAACCTGATGGCTTAAACACTATTTGGTGATTACATACTCCGTCGGTACTGTCCTCCAACATCAAAAAGTGAATCCGTAATTTGACCTAGTGAACATGTTTTTACCGCCTCTATTAATTGTTCAAATACATTCTCATGATTGATTGCTGCAGTTTGTAATAATTCTAATGCAGATTGAGAAGACTTCGCATGAGTTGTATGTAAGATTTGTAAATTGCTAATCTGCAACTCTTTCTCCTCAGTCGTCGCACGAATGACTTCGTCTGGGATTATTGTGGGAGATCCTGTGGAGCTTAAAAATGTATTGACACCAATAATGGGATATTCGCCAGTATGCTTTAACATTTCATAATGCAAACTCTCTTCTTGGATTTTACTTCGTTGATACATCGTCTCCATTGCGCCTAAGACACCGCCTCTTTCCGTAATCCGATCAAATTCTGCTAAGACGGCTTCTTCAACTAAGTCTGTTAATTCTTCTATAATAAAAGAGCCTTGTAAAGGATTCTCATTTTTTGCTAAACCCAATTCATGATTGATGATCATTTGGATAGCAACAGCTCGTCTCACACTATCCTCTGTAGGCGTAGTAATCGCTTCATCAAACGCATTGGTATGTAGTGAATTACAATTATCATAAATAGCGTATAAGGCTTGAAGAGTTGTCCGTATATCATTAAAATCAATTTCCTGAGCGTGTAATGATCGGCCTGAAGTTTGGATATGGTATTTTAATTTTTGTGATCTCTCATTGGCATTGTATTTATACTTCATAGCCTTTGCCCAGATCCGACGTGCCACTCTCCCGATAACAGCATATTCAGGATCAACTCCATTAGAAAAAAAGAAGGATAAATTAGGTGCAAAATCATCGACATTCATTCCTCTTGATAAATAATATTCCACGAAAGTAAATCCATTTGACAAGGTGAAGGCAAGTTGGGAAATTGGATTTGCTCCAGCTTCTGCAATATGATATCCTGAGATAGAAACAGAATAAAAATTACGAACATTTTTTTCAATAAAATATTCCTGCATGTCTCCCATCAGTTTCAATGAAAATTCAGTGGAGAAAATACATGTGTTTTGTGCTTGATCTTCTTTTAAAATATCTGCTTGCACTGTACCACGAACTGCCGCAAGCGCTTTAGATTTTAATTCTTCATAAATTGCTGATTCCAATACTTGGTCTCCTGTCAATCCTAGTAACATCAAACCAAGCCCATTATTGCCTTCAGGAATATCGCCATTGTATTTTGGTCTGATAATATTTTTATCATCATAATGTTTTTTAAACGCTACCTCTACTAAATATTCCAATTTATGCTCAGTAATATATTTTTCGCATAATTGATCAATGGCAGCATTCATAAAAAATGCACAAACTGTGGCAGCGGGACCATTTATTGTCATCGACACAGATGTTCTTGGATCACACAAGTCAAAGCCAGAATATAACTTCTTTGCATCATTAAGCGAACTGATGTTTACTCCAGAGTTGCCGACTTTACCATATATGTCTGGTCGATGATCAGGATCATTTCCATATAATGTGACAGAGTCAAATGCTGTTGATAATCGTTTTGCTGGCGTTCCTTTTGATAAATAGTGAAAGCGTTTATTTGTGCGTTCTGGTCCACCTTCACCTGCGAACATTCTGGTAGGATCTTCACCTTTTCGTTTGAATGGAAAGACACCTGCTGTAAATGGAAATTCTCCTGGCACATTTTCTTGCCTTACCCAAGTCAAGATATCGCCTTTGTCTTTGAATCTTGGAAGAACAATTTTTGGAATATTATTATGGGACAGTGACTTAGTATAGTTGTCTACTGTTATATCTTTTCCTCTTACTTGATAGACAAACTCTTTGGCTTGATAAGCAGCTTTTTTAGTTTCCCATTCCGATAAAATTAATTTACTTTCTTTAGTCAAGTCTTGTTCTGCATTTTCTTTTTTCTGCTCTAAGAGTTCTATCGTAGCTACATCAGAATTTTCCTTTTTCAAATGAGCGCAGGTGATGTCCAAACTAGATGCTAAGCGAGCGACTTCACTTTGTTTTTCAGTTTCTTTATCATATGTTCTGATTGTTTCAGTGATTTCTGAAAGATATCTGACTCTTGCTGGTGGGATAATATATTGTTTTTCACTTGTCCCTTTTTCTCCTTGGGTTTTTGATTGCTCAGGGAATAATTTTTTTATTAAAGCATGGAATAATTTATTGACTCCAGGGTCATTAAATTGAGAGGCGATTGATCCAAATACGGGCATCTCATCTGCAGGAGTGTCCCATAATTCATGATTCCGCTGATATTGTTTTTTGACATCGCGCAATGCGTCAAGCGAGCCTCTTTTATCAAATTTAATTATCGCAATGATGTCTGCGAAATCTAGCATGTCTATTTTCTCTAATTGCGAGGCAGCACCAAATTCTGGAGTCATCACATAAACGGATAAATCAGCATGGTCAACAATTTCTGAATCTGACTGTCCAATACCAGATGTTTCTAAAATGATTAAATCAAACTCAGCATGTTTCATAATAGAAATCGTCGCATCGATATGCTTGTTTAGTGCTAGATTATATTGTCTAGTCGCAAGCGACCTCATAAATACGCGATCATTAGAAATCGAGTTCATCCGAATGCGATCGCCAAGGAGTGCACCGCCAGTTTTTCTCTTCGATGGATCTACTGAAATTATGCCTAAGGTTTTTTCTGGAAATTCTCTCAGATACCGCATGACTAATTCGTCCACTAAACTAGATTTGCCTGCTCCGCCTGTCCCAGTGATGCCTAAAACCGGAATTGTCGAATCTTTTATTTTATTTTGTAATTCAGTGACCCACTTCTCATTTTCCGCTGGATAATTTTCGACTGCAGAAATTAGTCTAGCTATAGAAGTTTGATCTTTGCTTGCTACTTTGTTTAACTGGCCATTTATATTTTGACCCACTGGATAATCGCATTCTTGAAGTAAATGGTTGATCATTCCTTGCAGGCCCATTTCACGACCATCATCTGGTGAGTATAGTCTTGTGATCCCATAAGCATGAAGGTCTTCTATTTCGCTTGGTAGAATAGTTCCTCCTCCGCCACCGAAAAGCTTTATATGTCCTGCGCCCTTTTCTTCTAGAAGATCATAGGCATATTTAAAAAATTCATTATGACCTCCTTGATATGATGTAATGGCAATCCCCTGCACATCTTCTTGAATGGCAGAATTTACAATTTCGTGAACTGGACGGTTGTGCCCAAGATGAATGACCTCTGCACCTGATCGTTGGATAATGCGGCGCATGATATTGATCGCTGCATCATGACCATCGAATAAAGAACCAGATGTGAGAATCCTGATTTTATTTTTTGACTGATAAGGAGCAATCTTTTCCATAAGCGACATTTTTGTAAAGTTATTCATAATCAAGGTGATAGCTGCTGTAATCCACTTGACCCGAATCAAAAAAAAAACTGATCTCTTAGGAGCACTATTAGCCTTCTAAGAGATTTAATTAGTATACCACACTTCTTTGATTTCTTTCCAAGTGATCAATTTAATATTTTCCTCTTTTAGAATGTTGCGACAGGCTTCGCTTGTAAAAAAATTAAAATCTTCTTGTCTCCATTTCGATCCCCAATATTCTTGACCGATAGTCAATGCTTGCATTTCAGCATTATCAAAACCAAGATGAATAAGGAGGACATTAATTCCTGGATCTAAGTTTTTCAAAGTATTTGTATAGTATTTCGCCATTCCTGAATCATAATCCTGAGGAGATGCAGACATTACATGTTCGATGATGATGTCTTCATCAGTTATCTTATCTAGAAATGCCTGAGAAGCAGCTTTTAAAAATAATCGACTGACCATAACAGGTGTCTTATATTCTCGACCCAATTTTAAATAGACTTCAAATAAATCTGCAGAATTAAACAACAAACATCCCATGTGGGCATCAAAGTGCGTGGGAATAATTCCCATTTTATACGCTTGTTCTATTTGTGCTCTTAATTCTATTTCTGCTTCTGCTACTGTCGCATTTTGTCCAAACTCCAAACATTTGGGAAACATAAAGCCTTTATCATTGACTAGACTAGGTACTTTGTCTGAAGAGGCAACTGGACCCCAGTTCATATGGTACCATTCATTTGTCATCGTTAGGTGCAATCCAAAGTCAACTTCAGGGTTGTCTCTAAAATAGACTGCGACTTCTTCGACCCAAGGACAAGGCATCATGATACTCGCAGAATTCACCATCCCAACTTTTAATGCCAGAATACTTGCTTCATTTTTAGAATGCGCTACACCAAGATCGTCTCCATGAATGATTAACAATTTTGTATTGTCGTCGTAGCCAAGTTTTTTCATCAAAGATTCTTGAGCAGCAATTGTTACTGTCAGGCAAGTAAAGAGGAAAGTGAAAAAATAATTCATAATTAATTTGTTATAATATTTTGCAGGGAGGTAATTAAATAATTCATAATACAAAACTGAACATACAAATTCCACCCTCTGTTGCTCCCTCCAAAGGGATACATTTGCTTTCTATTCAAATTCAAATTCAATCTGACATTCAACATTCAAAACTTCTCGAAGTTTAACTATGTTTGGCCAGGGGTCTACGCATCGGTTTCAGCAATGCTCAAGCTAACAGATCCTTCACTACATGTCCATGCACATCAGTTAGTCTAAAACGACGGCCTTGATATTTATACACATATTGTTCGTGATGGATTCCTAATAAATGCATGAGAGTCGCTTGAAAATCATGAACATGAATGGGGTCTTTTATAATATTATAACCAAACTCGTCGGTCTCTCCAATTGTCACACCTTTCTTGACTCCGCCACCCGCCATCCAAATACTAAAACAGCGAGGATGATGATCCCGACCAAAGTTATCAGGTGTCAATGTGCCTTGCGAATAACAGCCTCGACCAAATTCTCCACCCCAAATGACTAAGGTGTCATCTAGCATCCCACGTTGTTTTAAGTCTTGTAGTAATCCTGCAGATGGTTGATCTGTCTGCTTAGCAAGTTTAGGCATTAAAGTTGGAAGTCCGCCATGCATATCCCATCCTTGATGATAGAGTTGAATAAATCGAACACCTTTTTCTGCAAGTTTTCGAGCAAGCAGACAATTGTATCCAAACGTTCCAGGTACCTTCGCATCTGGGCCATACATGTCATAAATATATTCTGGTTCATTAGAGACATCCAAGGTTTCTGGAACGCTCATTTGCATTTTAAATGCCATCTCATATTGCGCTATTCTTGATTTGATCGCTTCGTCTTGCAAAGTGTTGTATTGCTCTCCATGTATTTTGTTTAAGTAGTGGATCATTTTTTCACGATCCTCTCTTGCCATGCCCTCTGGATTATTCAAATATAAAACTGGTTCATGGCCTGACCTAAACATTACGCCTTGATGATCAGCTGGCAAGAATCCATTTCCCCACAGTTTAGCGTACAATGGTTGTCCACCTTCTTGTCCCCTTGATAATAACACCACGAACGATGGCAGGTTTTCATTGTCACTCCCAAGTCCATAACTGACCCAAGATCCAATGCTCGGCCTACCAGCTTGCTGTGATCCTGTCTGCACAAATGTTACTGCTGGATCATGGTTTATCGCTTCAGTATGCATTGTTTTTATGATGGCGATATCATCCACAATTTTTCGATGATGAGGAATTAAATCGCTTAACCATGCGCCGCTTTGTCCATATTGACCCCATTTGATTTTTGATGCGGCTAGCGGGAAAGATCTTTGGTCAGCAGTCATGCCGGTTACTCGCTGTCCCTGTCGGATGCTGTCAGGGAGCTCTAGCCCAAACATTTCTTTGAGTTTTGGTTTATGATCGAATAGCTCTAATTGAGACGGTGCACCACTTTGAAATAAATAAATGACTCGCTTCACTTTCGGTTGGAAATGCGGCAATAATATATCGTCAGATAATGGCATTGCTGACAACGGATTAGTCATAGAAGATAGTGCTGCTCCACCGATTCCAAACAAACTATTATTTAAAAATGTCCGTCTATTTATTTTATTTGCAATTGATTTAATATTATGATCCATATCACTTCTTCATTATAAATTCATCAAAATTCATCATGGTAGAGGCGATGACTGTATACACCGCCAGTTCTGCTTGATCTATATTGTCTGAAACTTGATATTCACCATTTTCAATCCACGGTTTTATTTTTTCTGGCTGAGTAGCAAACAGTTGTTTGAATTCGTCATATTGTTCAGAGAAGGATTGTTGTTCAAACGAACTTAGAGGTCTCGCTAATAATGATTTTGCAGCATAGTTTAATCTGTTTTCCAAATTACTGTTTTCCATTTTTACCAAGTTTTCTGCAAGCACTTTTGAGGCTTCCAGATATTGTGGATCGTTCATTAATATTAATGACTGTAGCGGCGTTGATGTTTTTTGTCTTTGGACCACACAATAGTATCTGTCAGGAGCGTCAAAGGTCATCATGCTAGGAGGTGGTGATGATCGTTTCCATACCGTATACATACTTCTTCTATATAGGCTGTCTCCAGATTGTTGTACGTATTTGGTTGCGTTTCTCGTAGCGAGAGCTTTCCATAAACCAAGTGGTTGGTAAGGATAAACACTTGGGCCACCGATTTTTCTAACTAGAAGACCTGCTCCAGCTAAAGCCGCATCACGAATATTCTCAGCAGATAGTCGATAAGCTGGAAAGTGAGAATACAAGATGTTTTGAGGATCGATCTCTTTCGCTTTTTTAGTAGGTAAACTAGACAAGCGATATGTGCTTGAAAGCATGATCATTTTGATAAACGCTTTTGTATCCCATTCCATGTCCATATAACTCGTCGCTAGAAAATCTAATAATTTTGGATGAGTCGGTAGGTTTCCTTGATTACCAAAATCTTCTTGAGTAGCGACAATACCTTTTCCAAATAATTTCATCCAAATTCGATTTACAGCAACGCGTGCTGTCAAGGGATGCGACTCATCAAATAACCATTCTGCAAGTTCTAAACGGTTCTGAGGCTTAGTATCTGTGAGATGACTAAAGATGTCTGGGATGCTTGGTCTGACTTCCGAAGTCGTTTGATCATACACGCCTCTGTTTAATATGTAAGTTGGCCGTACATGTTTTCTTTCTTGCATGACCATGACTTCTTTCTCATTTGTCAGCACTAGATTAAGTTCGCCTTTTGTATCAATGTACCGCTGCTTGTTTTTGCTGTAATCTTGGTTTAAATCGTTTTCTAAATAGTAGTTAAATAATTCGTCTTTCGACAAATGTGAGCTTGATATATTCGAAATGCCTGTGTATTGATTTTGAATTTCTTTCTGAGAGAGACTTCTATTATATACTTTTAATTCATCCATTTCAACTTGGGTAATGGACTTCCGTAATTCCATTCCTAATTGAAAAGGCATATTGGACCAATTCGTTTTATTGACACCATGAAGCAAGCTTTTATAGAGTTTGTCAGCATGAATTTTATTGCTTGTTTCAGTTCCATTTATATATGTGCCGACTCCAGAAGATTGACTAGAACCATCATAAGTCATAGCGATGTGAATCCATTCATTGACTGGAATTTTTTCTGTTGTCTGCAGATCAATCGCATTATCTGGCCACACATGATTAAGTTGGAAGGATAGTGTTCTATCTTTATTTAATTTGCACAACCATCCTCGATAACCTTCAAAGTCTCCATTAGAATTATTAAAAATAGGACCTGCTATTCCGTCTTCCAATAATCTAAACCAAATGCTAATTGTAAATTCATCATTGCGATCAATATCTAAGTCTCTGTTAAATCGAATGCCGCCGTCTCCATTAAATTGTAATCCTTTGCCATCATGTGCATTTACAATTTTTGGACGGAAAGTCGAGTCTCCAACAATCGAAGCATCTTGTTTCTTCTTTGCTAGATTATAGAAGGAGTGAACTAAACTGGACCTTCTTTTTTTATGAGCAGATTTATTCCTGTCTAGATTCATGGACCATTTATCAGCCAAAGACTCTTCTTCAAATGAAAAGTCTGCCAATAATTTATAAGAACTAGGAAAGTCTATTTTTGTATCAATAGTTATGTACCATTGCTCAAAGTCCTCCTTGTAATTGTCAGAAATTAATATCTCTTCTATCATATTGATCGCTTGTTCTAAGGAGTCAATTTTTTGTTTGGCTTCAGGAGTTGGTAAGAGGATTGTGGGAGAAGCTTCTCCGTTATACGGGACGATTCCAGATTCATTGTTATTATTAAAAAAAGCATACAAACTGTAATAATCTTTCTGACTAATCGGATCGTATTTGTGATCATGACAACGCGCGCATTCTGTAGTCAAGCCGATGAGAGCTTTGCCAAATGTGTTGGTTCGGTCCGCTACATATTCTACTCGATATTCTTCATCTACGATACCTCCTTCTTGGGTCTGTGGGTGATTTCGATTAAAACAAGTTGCTAGTAATTGATCATTAGTTGGATTTTCTAGAAGGTCACCAGCAAGTTGCCAGATGATGAAATCTTTGTAGGATAAGTTTTCATTGTGTGCTTTGATGACCCAATCTCTCCACGGCCAGGTAGTCCGCATCCCATCATCTTGGTAGCCGTGAGTGTCTGCATATCGCGACACGTCGAGCCAGTCCAAGGCCATTTGTTCTCCATAATGCGGAGACGCTAATAATCTATCGATAAGGTTTTCATAAGCAGTGTCAGATTGATTAGATAGAAACTGATCAATGTCTTCGGGAGTAGGAGGTAGACCTGTCAAATCAAAAAATACTCTTTTAATCAAGGTCTGTTTATCTGCTGCAGCCTTAGGTTTTAATTTGGCTTGTTGTAATTTACTTAGGATGAATTTATCAATATCTTGAGTAGACCAATCGTCTGATCGCACAGTCGGGATTTCTGGCATATGGGGACTAGAGAATGACCAATGGTCTTGATATTTAGCACCTTGGTTAATCCACTTGATCAGTATTGCTTTTTCATTTTCACTCAATTTCAGATGTGAATCAGGAGGCGGCATGAGAATGTCTGAATCTTCAGAAACAATTCTAGTAACCCAATCTTTGTGCTTTAAATTATTTGATTTGATGTCGAGTCTGAGTTCTGCTTTTCGCTCTTTTTCATCTGGTCCATGACATTTATAACACTTGTCTGATAATATGGGTTTGACATGAAAATTGAAATCGATATCATGAGTGAAATTGTCCATTGTGAATTTCACAGATTCTGGGACATCTGATTGACATGACATCAATAGAAATGATATCAATATGCTTGTAGATATGAAGATGCGCATCATGATTTCTAAAGCTACGAATTTGTTTATAAAAGAGGAGTCGCCCTCTTATGAAAACTAAATTGTTTGAGCGATTTTACCTAATTGAAGCATGTCTGTTCTTGGAGTCTGTTAGCCTTTGGCTGATGCCGCTGGTTCGAATACCAACGGCGGTATTCTATGATTTTCATTGCAATTATTATTGAAATTGAATTTGTCATTCTATTAGGAGGTTAAATTCTGGTTAAACAGCTAATGTTTAGAGCGATTGGGCATAAAACTTGGTTTTATTTGTAGTAAATATTCTGATTATGATGTTCAAGCCAATGATCTTTGTTTTTTTGACAATCGCTTCGGCGACTTTCTTTAATACACTTCCATCTGTGGATGTTAAGACATTTGAAGGAGACGCTGTCAATATAAAGGACTATACATCCAATGGCAAAATTCAACTGGTAAGCTTATGGGCGACATGGTGTGGACCTTGTAAGGTAGAATTAAATGCACTTCAAAAAGTGGAAGCAGATTGGAAAGAGAAGTATGATGTGGAGATCATTGCCATCACTTTAGACAATGCTAGATCTCTAAAAAGAGCAGAGTCGTTAGCTAAAAAGCAAGCTTGGCCTTATACATTTTTTACTGACACTGAAGGCATTTTAGCTGGCAATCTTGGCGTGAGAGGAATTCCTTATTCTATGTTAATAGATCAGGACGGGAACATCGTTTCTACTTCGGAAGGATATTATACTGGTTATGAAGTAGAGATGGAGGAAAAGATCAAAGCAATTGTTAAGTAATGAACCCTAAGTCTACATATATGTCAACTGAGTCGCTTTATTAATTCACGTGAGACTACTTTATATGTCATGTATTAAGAACAATAGCTCTGGTCTGTACTTTTCAAAAATCATATTTGATACGATTGGCTAGCTTCTAATTTTTCTTAGACTAGGAGTTAATACAAATGAAATGAAAATTTTGAACATCTATAAGCCAATTTATATTCATATCTTTCCATAAATTTTATTATCAATTAAGGACAAAATTAATGATAATCAGACTTTGCCATAAAATTGGCTACTAAAATATGAATATAGCTGAAAATATAAAGTTGATAAGGGACCGAAACGAAAGCGGTTTGTCGGCATTATATAATAAATATTCTGGTGCTCTAAATGGTATCATTACGAGGATAGTAGGCTCTGAAAAAGTAGCAGAAGAAGTATTGCAGCAGACCTTTTTGAAGATATGGGAGAAAATATATCAGTTTGATGAGACTAAATCTACTCTATTTACTTGGATGGCAAGTATAGCAAGAAATAGTGCTATAGATAAAGTCAGGCTTAAAAAATTTCAAAATGAACAGCTTATAAATTCGTGGGAGTTAAAACATATTGATTCACAAATAATAACGACAAAATCATCAAATATAGGCACGACAAACTTACTGAGTAAGTTAGAGCCAAAATATAAAGAGGTTCTTGATTGTATATACCTACAAGGCTATTCTCAATCACAAGCTGCCAAATTATTAAATATTCCTTTAGGTACTATAAAAAGAAGAATTTCAATAGGGATTAAACAGATACGTGAAGAATTATCAGAAGAAATATCCTTGTTTATGGGAGTTTTCATTTTCCTCATCTATTTATATGTACCGCAATGTCTATAGAAGAATTAATACAATCCGGTTTCTTAGAGTCCTATGCAATTGGAGATATCACAGATGCCGATCGACGAGTAGTCGATAATGCAATTAAAAAACATCCAGAACTCGCACAGGAACTCAGGGCAATAGAGTATGCTTTAGAAACTTATGCTTTTGCACATGCCATAGAGCCAGCTGCTACAGAAAAGCCTATGCTTTTTGCTGTACTCGATTTCAATAATAGAATGAAAGCTGGTGAATCTCAATCAACAGTCCCTGCTTTACAGCCAGGATCTTTGATTACTGATTATTCTATCTGGTTGAATAGAGCTGAGCTTCAAGAACCTTCTTCTTATGATGACATGCATGGATACATTATAGCTGCGACGGAAGCAAAGACTACATTAATTGTATGGCTTAAAGAAGGAGCTCCTGATGAAATTCATACAGATGAATATGAGACCTTCCTTATCGTAGAAGGAACTTGTGATATTGTCGTTGGTGCTAAAAGAAATTCGCTAAAAGCAGGAGATGTATTTTCTATTCCTTTGCATATCAATCATCGTGTAGAAGTTACTTCTGATATTAGATGTAAAGTTATACTCGAAAGAAGAGCGGCTTAAGATTCTGATATAGTTAATTTTTTATCCTCTGTCTTCTATCGTCTGTCCTCCGTCCTAAGATCTTCTGACATCTTCAAATTTTTCCTACATAAACTCCGCTAATTCTAGCCAGCGCGTCTCTTTTTCATCAACTAATTTAGTAATCTCACCAAGTCTCTGGGATAAAGTTGAAATGA
>Ga0115031_1001862_pt1 | contig 15604 bp, 18 predicted proteins | sample Maine_Asex4_meta_FD_87301 | JGI IMG/M metagenome (GOLD analysis project Ga0115031, IMG submission 87301) | Marine algal microbial communities from Maine, USA - Maine_Asex4_metaG | ecosystem: Host-associated > Algae > Red algae > Unclassified | place: Maine, USA | collected 2015-01-05
ACCGAGGTGTTGGCGACTTGGCGTTCGTTGCGATGATGTGGTCGTTCGCCGTCTCGACGGCGCTCGCTGTGCGCTGGCGGCGCGCAGCGACGACGACGCGCGACGCGCGGGTTCGCGCTGAGGAACGCGAACGCATCGCACGCGAACTTCACGATGTTGTCGCTCACCACGTCTCGGCCATCGCCATCGTGGCCGAAGGGGCGCGAACACTCATTGACAGAGACACCGTGGCGGTCGACCGTTCGCTCGAGACGATCAACGCCGCAGCCGTGTCAGCGCTCGATGAGATGCACGACATGGTGTCCATCCTGCGGGACAGCGGCGGCTCGTCAGCACCCATGTGCCTCGATGGGCTCGTCGAGGCGCTCGTCTCAGATGACCCGCTGTGCGTCAGGGTCACGATTGAATCGGCGAGCATTGAGCCGCCCTCGGCGGTGACAGCCGCCGTCTATCGGATTGCCCGGGAGGCTGTGACGAACAGTCTTCGTCATGCGCGCGACGCGACGGAGGTGCTGATCGACGTTCGCTTCGCCGATGCCGATTTGATCGTCACGATCATCGACGATGGAGATGCTGGTCGCGCTCGGTCGACACGTGGTTTTGGACTCGACGGAATGATCGAGCGGGCCGAAATTCTCGGCGGGCAGTGCAGTGCCGGGCCGCACGAGGCAGGCGGTTGGAGCGTACGGGCGCAGATTCCTCTGGGGCGGCGCACGTGATCCGGGTCGTGATTGCAGACGATCAGGAGATGGTCCGAACCGGGCTCGAGATGATGTTGTCCGGCCCCGACGACATCGAGGTCGTTGCAGCGGTCGCCGATGGGCGGGCAGCTGTTGAGGCAGCTCGGGAACTGCGGCCGGATGTGTGTCTTCTCGACGTCCGAATGCCTCGGCTCGATGGTGTCAGTGCTTGCCGAGAACTCATGATCGCACCCGGGCCTGACGCGGTCAAGGTGGTGATTGTCACGACTTTCGACGACGATCAGGTCGTCGACGACGCCCTGGCTGCGGGTGCGAACGGATTCCTGTTGAAGACGGCGAGCGCGGCTCTGGTGATCGAAGCGGTGCGGGCCGCAGCCCTTGGGGACCGGCTCGTCGCCCCTGAAATCACCGCCCGTCTACTTCGCCGCCTTGCTGATGCGGCTCCGTCGACGGCATGCCCGGTGGACGAGCCGGTCAATGCACTGACGCAGCGTGAGGAGGAGGTGCTCCAGCTCGTTGCGGAGGGCCACACGAACGCCGAGGTCGCCGAACAGCTACACGTCTCGGTTGCAACCGTCAAGACCCATGTCAACTCGATTCTCTCCAAGCTCGGCGCACGAAATCGCGTGGAACTCGCTGCCTTTGCATTCCGTACGGGTCGGACGAGGTAGGGCCCCGCCGAAGCGCAGTGCAACGCCCCGGTCGAGCGCGGTGCTCAGCCGAGCAGTCGTTCGAGCACGACCGCAACGCCATCAGCGGTGTTGGCTGGGGCGACCTCGTCGGCGATCGATTGCACGCGTGCGTCTGCGTTGCCCATGGCAACCCCGCGCCCTGCCCACTCGAGCATGGTGAGATCGTTCCATTCGTCACCGAACGCAATGACGTTCGTCGCGTCGACACCGAGTTCGTCGCACACCCAACGCAGGCCCGAACACTTGTCGATCGTCTCGAGTCCGATGTCGATGGCGTCGGCACCCATGTGGCTGGCCGACAGTCCAGCGGGCAGATGGGCGGGCACGTCTTCGAGCAGCGCAGCGACAGACATGTCGTCGTGGAACGCAAAGAGTTTGTAGGCCTCGGCGCCGCCGAGGGTGAGGACGTCCTCGGTCGGGTCGACGTCGATGGCTGTCGGCATTCGCTCGGCGAAGCCGGGTTCGTGGGCGAGCCCGGCGTCGGTCGCCAGCGCGAAGCCGGTGCCGGGAAGCGCTGCGCGGATTCGGGTGATCGCTTCACGGGCGAGGTCGAAGTCGAAACCCATCAGCCGGACGAGCGCGGCGTCGGGGAATGTTCCGACCATCGAACCGTTCGTGCCGACGATGTACGAAACGGCGTCGCCGAGGTCGTCAGCAAGGTCGGCAACGAGGTGCAGCGGACGACCGGTTGCGATGACGACGTGATGCCCAGCATCGGCGGCTGCTTGGACGGCGGCAACGTTGCGCGCAGACACCCGCCCGCTCGCGCCGAGCAACGTGCCATCGAGGTCGAGTGCGATCAGCTTGCGGTCCACGAGGGAACCGTAGCGACGCGCCGTGGTCGGAGCGGTGGTCGGTGCGGTCGTCGACGCGGTCGTCGGGCGGTGGCAAGCGTGCGATGCCACGCTCGTCGACAACTGCACGGCGCGAACTACCGTGCGGCCATGGGGGAGTCCGGTGAACTGCTGACGGTCAGCGAGCAGCGCGCCCGATCGCGTGTCGGAATCAAGTGGACCAAGCACGGGCCTGATGTGATCCCGTCGTTTGTCGCCGACATGGACTTCGACCCGCCGCCGCCGGTCGTCGACGCGATCCGTGGTCACCTCGATCGTGGTGACCTCGGCTACGGACCCTTTGCCGGAGAGCTCGCGCCGGCGTACGCCGATTGGCAGGAACGTCGGCACGGATGGCGCCCCGACGAGGACCGCATCCGGCCGTTCACCAGCGCGCTGCACGCCTTCGAGATCGCGCTGTGGAACACGACGGACCCGGGTGATGGCGTTGTCGTGTTCAGCCCGATCTACTACCCGTTCCTCGATGCCGTCGCCGACAGTGGGCGGCGTCGCGTCGACTGCCCGCTCCACCCCGACGGTTGGCGGATCGACCCCGATCGGCTCGAATCGGCCGTCGACTCGACCACCAAGGTCCTGCTGTTTTGCAACCCGCACAATCCGACCGGGCGTGTCTTCGACGCTGAGGAAGTTGCCGCCGTGGCCGACGTAGCGGAGCGACACGACCTCCTCGTGATCACCGACGAGATCTGGGGTGAGTTGCTCCATCCCGGCGTCACTCATCGCCCGCTCGCGATCAGCGACGACCGATTCGCTGGCCGCCTCGTCACGCTCGGTTCGGCGAGCAAAACCTTCAACCTCGCCGGGCTCCGCACCGCGGTCGCACACATCGACCACGCACCCCTGCTCGCCGTGCTCGACTCGATGGCCAGCCATCAGCAGGGCTCGGCAAGCACGCTGGGCATCACTGGCACGATTGCAGCCTGGACGCAATGCGACGACTGGATGGCAGCGATGCAACGCACGATCACGGTGCGCCGCAATCAACTCGCCGGTCGGCTTGCCGCCGACCTTCCGTCGGTCGGTTTCGATGTTCCCGAAGCCACCTACCTCGCCTGGCTCGACTTCAACGGTGTCGCCGTCGACAGCTCGGGCCGCAGTGCGCTCGGTGAGGATCCGGCCGAATGGCTGCTCGAACACGCCGGAGTCGGAGCATCGAACGGACCGAAGTTCGGCACCGGAGGCGCTGGGTGCGCCCGCTTGAACTTCGCGACCTCGGCAGAGATTCTCGACCAGACCATCGACCGAATCGCGGCAGCGATCAACCACCTGCGATTGACAACTTGAGAGGCAACGCCATGACCGACACGAACCAAACGACAACTGGAGCAGATCCGCAATCCGTCCAGGTGCGCGGCAGCGACGGCGCGGGCATCATCGACTGGTCAGCGACACTCGGCAGACTCGACAAGGTGCTGCGCATCCGCACCACGCCCATCGGGATGAAGATGTTCGAGACCGTGGAGGAGATGGAGGCGATCCCGAAGATCCGACGGCCGAAAGAGATCCACACCGCTGACCAGATCGTGTCGATGGCGTCGCGACTGAACTGGACTGTCGGCATCACTGGCGACGACCTCGTCGGCGCGCAGTGCCAAGCCGTGCTCGGCCTCGGCGCTCAGGACGAGGCGTGGTTCTCGGGCAAGCACATGGCCGGTGTCTGGTTCAGCACCATCGAGGACTCGGCGGCCCACCAGGCGGCGATGGACATCGTCCCGATCGGCAAGTACCAGGCAATGGCCGTGTCGCCACTGAGTACCGGGCGTCTCGATCCGCCCGACATCTGCATGATCTACGCGACACCCGGCCAGATGATCTTGTTGATCAACGGTCTGCAGTGGTCGGGCTACAAGAAGCTCGAATGGGGCTGCGTCGGTGAGTCGTCGTGCGCGGACTCGTGGGGACGCGCGCTGTCGACGGGCGAGCCGAGCCTGTCGATCCCGTGTTACGCCGAGCGTCGCTACGGCGGCGTGCAGGACGACGAGATGCTGATGGCGTTGACCGGGCCGCAGCTGGTGACGGCGATCGAGGGCATGGAGGCGCTGTCGAAGAACGGGCTGCGCTACCCGATCCCGCCGTACGGCATCCAGACCGATGCCCGTGCCGGCCTCGGCGCCAGCTACTGATCCGATTTTCGCAACGCCTACTCGAGTGCTGCTTCGAAGTCGGGTCTACTGGCTGCCCACCATCGCCGGCGCCGGTCGAAGCGCTCTGCGCCGCCCATCTCGGCCCACATTTTGATGAATCCAGGGTCGCCGGCCTCGACGCGGCGACGGACGAACGCGCCGCCCATTTCGATGGTTCGACCGATGATCGCGACCAGTTCGCGCCGATCGTCGGTATCGAGATCGAAAGTGTCAGCGACCAATCGGAGGCGACGTGGCAGGTCCTGTTCGGGCCAGCCGAACCTTGCGGCGTTGACGTGATCATCGATAGGCACGCACATCCGTGCGAACGACGCGACGTCGAACACCCGGCGACCGGGCGCAGCGAAGTCGAAGTCGAGGAGTGCGACGGCGACGCCGTCTCGGAAGACGACGTTCTCGAGACACACGTCGTTGTGGCAGAGGACGGGTCCTCCGAGTGGATCAGCCATCTCGACGCTCCAAGTTCCCGTAGCAAGGTCGACGCCAACGGAGGCGTCGTGCATCCGGCGTATGAGGACGGCGATCGAGACGAGGGCTTCATCTGTTCTGACCCATTCAGGGTAGGGCGGAAGCGGGACGTCGCCGTCGATGAACTCGAGTCGCTCGCGCCCGTCGTCGTCGATTCCGACCGGACTGGACGCACCATCGAAACCCTGTGACCTGAGTGCTTGCAACACTCCGTGGATCGTCGCCGAGTGCTGATTCGAAGGACGCAGGACGTGGTCCCCTTGGCGGACGACAGCACCCGCGTTCGCTACGCCGCCCTGCAGCACGACTTCGTCCATCTCTGGAGCGTAACGACGCACACCGGTGGCATCGGCAGATCGTAGAGTGGCGACATGGGAAGTGAAGACGGAACCAAGCTGCGATTCTCGTTCCGGCGTGCGCCGGGCGGCCCGTACACGGTGACCCGGTTCGACTCGGCGATCGAGGCTGTCTCGGTCACGGGCCGCACGGCCTCGGTGTCGGTGGGACCGGCTGGCGGCCACACCTGGATCAAGGACGAACTGATCGAAGGTATTGACGTCCTGGTCGATGGTGTCGTTGTCGGACAGCTCTTCCAGAAACATCATGGAACTTGGCGCAGAGATCGAGGTATTGACTTCGTGCCGGTCGACCCACAACGCTTTCCTTCGTCGCCGTTGTTTCGCCTTCGACGTGTGAAGAAAGTGGTGTGCGAGAACGACGACGGCGAACTCATCGGCCCACCGTGGTTCATCCCGCTCGGGGGTGGGCGACTGAATGTCGCCCCTGGTGTCGGCGAGGAACTCGTGCTCATCTACGTGGCAGTGGCGTCCGGAATGATCGGTGTCATGGGGGTCTGAGGGGCGGGGAGTGGTCCCCGTTGTTCTTGTCGAGAGATCTGCGACGCTGGCACTATTCCTCATCGATCACCACCTTCCCACCACCACTTCCCAACGACCACGGAGCGACCAATGCCGACCGCTGCTGACTTTGACAACTACGCCACGCAACTCGACGATGCAGCGGAGCGCCTGGGTGGGTTGGTGCCGACGTTGCCCAGCTATGCCGACGTCACGATCATGCACGGGTCGGAACTCGAAGCGCTCGTTGGTGGCGCCGTTGGTGCGTGTGTGCAGAACACGAACACGGTCGGAGCCCAACTCGGCGTCCTCGCTGGGCTCTGCCGGGTTCGTGCCGAGGTGTGCCGGAGCCATGACGTGGCGTATGCGAGCTACGAGCGCAGTGTCGACCGATGGCAGCAGATGGCCCGAGATCTCGAACCCGGCGAATACATCGGCTCGCCCCCGTACCCGCCCTGGCCGCCTGAGCCGTGGGTCGAGAGGAGCTGACCGATGTCTGCTGTAGGTATCAACGTCGTACGGGCTCGGAGTGCTGCGAGCGGTCTGAACATGCTTGCGTGGAATCCGCAGGACAATGCGACGGTCGTCAACGATGTCGCCTTGCTCGGTGACTTCGTCGGCGAGGCTGCACCGACAGTCGCGCTGCTCAACGAGCTCGACACCGAGATCCGTCTGCTGAGTGATCTGTTCACCACTCGCGCCGACTTGGCTGTGTCGGCCGACAATTTCCCGTCGCGTGCGGCGTACCTCGCCTACATGGAGAAGGTCAACGACGCATACGTCGATGCGACGAATGCACTGCTCGGCTCGCTGGGCAACACGATCAACGCCGCAACCTCGGGTGCCCAGTTCGCATCGTCGGTCGGCGAGGACGTCATCAACGAGATCTTCGACTTCATCGCCGGCGACGTGTTGAACTTCTACAACGGCGGCGACGGCGAGAGCCTCCCTTACGGTCAGTTGGGTGCAGCAGGGTTCGAGGCGTTTCGCTGGTTGAGGTGGGGCGGCGAAGTCGCTGACATTCCTGTCTTTTCGAATGGCCTTCCCGGTCAGTCTCTCTCGAGACTTCTGTCGCGGTTCGGGCCGACCGCTGCTGCAGGGCGGTGGCTTGGCGGTCCAGGCGCGGTCACGACGTTCAGGTGGCTTGGCGTTGCTGGCGGTCTGTACGCCACTGGTGCCGGGGCGTACAACCTGTACCAGCAAGGCAACCCGATCACGGCGTTCCAGGAGGAGGGTGCTGGATATGTTGCCGACGTCGGTTCGACGGCATTTGCGGCGTCGTCGACGCTCCTGCTGATGGCGCCTGCCGCAGCTCCCGTCTTGGTGCCGATCGTCGTGGGTTCGGCGATCATCTGGGCGGGCGCTGAGGTGTGGGATCGTTGGGGAAACGACATCTCGGAGTGGGCCGGCGAGGAGTGGGATGCGTTCGTGCACGATGCCGGTGTGGTCTGGGACGCCACGACGGATGTGGCAAGCGCAGCTGTCGATTGGGGCGGCGACCGCATCGACGATGCCACCGAAGCGCTGTCCGACACGCGAGATGTCATCGTCGACGCAGGCGGAGACATCGTCGAGTTCGGCGGCGACGTGCTCGATGCAGGCGGCGATCTGCTTTCGATGGGCGGCGACGTCGTCGGAGCATTGAACCCGACGAGTTGGTTCTGACATGCAGTTCGATCTGCAGGCGATGTGGTCGAACCACGTTGCAGAAGGCGAGGCCGGCTCGTGAGAGGTATCCGCGACCGGATGTCGAATCTGAGCGATCTGCGCGCGTTCCAGATTGCCGCAGGAGTCGATGTCACAGTGGGTGGCGTGCACGTGGGGCAGCTGTTTCAGACCCAGCATGGCCTCTCCCGGAAGAACCGAGTGATCCGTTCGATCGCTTTGCTCTGCACATCGCGCCTGGGGTTGGGCACAACCTCGTGCTGATCTACGCAGGGGTCAACTATGGCCTGCATGTCGCACTGAGTTACTGAGGCGGAGGAGCAGGAGCATTCGACATGAGATTCGATCGCAATCGTTCACGGTTGGAGCTGTCCAACGAGCAGATGAAGGAGCTGGTGCGCATGGCTGCCGGCGACCTCGACCCGTCGACCTGTGCCCAAGAGTGGGTCGATGCCGGCATCGTCGTCGACGGTGAGGTGCACCCGGTTGCTGGCGGAATGATCGCGGTCGCACTGGATGCTCCGCGAGCGTCATCGATTCGTCGTTTCGACGGCAGTGACATGGCGCCGCTCTTCGTCGGGATCGACCAGCACGGTCGCGCCACGATGACAGAGGCTGCCGGGTTCGGAGCATCAGACGGTGCAGCTGCCTGGATCACGGCGACCCGAATCGAACTGCTGCCCGCATTGCTCATGCAGGCTGTTCGACTCCACGCAGGGATTCCCTCGCCGGAGGGGCGGGAAGCATTTTCGATCACCGCTGCTGAACTCGATGAGACCCTCATGCGTTTGAGCGCTGGCGAGGGCGCTCCGAACGAGGTTCGAGCCGACTCGGAGGAGTGCGCGCTGGACCGTCTCCTCCAGGCGTTCGAGAGCGGATGGGAAGCAGCGGGTGGCTGGCAGCGACAGGCTGCCGACTCGTTCGTGACCGTGCTGAACGCTGGTGTACTCGGACTCTGGTTCGTCGATACAGGCCGAGTCGAAGGGGGCGAGATGATCGATCGGAACAAAGCAAGCTGTTTGGTGCCGTGCACCGTTGCCGAGGCGACGGCCCGGTTGGGAGATGTCGTGACCGGGCGCCATGCGGCCCGCCCGGGCGGCGCGAACGCTGGGGTGGTCTGACGATGAGGTCCACCGATGTGCGCGATTTCCAGAAGAGAACACATGAACGATTCAGTGGGTCGCCGGACGGCCCGTATCGAGTGAGCCGTACCGACACGTCATCGACGGCCGTGTCGTCGAATGGCCGAACCGCAGTCGTGGCCGCAACAGCGTTCGACAGTTACCACGAGGTCGCCGATCGGCTCGCCGGATCACTATCCGTTCTGATTCAGGAGCGAAGAGCGACACTCAATCCAGTGGCGACAGCGACGTAGACCAACAACAGGTCTGGCGACATCTGCGGATCGATCGTCAGACGGTTCCCCCCGAACGGCAGCCGACTCGGCGCGACCAGCGCGCGTTCGGCGTTCCGGCACATGACCGAATTCGCCCCGCAGGCAAAAAAAGGGATCTGGCGGAAAGCCCGTCGGGTCTGCTGCGATGAAACGTATCGTGCGACCCGACCGCCAGAATCCGTGTTCGGTCATCTGGACGTGACCAACCAGTTGCCCCTCGATCGTCACCTCGACTCCTTGCTCCGAGACGGAGTCGATGTCTCTGTCGACGGCGTGAACGTGGGCAAACTCTTCTAGCACGAGCACGGATTTTGCCGCCGAGATCGAGTGATCGAGTTGCTGCCGACGTTGGTCAGGACCTCGTGCTGATCCATGTGGCGGTGCGATTCGGATTGCAACATGCGCTCAGCCAAGGCGGGTCGCCGAGCGGTCCAGCTACGAAGTGAGGGTCATGGTTTCGGACATCGGCTGGGCATCTGCCGGGTTTCGTCATGAGCGCGCCGGGCGGCGACCTGTGAAGTGTGGGCTGGAGCTCGACATGAGCAATCACCTACGGTGCGGCCATGAAGATCTGGCGACTCAAAGAACTCGGTGACCCCCTCGAACAGCTCGAACTGGTCGACGAAGCAGCACCCGAACCCGGCCCCGGCCAGGTCCTCATCGACCAGGAAGCAGTCGGCCTGGCCTTTCCCGATGTCCTGTCGTGTCGAGGCATGTATCAGGTCAAGTCGTTCCCCGGCCACACGCCGGGCGGCGAGTCGTGCGGCACGATCGCGGCACTCGGCGAGGGTGTCACCGGCGTTGAGGTCGGTCAGCGCGTCGTCTACCTCGGCAGCGGTGGTCTCGCCGAACAGACCGTGCATGCTGCCGACGCGGTGTTTCCGGTTCCTGACGGTGTGTCCGCCGCAACCGCTGCGGCCATTCCGATCAACTACTGCACCACGCTCTACGCGCTGCAGGAGCGCGCCAAGCTGCAGTCTGGCGAGACCGTCCTGATCACCGGAGCAGCCGGTGGCACCGGCACCGCAGCGATCCAACTGTCCAAGGCCATGGGTGCCAAGACGATTGCGATCGCTGGTGGTGCAACCAAGGTCCAGGTACTCCACGACGTCGGCGCCGACGTCGTGATCGATCACCAGGAGAATCCCGACTGGGTCGATGAGGTGCGCGAGGCGAGCGCCGGCGGGGTCGACGTTGCCTACGACCCTGTCGGCGGCGACACGTTCCACCAGGTGCGACGCTGCATGGGCTGGGACGGCCGCCTGCTCGTCATCGGCTTCGTCGCCGGCATCCCGGAGTACAAGACCAACCATGCACTGCTCAAGAGCTACTCCGTCGTCGGCGTTCACTGGGGCGCTTCGCTGCCACGGTTCCCCGACTCACTCGGTCAGCAGATGACGCAGCTCCTCGACATGGCTGCAGCTGGCACCATCGACCCGCCGCTGTATCCGCCGTATGCGTTCGACCAGGCCGCGCAAGCGCTGCAGGACCTCGCTGATCGCAAGACGCACGGCAAGGTCGTCGCCACCCTCTGACCGCGGGCTGACGCTGGCTCGCACGGGCTGACATCGGGCTCAACCGAAGCGCTTGGCCAGTTCGGTGATGTCTTCTGGATACATGTCGCAGCATCCGCCGACGATGGTTGCACCGGCAGCCACCCACGCGGCGACCGCGTCGGCGTAATTCGACGCGTCGAGGTCGTCTCGACGATCGAAGATCACTTCGTTCGCCTCGTAGCCGGCCTGGCGCTCGTCGGGAAAGCCGTTTGCGTAGCCGCCGATGCGGATGTCGAGGCCGGACGAGCGGCACTTGTCGGCGAGTTCGGTGATGGCTCGGGTCGTCTGTTCCGGCAGTGAGCAGTTGAAGAGAATCGCCTCGATCGGGGCGCCCGCCGCGCGGTGGTCAGCGACAGCTTCGACGATGTCGTCGATCGTGTCGCCCGACCGAAGTGCGATTTCGCCGTCGTAGGCATCGTCGAGCGCGAACGCCGCCCAGAGCGGTTGACCAGAACCGTGCTCGGTCGCGGCGGCGACGATGACGTCGAGTTGGGGTGCGACGAGCATCTGCGCGGAATCCTGAATTTCGGATCGGTGCCCGCGCGTTGCACGACCTCACTGAGGGCGGTGACCAGGACGTCACCAGGCCAGGAGTACCAGAAACGGTCATCGCATCTGGTTTCGGTACTTTGATTCTGTTCATGGGTTTTGGTACTCGATTTCGGCCTCGCCGGACCCATCAACGAGGGAGTACCTGCAGTCGAGGATGGTGATCTCGCTCATCGCCCGTGAGCGTAGAGGAACGAGTGCGAGGTATTTCACGCAAACCTCTTGCATTTCAGATGATGCGTGGTAAAGTACGCAGTACGAAAGCAGAGCAGGCAGATCCGCCGGCCCTGCGAACCCCCTACCAAACCCCCCGGAAGACGGAGACATCATGCGCAACGAATTCATCACCAAGTTCAACGAACAGCTCGACACGGCAACCGCCAACTACACCAGCACCAACGACCGTGTTCTCGACGCAGTCATCGACGCCAACCGCAAGGCAGTCGACTTCGCCGTCAAGACCGTCGACTCGCTCCCCGCGATGCCGACCATGCCCCAGCTTCCAGCAGTACCTGTCGAGCTGCCATTCGCCGACCGGTTCGAACTGCCCGAGCTGCCGACCGCAGCCGAAGCCGGCAAGCGCTACATCTCCTTCGTCGAGCGCGCCGCCGATCTCAACCGTGACCTCAACGAGCGCGTCATCGACATGCTCAAGGTCGAAGGTGTGAAGCCGGTCGTCAAGCCGGTCGCCCAAAAGCCCGCTGCCAAGAAGCCGGCCGCACGCAAGCCCGCCGCGAAGAAGAGCACCAAGAAGGCTCCGGCTCGCAAGGCTGCCGCAAAGAAGTGATCTGACGCGCTGTCACCGCTGGTTCCCCCCGACCAACGGTGACAGTGCTCGCCACCGCAGAGGGGACGATGCCGCAGTTGATGCGACATCGTCCCTCGTGCGTTTTTCGCCCTGTTGCGTTCCGTTCTACAGCCCCGCTGCATGAGAGAATCGACACCATGACCTCCAAGTCCGACAGCGCCGATGGCGAGCGCGAGCAGGACAATCCCCTTGGTATCGGGGCCCTGGGCGACTTCATCCGGAGTCAACGCCGCCTCGCCGAACTCAGTCAGCGCGAACTCGCCAAGCTCGCCGATCTGTCCGACGCATACCTGAGCCAGCTCGAACGAGGCCTGCACGAGCCGTCGGTCCGAGTCGTCAACGGTCTGTCCTCAGCACTCAACGTCCCTGCTGAGAAGTTGCTCAACTTCATGGGTCGCGACCGTGGATCGGGTGATCAGCCGGTCAGCACCGAAGCCACGATTCTCACCGACGACGCATTGACCGACACGCAGAAGCAATCGCTGCTCGACGTCTACCGGGCCTTCATCGCCGCCAACGAACACGCCTGACATCCCGAGTTCGGCAGAGCATCGAGCGATGTCGCACGCAATGGCGCAAAGATGTGGCGCTCAACGTTCGTTCGTGTTGCGGACGATGCGGTCCAAGAGATCGACTCCGGTGGCGATCAACTCGTCGGGGAAGTCGTAGTCCGGGTTGTGGATCGGGTCGTGGTCGACCCCGGCTCCGAGGAGCAACATGCAGCAAGGGAATTGATCGCCGAAGAGGCCGAAGTCCTCACCGTGTGGGAGGCCGACGTCGGGAGTGAGCACGTCGAGGCCACAGTTCCTGGCGGCAGTCGTGACGAGATCGGTCACGTCGGGGTCGTTGATGTTGGCCCGGAAGTCTTCGACGATCTCGACGTTGGCCTGCAACAGGTCGCGTTGGGCGAACCGCTCTGCCTTCGAGATGATTGTTTCGAACAGCGCGTCGAGGCGATCGCCGTCGATGCCGCGAATGGTGAGGTGGATCTCGCCGGCTCCGGCCGACACTCCGTACGCGGGTGATCCAATGAGCACATGAACAGCGGTGACCACCCCGAAGTCGGGGGCAGCGAGGTCGTTGTTGGTCAGGTCATCGCATTCGTGGAGCAGATCGGCGATTGCGAGCGAAGGGTTCTCCCCCTTTTCTGGCTCAGCAGCGTGGGCGGTGCGTCCCACGAATCTGATGACGATGCTGCGGACAGCAGCGAACATCGGGCCGGGCTTGACGACCACGGTGTGCAGGGCGAAGCCGGCCATGTTGTGGATGGCGACACCGAAGTCGGGCGTGATCTGTTCGAAGGCGGGGTCGGCAAGCACTGCTGCGGCACCGGTTCCGGTTTCCTCGGCGGGCTGGAAGAGCAGGTGCACCTTGCCCGATGGTGGACGGCTTGCCGCCAAGCGCTCGGCGAGGCCGACGAGGATGGTGGTGTGGCCGTCGTGGCCGCACTTGTGCGATACACCCGGCTGCGTGGAGCCATGCCCGTCGACGTTTCGTTCCTCGATCGGCAAGGCGTCGAGTTCGCTCCGGAACAAGATCGTGGGCCCATCGACACCGGAGTCGAACGTCGCGATGACGCCGGTGCCGCCGACCCCGGTCAGCAACTGGTCTGGCCCGAGTGGCGTCAGGAAATCGACGACACGACGCGCAGTCTCGTGCTCGGCGTGCGCCAACTCTGGATGAGCATGGATTTGCCGCCGGAATGCGATGAGTGATTCCACGATGGCATCCTGCCAGGCCGCAGCCCGGCCGATGGCTACTTGCGAAGGAGGTTTCGAGCGGCTGCGACGACGACGTCGACGACGCCGGACTCGGCTTGGGCCATCACGTTGGCGTCAGGAGTCTCCTGCTGCGTTCGATTGACGAGCACGCCGGCGACGCAGCCGGAACGCCACCCCGACGATGCGCACATCGTGAACAAGGTGGCGGACTCCATCTCGTAGTTGAGCACGCCCATGGACTGCCACTCATCGAGCGACCCGCGAAACCGGTCGACGACCCGTCCGGTCGTCGTGTCGTAGCGCTCCTGGCCGGGATAGAAGGTGTCGCTCGACGCCGTCACGCCGACGTGGACCGTGGCGCCCGATGCTCGTGCGGCATCAACCAATGCGGTGACGCAGTCGAAATCGGCGACGGCGGGAAACTCGAGTGGGGCGAAGTGCAAGCTAGCGCCGTCGAGTCGCACGGACGCGGTCGTGACGATGATGTCGCCCGGGTCGACGTTGGGCTGGATGGCTCCCGTGGTGCCGACCCGGAGGAACGTACGCACACCCAGCTGCGCGAGCTCCTCGACGGCGATCGATGTCGACGGGCCTCCGATGCCGGTCGAGCACACGACGACGGCGACGCCTTCGAGCCAGCCGAGCCACGACGTGAACTCACGGTGCGCAGCCAATGCGACGGGCTCTTCGAGCAGGCCGGCGATGCGCTCGACGCGTTCCGGGTCGCCGGGCACGATCGCCAGCGTTGCGCCGCTCAGGTCGGCGGTGTCGAGCCCCAGGTGAAACGTCTCAGCCATGTGCCCACGGTATCGAACCGGCCGATCAGTGCGCCGGGAAGACGACCCTAGATCGATACCTGGCTGAATGATGACGCCCTCGTCCGTACTCTGGACTCCATGGAGCTTGAGTGCATCACGACGTCGCCAGACAAGATGGGCGGCGTCCCGTGCATTCGCGATCTTCGATTCCCGGTTGCCACAGTCGTGGCGATGGTCGCCGATGGAATGACCAGCGAAGAGATTCTGCTCGAGCACCCCGACCTGGAAGCTGGTGACATTTCAGCGGCTCTGCACTACGCAGCGTTGGCGGTGCAAGAGCGTGAACTTCCGCTCCGCCTGCTGGCGTGAGGTTTCTTCTGGATTAGTGGCCGGTGACGCCGTGGAATGGGCGACCTGCCTCGTTGAACGCCGTGTACAGCTCCATGAATGCGTCGCCGAAGGGGTTGATGCCACGCAGCGGTTGGGCAGCTCGCTGTACGGTCCAGTCATGCGGAGCGAGGTTGATGGCAGTGACGAAGTTGCGTTCCGCACCGTCAAAATCGCCATCGTTGCGCAGCCGCGTCGCGATCCGGAAGTACAGGCGGGCCTGTTCCTCTTCGGGACTGAGATCGCCGACGGCGCCCTTGGCGTCTTCGGGTGACATGCGCAGCGTTCCGTCCCTGGCCCAGGCGCGGATGTGATCCTTTTGCGTCTCGGAATCGATGCCGGTCAGCTCTTTGAACGTGTCGCTTGCGTACGCGCTCCAGTTCGGCTGGACGATGTTGTCGTCCTCGTCGATCATCAACACCGTCGGGACGTTCGAGATGGCGTACAGCTCGGTCACGACATGGTCGGCGTCGATCAGGACCGGGTAGGTGATGCCCTCGCTGGCAGCACGGATCTTCTCCACGTCTTCATCGACCGCTACAGCGATCACCTGGAAGTTGTGATCAGCGAGTTCTTCTTGGAGTGCCTGCCAACCTGGCAGATCGAGGAGGCAACCTCACCACGACGAGAAGGCGACGAGCAGCTTTTTCTTCGAGCGGTGGTCGGAGAAGTTCATCGGTAGACCGTCGAGGTCGGGCAGTGTGAAGTCCGGTGCCTTCATGTCGTTGACAGCCGAGCGGCGCAGCTCACGCGGGGCGCCGATGGCGACGAGGTCGGACACAGCGTCGTGTGCTGCAGGGCGGTCGAGTAGGGCGGCGACGGCGGTGACGCTGATCTTGTCGTCGTTCATCAAGGCCGCACGATCGGGCACGATCACGCAGGAGTCGTCCTTACACAAGCCCTGCGGCTTCAGCGTCCAGCCCATGGCCGATTCCAGTGCATCCGGGTCGATGAGCGGACCGCCTTCGAGCATCACGATGTCGTTCGTCATCGCGCCAACGTAGCTGTCCCATTCTGCCCGGGGACGAATGGGACAACGAATGGGACA
>Ga0115031_1001864_pt1 | contig 15599 bp, 10 predicted proteins | sample Maine_Asex4_meta_FD_87301 | JGI IMG/M metagenome (GOLD analysis project Ga0115031, IMG submission 87301) | Marine algal microbial communities from Maine, USA - Maine_Asex4_metaG | ecosystem: Host-associated > Algae > Red algae > Unclassified | place: Maine, USA | collected 2015-01-05
CCCGCACAAGGATCTGCTGCTCCCGCAGCACAGGGATTCACTCCCGCACAAGGATTTTTACCTGCACCCGCACAGGGATTTACCCCCGCACAAGGATTTTTGATTCCAGCGCAAGGACTGGCACAGGGATAGGCGTTTACACTATTAAAGTTTTGAGGAGTACCTGCTAGACCTAAAGTAAGAATTGATGCTGCTGCCAAAGTTGCTAGATATCTAAATTTCATGAGTATTGAGGATTAATTTTTACTAAAAAACATTTTGTCTGATTAGCCTTTTCTTGACCGATCAAAAAAGTAGATTACCACAAAATACAAACTTGCTATGAAAATACTTAATAACTCGACAAATAATTATTATTGGTTGATTAATTCGTAAATAATGTAGTCAATATAGTCATTTGCCTTTTGTATTTTGCTTTCTTTCTTACTCAACAATCTACAAAAGATAACTTAGAACCAAATTAGAAATAACTTAAGCATTGCTTACAAAATCAATAAGATTTAGAAACATAGTATTTAATCAACTTTGAAAATTTTTTACTCTCTCATTTTTCCGTATCCACCACCGCCAGGGGTTTCTATAATGAAAGTATCACCTGGATTCATTTCGACCGTAGCTTTGCTATCTAACTTTTCGATAGTATTGTCCAACTTTTTAAGATGGTTTGCTCCAGCTTTTCCTGGTGTTCCTCCCTCCATACCAAAGGGGAGTATATGACGGCGATTGGATAAAATTCCCGCAGTCATTTGTTCTAAAAACCTGATTTTTCTGACTACTCCATTGCCACCCTGGTTGATTCCTTTTCCTCCGCTATTTTGACGAATACTAAACTCTTCTAAAACTACAGGAAAACGCAATTCCAATACTTCAGGATCTGTCAGATGGGAATTGGTCATTTGGGTTTGCACTGCATCTGTGCCGTCAAAGTCTTTTCCTGCACCAGAACCACCACAGATAGTTTCATAATATTGATACTTATCATTACCAAAGGTGAAGTTGTTCATTGTTCCCTGGGAGGCTGCCATAATGCCTAATGAGCCATAAAGACAATCGGTAATGTTTTGGGAAGTTTCTACATTCCCCGCCACCACCGCAGCAGGATAGTTAGGATTTAGCATACAGCCTGGAGGAATAATGATTTGCAGCGGTTTGAGACAGCCTGCATTGAGAGGAATATTTTCTTGTACCAGAGTCCGAAATACATATAAGATTGCTGCCTGGCATACCGCAGAAGGAGCATTGAAGTTATTGTCTAATTGGCTAGATGTACCAGTAAAATCAACTGTCGCGTTAAGATTATGGCGATCGATTGTTACTTTGACTTTAATAACTGCACCATTGTCCATTGGACAACTAAATTCTCCATCTCTCAAAAAAGCGATCGCTTTTTTGACTGCTGCTTCGGCATTGTCTTGAACATGCTGCATATAAGATTGAACAGTTTTTAATCCATATTGCTCGACCATTTTTAAGAGTTCATTAACTCCTCTATTATTAGCTGCTATTTGTGCCTGAAAATCAGCTATATTTTGGTCGGGATTCCTGGCTGGATAGATACTATCTACTAGTTTTTTTCTAACAGCAGTTTCTCGAAAGTTTCCTCCTGCAACTAATAAAAAGTTATCAAATAAAATTCCTTCTTCTTCAATATTTGTACTGTGGGGTGGCATTGAACCAGGAGTGACACCACCAATGTCTGCCTGATGTCCACGAGAGGCAACGTAAAAGATTGGGAAGAGTGACTTATTGAAATATACGGGAGTAATGATAGTAACGTCAGGTAAATGTGTTCCTCCGTTATATGGATTATTGGATAGGTAAACATTACCTGGTTTTAGTTCACTGCCTAAATCATCGATTAAGCTGCTTACGCTAGCACTCATTGAACCAAGATGTACGGGAATATGAGGTGCGTTTGCTACTAATAAACCATCGCGATCAAAAATGGCACAAGAAAAATCTAATCGCTCTTTAATATTGACCGAAGTGGCAGTATTTTGCAGCACAATTCCCATTTGTTCGGCAATAAACTGATACAGGTTATTAAATATTTCTAAACGAACAGGATCAAGAGTCATAAGCGATGAGAGATGAGAGATGAGGAACGAGGAATCTAGATATCTTTTTTTTACGCTAATTTACGGACTTTTTATCATATAAATGTCTACACTAATCGACATTCAAGAAATTGAACCTTCTATAAAAGATATAAGCTCAGAAAATTATTCGGTTAACATTCAATGTATCGTCAAAACTGAACAGCAGAATTTAGCAGAATTTAGCTATTGACGATCGCACTGAAAATAAATTTTAATCATATATAAAGCAATATCCTAATATCGCGATCGCTTTATATGTGGCTTTATATTGTTTTGCTGCAACTGCACTCTATCAATGCAGGTTAACTTTGCACACACTTCTCCATTATGTGTATATTATCATGTCAAGTGTTGTTTATTAGCAACTTTTTGTTGATTAATTTAATTTTTGCAATATATCCTGCAACTGCTGCTGATATTGTCCGTATTCGACCCAATTACCCTGTTGTAAAGCCTGCTGTGCTTTTTGATAAGTTTCTAACGCTGATTGCCGATCTGGAGAGTCTGCGATCGCTGGTATACTTAAGCTAGGGTTAGTCTGATTGAACACTACGGCTAAAGATTGTTCCAAGGAAGGTGTCATTACGATCTGTTTGTCATAAGCGACGATAATTCGAGTTAGTTCGGGTAATTCTCCTTTTTCTGCACGCAGATATAAAGGTTCGACATATAACAGCGAACCGTCAATGGGAATGACTAAAATATCTCCCCTGATCACCCTTGAACCTCTTTGACTCCAAAGGGTTATCTGTTCGGCAATTTCGGGATTTTGATCGATTCTGGCTTCTATTTGAAAAGGGCCATATACAAGTTCTTGTTTGGGAAACTCATACAGTCTTAGCTTACCGTAGTTATCGCCATCAGAACGAGCAGCCATCCAGGCGATCATGTTATCTCTATTTACGGGAGTGAAGGGTAATATCAGAGCAAACTCTTCCTTTGTTTCCCCTGGTAACTTCATGATTAAATAATCAGGTTCAACCTCTTGCTGTTGACCATCATATAATTCCGTCGCAAACCGCCAATCATCTTCGCGGTTATAAAATACTTGAGGATCTTCCATGTGATAGCTCAAGTACATTTTTGCCTGAATTTCAAAAAGATCTTGGGGATAGCGAAAATGCGCCTCTATCTCTGGAGGAATGCTATCTTTGCTTTTAAATAAGCCAGGAAATATCTTACGGTAGGTAGCTAAAACTGGTTCATTTTCATCCACCACATAAAAATCCATTGTGCCATCTTTGGCATCCACCACAACTTTCACAGGGTTACGGACGTAGTTGGTGTTTTTGTTGGTGATTAATTCTGTTTCCTGTTCGTGAGCGACGGCTTCTGAATAGGGATAACGGCTGCTAGTAGTGTAAGCATCAATAATCCACTTGAGCTTACCGTCGGTTACTATCATGTAAGGATCGTTGTCTAGCTTGAGAAAAGGAGCAACATGATTTACTCTTTCTGATATCTGCCGATGGTAATGAATGCGAGAGTTGGGAGTAAAGTAATTAGAGATTAATATTTTGATACTAGCCTGATCGTAGGCGTATGCCAACCTACGCAACCAACTATTAATCGGTACTCCTCCTAAACCGTTGTATTTAGTAAAGGCATTTTCATCACCGCGAGGATAATCAAACTCAGAAGTATTCATCCCCGTGTAAATATAGTCTGGAGTTAACTCGCCATAATAAATAGCAGGTTCTTCTATACTCAAATCTGTTTGGGATATGGGAGGAATATTCTTGACAAATAAGACTGGTAAACCATCGTCTGTAACCTCGTTAACAGGATTCATTACCAAGCCATAACCGTGGGTGTATTTTAGTCTTTGGTTAACCCAGGTTTGAGCAGAAGAGGGTACTTGAGTATAGTCAAATTCTCTAGGGGAAAGCATTACCTGACGATAATCACCGTCTAAGGTGTAGCGATCTACATCTACGTCATTAAACCGATAGTAAAAGCGAATTTCTTGTAGTTGCCGATAGGTACTAAGAAGGGGGCGATAGTCCCATAGACGAATATTATCGATAGTACCCTGATTATCCTGAAGAATATTGGGGTTTAAGTTATCAGATAGTTGATAATTTTTTGTATCTACGCGCTCCAAATCGTAAGCTTGGCGCGTAAACTCAATATTATGTTTAATATAGGGAATTTCCTTGGCTAATTCATTGGGTTCAACCACAAAACGTTGTTGCAACTGAGGAAGAGTACCATTAAAAAGAATCAAAACTGCTGCATATACTCCTATGCCATAAATCGGCAAGATAAGTTTATTCGACCAAGTGGCAACAATTAACCACAGCCCTAATAGCACTGAAGCAGCAATCATTACCCAAAAGGCAAATAAACGAGCATGGGTATCTGTATAGTCTGCACCCCAAACCACTCCAACAGAAGAATATAGCAGTTCATAACGCTCTAGCCAAAAATCAACGGCAATATCAATTGCGATCGCAGCAAGTAATAAACTTAAATGAGTTTTAATTGGTTTAGTTAGTAGTTTTTGCCATTTAGGTTCAATAAGTACGCTCTTCCATTTCCAATCAAAAAGTAAAATACCTTTAAAAATATAAACTAATGCTGCTATTACTAATCCTGCAATTAATAGAGTTAAAAACCAGTTTTCAAAATTGTCTAACAAAGGCAGTCTAAATAAATAAAAACCTAAATCTTGTTGATAAATTGGGTCAATAATTTCCAACTCAGAAACGTTAAAAAATTTGAGGATAACTTCCCAGGAACTAGCACTAACGTTAGCTACAGCAAAAGAAGTTAAGAAAATTAAGATGTAAGCAATATAATTAGCAATTTTATTAGTATAAGACTCAAAATTGCTAGATTCTAGAAAACGAAAAGAGCGATCGCCCGTTAAACGCAACGCTAACCAGTAATTAATCCCCAAAAAGCCAGCAAAAACGCCAAAAGTACCAGCCCAGATAGCTGTTTGCCAAATAACACGCTGCCGAAAAACTGATTCAAACCCCACAGTCTCAAACCACCACGATTCAGTCAGCAGGTGAACTACCGTAGAGATAGAAGTTAAAAAAGCGATCGCACTAAACAGCAGAATGACTATTAGTTTTTGCTTAAATTGCATAAAGTCAAGAGAGAGAAGGAATAGGAGGAATGAGTTTCGATCACAATTAAGGCAGTTTGTTTTTACTCATAATCAATATTAGCCATCAAAATTATTTTAAACCTCAAATAATCTAAATCGACTTTGTTGGGACTGATAGACTCTTTTTTCTATTTCTCATCCCGTGTCATTCATCCCTTATGCTTCATCCTGGGGATCGTTCACCAGACTTTTACACAAATTAGCTATTTTCTTAATATGAGCTTAATCATTAAATTTAAGCTATATTCTTACCTGCTTTTTACATTTTTTATGTTGGTAGGTATTTCGCCAGAAAAACTCAATGACGGAAGTTTTTAAGTCAAAGAGAAAAGTAAAGAAAACGATTATGTTCTACTTTACTTTATTCAAATAAAAACGATACGGAATTGCTGACAAACCTATTTATTTTCTATAAACCTTATTGAACAAGTATTTTGCAAACAACACTTTAAATAATTTCTTTTCTAAAGTTATTACTTATCGTATATTTTATTTTTTTTGGTTTAGCTATTAATTCAAGCGCATCGAAGCTCAGAAATATCTCCAAGCAGAAGTATTTAAGTCTAAAACTTTCACCAATCACCGAAAAAGGATTAACCATGTTGGGAAACATCAGTACTAAAGAAACACCGATCAACAGACGTATAGACCAATTAGAGCAAGATAATGCGATCGAAGTATCGATTATTATGCCCTGTCTCAACGAAGCAGAAACCCTAGAAACCTGCATTAGAAAGGCGCAATGGTTTATCAAGGAAAATGATTTGGCAGGAGAAGTAATTATTGCTGATAACGGTAGTAATGATGGTTCTCAAGAAATTGCCAATAGACTTAATGCAAGAGTAGTCAGCATTCCTACCAAGGGTTATGGTAGTGCGCTAAAAGGTGGAATTGAAGCAGCCAAAGGCAAATATATCATCATGGGTGATGCTGATGATAGTTATGACTTTAGTAACCTTAATCCCTTTGTCAAAAAGCTACGTAATGGTTACGACTTAGTGATGGGTAATCGTTTCAAAGGTGGTATAGAATCTGGAGCAATGCCTTTCTTGCACCGTTATTTAGGTAATCCTGTCTTAACTACTATTGGTAAATTATTATTCAATAGCCCTTGTAATGACTTCCACTGTGGTTTAAGAGGCTTTCGTAAAGATGCAATTTCTTCTCTAGAATTACAAACTACAGGAATGGAATTTGCTAGTGAAATGGTAGTTAAAGCCACTTTGCACAAAATGCAGATTACTGAAGTACCTACAGTTCTTTCTCCTGATGGTCGTAGTCGTCCTCCTCACCTCAATACTTGGCGTGATGGCTGGAGACATCTACGTTTCTTGCTAATGTACAGCCCTCGTTGGTTGTTCTTCTATCCTGGAATTTTCTTGATTTTGGCTGGATTGTTAGCAACTCTATCTCTACTCCCAAGTCCTAAAGTCCATAGCTTGCTCTACTCTTCCACTGCAATGACTATTGGCTTTCAAATTGTAATGTTTGCCCTCTTTACCAAAGTATTTGGCATGGGCGAAGGATTACTACCAGAAGATAGACGTTTCGACAGATTATTCAAATATATTAACCTCGAAACTGGATTGATTTCTGGCTGTATCTTACTAGCAATGGGTACAGTTGCTTCAATATATGCCTTTGGTATTTGGGGACAAAATGATTTCGGCTCACTCAATCCCACTCAAACTATGCCAATTGTTATTCCTGGAGTAACTTGTTTAGCTTTAGGTATTCAAACAATTTTCTCTAGCTTCTTCTTAAGCATTCTAGGATTAAAGCGATGATAAAACAGCCGTGGCTTTCAGTCATTATTCCTACTTACAACGGCAGTAAATATTTAGCTGCTGCACTTAACTCAGTAATGGTGCAGCAAGACAGTGATGTCGAATGCGTTGTTATAGATGACGGCTCAACAGATGATACCTTATCAATTGTTGCTAGTTATCAAGACAAACTCAATATTAAGCTAGTTACTAAAGAAAGAGCAGGTAATTGGGTAGCAAACACCAATCATGCCTTATCTATCGCCACCAGTAAGCACGCTTGTTTTCTTCATCAGGATGATCTGTGGCTAGAAGGGAGGTTGCAAAATATGAAAAATGCGATCGCAGATTGTCCCGAAGCTAGCCTGTATCTTCACGATGCAGTCTTTATTGATGGTCAAGGAAAACCGCTAGGTTTATGGAAGTGTCCTTTTTCTAGAAAGGAAAGAGCAATCTCTTTAGAAGAGATGAAGCACAAGCTACTAGTGCAGAATTTTATTGCCATTCCTTCCCCTGTTTTTAATCGACAGTTAGCTTTAGACTTAGGCACTTTAAATAGCGAACTTTGGTATACCGCAGATTGGGACTTTTGGCTCAAGCTAGCTTCTAAAGGCGACACTTACTATATTCCCAAGGCTTTAGCAGCATTTAGAGTACACGGTGATTCTCAAACTATTCGTCGTAGCTCTAGCGTTTCAGAATTCAGACAGCAAATGCGTTTAGTCGTTGACAAGCATCTTGACACCAAGCCCAAAAGTGAAGTGGCAAAAGTCGCTTTTTTCTCTACTGAAGTCAATACTACTTTGGCTGCTATGGTGCATGGAGAATCGCCCAATTTGGTCAAATTAGGAATCAATTTTCTAGCTTTAGGTCCGATGGGATGGCGTAGATATTGGCAAGATTCTCGTATTCAGGAGCGTATATCTGCTCGACTCAAGGCAAAGCTACAGACGCAAACCTAAGCTTTTTTATTCCCTATTCTTTCTAATTCATGAAGCCTAATTTATTTATCGTCGGGCAACCAAAATCTGGAACAACTGCTTTACACCAATTTCTGGGACAACATCCTGAAATTTATATGTCTAGCATTAAAGAGCCACATTTTTTTTGTTCTGACTTCCATTTAGAAAGCGACCTCGCTTACGGAAAAAAACGTTTCTTTGACTTTAGAAGTGAGTCGGCATATTTACAGCTTTTTAATAAAGCAGAAGGAGCTAAAGTAATTGGAGAATCTTCCACAAATTATTTGTATTCTCAGGTAGCAGCTGAAAAAATTCATAATTTCAATCCTGATGCCAAAATAATCATTGTTCTGCGAGAGCCAGCTAAATTTCTCTATTCTCTTCATAGTCACTATGTAAAATTTACTGAAGAAAACGAGCCAGATTTTCTAACTGCCTTGTCTTTAGAAAGCGATCGCAAACAAGAGAAAGTATCTAGTCCTAGAGTTACTACCCCAAGCTATCTTTATTACTCTCAAAGAGTGCAGTATTATCAGCAGGTAAAACGCTATTATGATCGCTTCAAACCAGAACAAATAAAGGTAGTTATCTTTGAAGAATTTAAATCAGATAACGAGCGTATTTATCGAGAAATATTAGAGTTTTTGTCAGTGAACTCTAGTTTTGTACCTGAATATGAGGTGGTAAATGCTAACAAAGAAGTTAAATTTAAAGCAGTAAACGATCTCGTTAATAATCCCCTACTCAAGAAAATTTCTAAGAATTTGCTATCTCAAGAATTCAATGAATTTATTCGTGATAACATTGTCGAAAAATTCCTCTGGCATCAAGCACCAAAAGCTACTATGTCAGAGGAAATAAAGCTCAAGCTAATGCAGGAATATCAGGCTCAAGTTGCTCAAATATCAGAGTTAGTTGATATAGATTTAGCGGCTAAATGGGGATATGACAATTTAGTAACAGTCTCTAGTCAAGGCTAGTTTTTGTTCATAATGAGTAAATAGATTCCAAAACTATCGCTTCTTTTAAAATCGACAATATACTTAATTTTTTTCTCGATAATTCAATCATCAAAAATGCTAAATAAAAAGAACGTTATATCGAGCGTGTTATCTCTGGCTTTAGGATTTTTCTTGGTGTGGTTGATTTTAAGATTTACGGAAGTCGATCTTGAAGAAATTGTTGCTAGTTTCTATAGTTTAAATCCTCTATATGCAGGGTTGGCAATTACCGCTCTAATTATTCATACTTTCTTAACAGCATATAAATGGGGATTAGTTACTCAAAAGCTTACTCCAGATAACAAACAGCCGTTAAAGTTCTATTTATTCTATACAACATTAGGTTCTTTAACTATGCAGTTCATGCCTCAATATGTTGGCATGGTGATGGTGCAAAATTTGGCTTTAAGAGTACATAAAATAAGTTCTTTTTCCAAAGGTTTTTTGTCAGTTATTTATGACCAATTTTTTAACTTATTAATTCCTTTGCTTTTATTTCCTACTGCAATACTATACGCCTTGAGCTATATTTCTTTGTCGGTAGCAGTTTGGATGTGGATTACGACTATTATTGCAGTGCATTTCCTGATTAATAAATGGCATCGTCGTTTGATCTCATTTTTGATTTCAGCTTTAACCTGGGTTAAACAATTCAAGTCAGGATCGAAGCCCGAGACGAAAGTTGAAACAGGTAAAGATTCTATTTTGAGTAAAAATTTCACTCTTTATCTTTATTGGATTTCCGTAGTTCGTTACATGGTTTGGATTGTACGGGGGGTATTGATTGCGATCGCAGGAGGCTTCAAAATAAAGCTTTGGGCTATAGCTTTTATTTCCCCTATAGTTCAGCTGGCAATGCTATTTAGCTTTACCCCTGCCAACTTAGGACTAATGGAATTTAGCTGGATTGGCTTACTCAGGCTATTTAGTGTTCCCGATGCCGTTGCCGTCCAGTTTTCTTTGATGCAAAGATTTCTTTATATTGTCGCAGTGGTGATTGTTTTAGCAGTATTTGCTGTAGTTTCTTCTGTTGAGAGATTTGCTTTATTTACCTCAAAACAAAACCAGTAAATAGCAACTAAATTATCTTTATTTGTATTAACTATAATTATCCCCAAATGTCGAATTCTGCTATTACCAAAGGAAAATCAAGACGGCTAATCAAAGTAAAGCTAGGAATAGAAACGATTTTATCGTTAATTGCCATAATTATTGTTACCTCAATTTTTCTTAAAGCAATTTTCGACCTCGATAATAATTACGATCCAGGCTGGTATCACTTACCTTTCGCTGCGAGATTGGGAGGAATTTTGACCAGAGAAATGTTTATTGGCGATGAAAAATGGTTTGAACCTCGCTTTGATGGTTTTCCTTTACTAGCTCATTTCCTGCAGGGCATTTTTTGGCGAACTACAGGACGAATTCAATCAACAAACCTGGTTAGCTTCTTCAGTATTGTGGGCTATTTTTTCTTTCTAAAAAGCTTTTTTAAAATTCCTTTATATTTATCGGCGATCGCTTTATTTTCTATTCCCTTAGTATTAACTCACACCACGACTAGCTTTGTCGATTTACTAGGCAATGTCGGCACTTCTATTTTGGTCATGATGACCTACAGCTTTTATAAAAACAAGCAGCTACCTCATGTTAAAGAACTAATAATAGCCTTTATCGGTTCGGCGATCGCAGCAAATACCAAAACTCAGCTACAGCCTCTAGTGTTTGTTATCCTAATCATCGCAGGTGTAAGAATAGCCTGGCTTTACTGGCGACAAAAACCAACAGTTAAACTAGCAAAAATCATTCCCATCGCTTTAGTTGCCAGCATCGTTATTTTTGCCACCCCTGTTAAAAATATAATTCTGCATCAAAACCCTCTGTATCCCATCAAAATTCAGATTGGAAGCGTCGTACTCAACCATAAACTTAGTCCAGAAGCCTATGAAGGAGGCAACCGCCAGCTAAATTGGATTGAATCAGTATTAGAAATAAATGCACCTCTGTTTTGGACACCAGATCAATGGAGTGATGATATTGAGCGCAGTCGCAAAGGCGGATTTTGGGGAACGTATGTTGTATTTAATCTAATATTATTAGCTGGATTTGCTCTTAGGGAAGCCATTGTCAACAGATCCTTGAAAGATGAAAAATCTAGAGAAGCAAAAGTGGCATTATTTACGGCGATCGCCATGTCGATTGTACCGATCAACTTCCCTCAATCCCATGAACTCAGATATTTTATGTACTGGATGATTTGTTTAGTGTCTCTCAATCTATATCTGATTTCTTTACCCAAGCATAAACAGCTAATCGGCAGATGGTTGCAACCAAAATACGTCGGATTAGTATACGCCGTGTTTCTAACTATTATTCTGGTAAAGGTTGGTAAATTCTACGCCAAACCTTCTTTTGTCACTCTAGACAACTATGTTGCATTTGGAGTTAAATCAGAATTTGTCGAGCAAATACAGCCTAATGAGCAAGTCTGCTTAATCAGTAAGCACATAGGTGAAAGTACTCAAAGCGCACCTATCGCAGCCCTAAAATACGCCTTTTTATATAGCTCTTACTTTCATCCCGAATTAGATTTTGATTATTCTATTCAAGCAGCCTTAGATCCGAAAGTATGTGGCGATCGCACTATTATTCCGAGTAAATCATAGTAATCAACATATTGTATCCTCCCGAAAAAGGTGATTAAGATTTTACGATTGAACAATGCTTAATTAGTACTGTGTTTTATGATAAGTAAAAGTTAGTCCTCACTGCCAAATTAATGACCAAAACCTTTTCTCCTCAAGCTACCGAAATTAAAGCCATCTTCGATCGCATTGCCCCTATATATGATGAATTAAACGATCGCCTTAGTTTTGGACAGCATCGAATCTGGAAAGCAATGGCGGTTAAATGGAGTGAAGCCAAACCAGGCGATAATGCTTTAGATATTTGCTGTGGTAGCGGTGATTTGGCTTTATTGCTAGCAAAAAAAGTATGCCAGACAGGAAAAGTGACGGGTTTAGATTTTGCCTGCGAACAACTGGCGATCGCCACATCTCGGCAAATGGTAAAATGCCCTACTGTACCGATGGAATGGCTAGAAGGAGATGCGTTAGCTTTGCCCTTTGAAGATAATCAGTTTGATTGTGCCACGATGGGTTATGGATTAAGGAATGTAACAAATATTCCCTTATGTATGAAAGAACTACATCGTGTACTCAAGCCCCAAGCAAAAGCAGCAGTGCTGGATTTTCATCGCCCTAGTAAAGCCTTGATGCAAGGGTTTCAGCAATGGTATCTAGCTAATATTGTCGTTCCCACCGCTGAAGATATGGGGATGAAAGAAGAATATGCCTACATTAATCCCAGTGTAGAAAGATTTCCCACAGGTAAAGAACAGGTTAAACTAGCACAGGCAGAGGGTTTTCAACAAGCCGTCCACTATCCACTAATGGGTGGAATGATGGGTATATTGGTGTTAACGAAATAGAATGAAAATAGAATAATCATTCTGCTGTACTTTTTTATTGTCGATTCAACATACTGCTTTGGCACTATCGAATCTCTGGATTTTTTTCGTCCCCCCGATCGCGGGTAGCATTATCGGCTATTTCACCAATGATATAGCTATCAAAATGCTTTTTCGTCCCTACAAGCCTCTCTATATTGGTAAGCGCAAATTACCGTTTACTCCTGGCTTGATTCCCAGCAATCAAGAGCGTTTGGCTCAAAAGGTTTCCGACACTATTATGGGTTCGCTGCTCACTCCTGGCGAACTACAAAAGCTAGCTCAAAGGCTTTTAGCAATTGAACGGATTGAGAGTGCAATTTCGTGGTTGTTAAAGCTAGCCTTAGATCAGGTAAAGTCAGATCGCGAGCAAAAAACAGCTAAAATTTTAGGCAGCATCCTACGGGACTTATTTAGTCAATCTCTACCTAGATTATTAAAGGTTTTAGCCAGAAAAGAAGATTTTTTGGAGAATCAAATTAATCAGATTTTTGACGAAATTCTCTTAAATTTCAAGCTGAAGAATACCCAAGGTAAGAAGTTCGCAGACTGGCTTTTGGGTGCGGTGATTCCTCCTGACACTATACGCAGGGCAATTATTGATTTTTTGAGCGATCGCAATATTCAAATCATTGATGAAGGTTTCCGCGAAAAAACTAGCGGTACTTATTGGGTAGTGGCAAACCTGTTTGGTTTACGCAATAGTTTAATTAGACTGCGCTCTTTTTGTATCGATGAACCAGAAATAACCAACGCTAGGCTGCAAGAGTTAACCTACTCCCTACAAATTCGCGATCGCATCAAAAATTGGCTAATTAATCTTTCTCTACAAAATTTACCTGTTTCCACGGTTAGACAGCTGCGTAAAACTGTTCGAGAAGCTGTACGCAACTATATTAAAGAGGAAGGAGGCAACGTTATTTCTAGCTTAGGAGATTCAGTAGAATGGGAGAATTTAGCAGGGTTAATCTTAAAACGGCTACAGTCTTCTCCCACAATTAATGATTCTTTAGAAGTAATTAGTCAAGAATTGGCTTTGGTTTTAGATCGTTATCTAGAAAGAGATTTAGAAAAATTAGTAGCCCAAGCTATTCCCATTTTGTCTATCGATCAGGTAATCATAGATCGCGTTACTGCTACCTCTCCTGAAGAATTAGAAAATGCAGTGCAGGGGATAGTTAAAAGCGAACTTCAGGCAATTGTCAATCTTGGTGGAATATTAGGCTTTGTTGTTGGTTTATTGCAGGTATTTATCTTGTTTTTCAACTAACTTCAATGTAACCGCGACTTATCAAAATCAAAAATTTAATAAGAGACAATGTATTAAGTAAGATTTATGTTCGGGTCATGATACATAAAAGTAAGGAAAATAAAGCTTGATTGACCCAATTTTAGATATTTAGACAAATGAAATTAGCAGCGATCGATATAGGTACTAATTCTATCCACATGATTATTGTCGAAGCAACTGGGCAATATAGCTTTAGTATTCTTAATCGCGAAAAAGAGATGGCAAAACTGGGGGCGGGAGTATTTGCTTCTAATTACATTAGCGATCGCTCTTTTAAAATTGGTCTAGAAACCATTACGCGCTACGTTCAACTTGCAGATCGCCTGGGGGTAGACGAAATTATTACTGCTGCCACCAGTGCTATCCGTGAAGCCCATAATGGTGAAGATTTTTTAAATCAGGTAGTAGCCCAAACTGGTCTTTGTCCGAGAATTATTTCAGGAAAAGAAGAAGCGCGGTTGATTTTTTTAGCCGTCCGCAATTCCATTGCCCTCGAAGACGACAAGGCATTGGTTTTAGACATTGGTGGTGGCAGCACCGAAGCAGTTGTAGGCGATCGCTCTGAGATTTTCTTCGGCGATAGTATGCCTTTAGGAGTCTTGCGTCTGCTAGATATGTTTAAAGATAAGGATGCTGTCGATGAAGTCGGAAGGGGCGTTTTAGAAGCTCATATTCGCTTTGTAGCTCAAACAGCTTTTGAACAAATAAACAAGATTGGCTTTAAACGGGTAGTTGGCACTTCAGGAACAATTCGGACAATGGGAGAGGCTGCTCATTTGGCTGCTGGAGGAGAATCATGGCAATCGGTTAACTCGGAAATAATACAGCTGAAGGAGCTTGGTAAGTTAACTCAAAAACTTTTAGAAATGGATCGCAAAGATCGGATGAAAGTGGATGGAATCAGCGAAAAACGCACCGATGCAATACATCTAGGTGGAGTATTACTGGTGCAGCTATTGCAAATGGCAGGAGTCCAAGAAATTACTCTCTGCGATGCCTCTTTACGAGAAGGAATGATTTTGGACTATTTAGAACGCCATTCTCAAGCAACTCCTGCCGTCCCTAAATCTCTAGATCTACGACATCGCAAGGCAGCTAACTTGGTCTATAAATATGAGTCAGACTGGTCAGAAAATAGTCATGTTGCCTATTTAGCACTACAAATATTTGAGCAAACTCAAAAACTACACAAATACGGCGATTTTGAACGAGAAATTTTAGAGTTTGCTGCCTTACTCCATGATATTGGGCAGTTTATTTCATTTCGTCAGCATCATAAGAATTCACGCTACATAATTAAGCAGACCGATCCCAGAGGATTTAATGATGAAGAGATGTTATTGATTAGGCATTTAGTCCGTTATCATTGCAAAGCAAAACCAACTAAAAAGCACAAAAAATTCAAGCAGCTTTCCAAACGCCATCGTCGCTTAATTAAAATTCTTTCAGGAATGCTGAGGATTGCAGTAGCATTAAACAAAACTAAAAATCAGCGAGTCAAGGCAGTTGCTTGTGAGGTATCGAAGAAGAAGCTAAAGATAACTGTTTCTGGTGCAGAAAACTTAGAGGTAGAAATTTGGGCTGCCCGCCGTAGTTGTGAGGTTCTAGCCGAAGCATTAGATTGTCAGGTTGAAGTTCAAAAAAAACCTGTTTAAATAATTCATCAACAGAAATAAGTAGGCGGGTGTAATTGAAACGAGCGAGGTATGCAATAGTTTAGCTTGGGATTGGGGATTGCGAGCCACCCTCAGCAGTCGCATAACGAGACAAAGGCTCACGCGCCGCATGTAACCCTCGAACTGCGCTGCTTCGTGACGCGAAGCTAATCCTTTAGGGCAAAGCGGTTGAGGGGTTCCC
>Ga0115031_1001869_pt1 | contig 15586 bp, 22 predicted proteins | sample Maine_Asex4_meta_FD_87301 | JGI IMG/M metagenome (GOLD analysis project Ga0115031, IMG submission 87301) | Marine algal microbial communities from Maine, USA - Maine_Asex4_metaG | ecosystem: Host-associated > Algae > Red algae > Unclassified | place: Maine, USA | collected 2015-01-05
AGGGTCCCCGACCATCATCCATCCGCGAAGAGTCAGTGGAGTCGGCGACGAGCATCAAAGTCCAACAGGCCCACTCGCTACGGAAGATGGCCCACGGGGTACGCCCTCCCGCGTGCAGGTCGTTCGCCGTATACGCGCGGACCCACAGAAGTTCCGCCACGCTGCCGTACGGGATTTCCACCCCGGACCACCACGCGGAAGTCGACAGGTACAAGCTCGAGTCGGTCGCCGCGTCACAACTCAAGAACCCCGCTTGATGCCAGACCACGAGGTGGCCGGTGAGCCCGACCCGGAAGTGGTTGCAGAGTGTCGTTGACTGGACCGTCGTGGGTCCTTCCTATTCGGACGCCCCAATGAGCGGGGGAGACATCAAAATGTCGGGGAAGGGCGGCACGAACGGCGTGTCCGCGGGAGCGTCGTCCATGAAGCCGACGTAAAAACGACGGTGCCTCACCCCACGGCTACGCCGCACCACGGTGATCGACGAGGCTCGGTCGTCGAGGGACGGTACGAGGGCGTGCGGCATGGCGGCAATCTACTTGGCGAACGGGTTCGCGGGGCGCACCGAGTCGATGCCCCGGAACGTCGCGTGGGCTACCGTGTCCGCTACGCCCATGCAGGCTTTCTCGCGCTCCCACGCCGGCTCCCGAATCGATGGGTCGGAAAACACTGGTAGGGGGCCCACGGCGGTTGAGGATGTCATCTCATCTCCTTGTCGGCCATTGCGGAGGACGACGCAGACGCGGACATCTTGTGGTCGGGCGGCCGCCGGGTACTCCGTTCGATGAGGGTGGTGGGGGCAACTGCGTGGTGGATGAGAAGGGGGGGGTCAACGCCGAGGGCCGACACAAGCAAGAAACAAGAAGCGACGGGCACCACGGGGGGGGCGTGGCCTTCTCGTCGTGAGGTGGGAGAAGGATCGAGTCTGCGAGCAACGCTTCGAGACCAGCGCGGATGAATGACGTTGCAGGGTGGTGTGGAGGAGCCGCGAAGTTGCACTTGGTGGGGGGGTCAGACCGGGGTGTGCGCGTGGACCCACGGGGGGGTGGTGGGGCCCGCGTGCGTCACTGGGGGTTTCGGTTCCGCGGGACACCGGCGTGGGCCGTACCACATACCAATCGGGCGCGAAGTGGGCCCGATCCAGTCCGCGGACCGACCTGGAAAACCCCTCTGGGGAGAGGATCGGGGTAGGGGGGAGGGTGGCGGTTGTGGCCGGCACACGGCCAGGGTGCCGGGCCAGACCCCCCTCCCCATGGCTCGTCGCGAGTCGGGCAGGGACGCCAATTCACGCGACCAGGGAGCTCTGCGGCGCTCGTGGATCCCCCAGTTGGAAGGGACGTGGCCCCTGAGCTGTCGAGAGTACACCCTGAAGGGCCGTCCCAAAATATCCCGATCCGGGGCAGCAAGGGAATATTCTGTCCGGATCTCTGGAAGATCGGGTTCGGTCGATGGCGAGGCTTTTCCCCTGTTGTTTTCCCAGCCCCCCTGCTACTTGTTTAAACTTTTGGATTTGGAGGGATATATCTGCTTGGCGCATTTCCGGCGGCTACTTTGGCCGCCGGAGTTCGGGTTGGAAAGTGGTTTATTGACAGCGGGGATGCCGTTCCTGTCGCCGTTGAATGAGACCAATTGTGCTTTGGACTACGATTCCCCATTTGGCTTTGCCGTGATCGTGTGCTCCCGTTAGGGGAAGGCTGGTCTGTGGGTCCATTTCCGTGGCAGTTCCTTCGACGGTCCGAGCTGATCAAGAGGTCTTTTCGGCAAGACGACGAACCAACGTGATGGTGCCTCGAGCAGCTACATTACAGCTGATTCTGTTTGGGCAGGGGGCCGCGCGATGCAGGGTGGCGGCGGGCCAGCTGTTGGGTTGGTAGAGAAGACGTCTGACCCATTTGCTCCTCGCAGAGTGGTTGCGTTTTCAAGGCGTGGCGGCGGGTCCGCCGTCCCAGAGCCCCGACACGTGGCCAGCATCCGTCCTCGCGCGGCTGGAGCGGTCGAGGCCCGGGCCACGCGCGTCGAGAAAAAGACGAGGCGACGCAATCCGCAAATTTGGCACTGTCAGACTTACCAAGTCGACTGCACCAGTGTAAAAAATATGTTGGCGCTCAAGGCGACCTCATGCCATCAACGCAAGGCAGCCGAGATCGCTGGGACACCTTATTGTGCGACGTGTGACAGGAAGTTTCAATTGGCTGGCCATTTGGCCACCCACATGCAGAGTAGACGCCACGCTTCGCCTGCTGCTCGCATAAGCTTTCGCTGGTCGTTGGAACAGGGTGCCCTCATGGTGTAGTGACGTACACATACTCTTAGAAAACGGAACATGACCTCCGTGTCAAAGGTCGCAGTCTGCATTCGTGTCCTCAGGGATCTGAGAGCGCGTCAGCGTTGAAAGGGTCGCGATGACTCTAAACAGCGAATAAAGTTACGTTGTTGAGAAGTACTGTCCTGCCACAATGGTCACAGAGCTCGGACGGCGCCTACCCTCGCGCCTCCCCCAGCCGCCTCGAGTTTTGTGCGGCCACCGCAAGGAGCGACTTTTGGGGTTCGACGCGACAATGATGGCCCGCGGGTGATCGTGCCTGCGCGCCCTCTTATGCTGCAGCGGCGCGTCGGCGGTTGCTGACGCCATCTATCGGTGCGGTGAGAGGCACCCAGTGGAGCAGCGAGCAGTCCCACCCGCTCAAATGTGCGCTGTGTCGGCCGCCCTGCTCGCCACGCACAGGTGCGCTTCGCGGCGGAGTAACGGCCATTCCTGTGGGCGTCGCGCGACACCAGCGGGCCGCCGCCGCTGCGGTGACGGCGACAGCGCCTTGTTTAGCGCCCCGCGGTCTCCGCGCCACGTCAATGTGGCTGTACGTGCCCCTGAGCGCGCTCGCGGCTATGGAGCCGGCCGACGTGCCCGGTGTCGATGGCCGCGTGGCGCCCTGTCATCCGTCAACGGCCGCGCCCTCTCAAGCGCGCTAACGTGGCTCTTCATGCGGCCCGCGTGGCGCGCGACGGCGGGTCGGGTACGCTCTCCCGGCGCCTTGGATCGGGCGGCGCGGCCAGTTTCGTCGTCTCCGTCCCCGCGTCGCCGTTCCGCCGCGGCCGGTCGCGTCCTTCCCGCAGCGTGGCGCGTTTTCGGCGCCACGGTCGCTCTCACGGTGGCCCCCGGCACATGAGGGGCCCCCGTAGCTCCACATCCCCTTTGGCTGAGATGAAGCAGTCCTCGGCGACAGCACCCGCCGGCCCCGGCGGGTCTCCGTCCCCCGCGCTCGCGGGTCGCCCCTCCACAGCAGGCACTGCCCCTGAGGCAGGTGCCGGTGACCCCTTGGGTCCTGCCGCCGTCCCTCGCGAGTCAAACGCGTCGACCCTTGCGGGTAGCGCTGAGTGGGCCCAGTGGGCGGGGGCCCCCGAGAGTAGTGCCGGCGCAGCTTGCGACATCCGCGGAGGCCTTTCGTGGCGCGACGACTACTCCGGCGCGGCCGGCGACGGGCCCGGTGACAAGTGGGCGCCCGTGTTGGGCGGTGGCGTCGCTACTACCCGTCACGACCGCGAGGATCGATGGAGGGGCGGGCGCTGCCGCCTCGCCGATGCCCGGGACGGCCGCGCCGGGCCGGCTGCCGGGCCGAGAGACGGTCGCGGACATGCGGCCACCGGCCGTGACGGTCTCGTCTGGACTTTTGACGATGGTCAGAGCGACGGGGGCGACGATGGGGCGACGATCGCGGTTGGAGCCCGGGTCACCGCCAAGGCGATGGGGGCTACCCGACGGCTGCGGCCAGGTTGGCCGCCGGTCCGCACCTCGCACGTTGGGATTTCGGGTACGTCCAGGACGGTCCCGCGACGGCGCAGCTCAAGCGGCGCGTTACGTGTCCCCCTGTGACCCCCATTCCGGGGCAGCCAGAAGACGCTTCGCGATTGGTGGCGGTGCGCATCGTGGACGCCTCCTACCCCAGTGACGGCCACGGAGTGGCGAGACTCGCTCACGTCCGGGCAGGTCGTCGCCTTGATCGGGTACGACCCGTCCGTCAACTGGGCCGCGGTGAGGCACCGCGAGGTCACCGCTGCGCCGGTCAAGTACGCCCGCATCGGGCTCGCCGGGGTCGTCCCCCCATGCCTGGAGTCCCCGCGTACGCGGGCGAAGCGATTTCACGCCGCTCTGCAACGCGTCCTGCGTGCAACAGGCCGCCCCGTCCACGTGTGGGAGTATCGTTGCTACGAATGCGAAAATCGCCCTGGCCTTGTACGTACCGTTCTTGTCGTGAAGTGTCAGGCCGTCATCCGCCGCGTCCTGGCTCAGTTGGGTGTCTCCCCATGCCCTTGTGCCTTGCGACCCGTAGCGGGTTCTCGCGCGGCATGGCCGCTCCCCGTCCGCCTTCCCGCACCCTCAGACGGCCCCTTGAGAGTTTTCAAAGAATACCGACCCCCCCCCCCCCCCGTTTCTGATCGCCGCGCCGACCGAAGGGGTCAGGCGCGGACGGGAGGGGGCGGCGCCGCGGCGCCGCCGTTGGCGGGGTCGATGGCGGGGGCCGCGTCGCCCGGGTCCGCCGGCGGCGGGTCGGCGGTCGTGTGAAGCAGCCCGAGGCGCAAGGTGCGGCGCAGATAAGCGCGCAGCGCCTCGTGCGGGGCGTCCGCAGCGTCCATTCAGGTTGGTTGCGGGTATCCTGTCCATAAGACCCGCACCCGGAGGGTCCTATCGGGCAATGTCGTGTGGTCCGCGATGTGGTCCACGATGGACCGCTGGCCATCGGCTTCCGTGCCATGGAAGGAACGAGCCACCCGCAGCGTGGGGTATTGGGCGGGGCCCTCGGCGGCCGCTCCTGACGCGCGCAAGACGTGCACGACGTTCTTGAGACGGTGCTCCCCGTCCACATCCAGGAGGACCGTCGGTTTATCCGTGGCAACAACGCGATACGGCCGGCTGCCGACGTTTGTGAGCTTGCCGCCGGCACCCGCCTCCGTGGCATGGTCGCGCAGCGACGCGCAGCCACCCATGGGGAGCTTCTCTGCGCACAGCACGAGGCGCGTGTTGTGGTCGCGCTGGTCGCGTCCCTGCGTCGCAATGAGCATCGCCGGCATCTGCGGGATGTGCTGCACGAGACGGGTAAGGAGGGCGGCCTGGGCCCGCTTCTCGGCGACTGTGACGCGCTAAGCTGTCAGAGGGTACGCCCTGGTCCTTGGAACGTCCTTAAATGCGCAGCTTGAAACCGACATGGGGTTGACCAACTCCAACGGGGAGACCCCGGTGCTCCGGTGCGTGCGACTGTTATACGCCTGCGCAAAGGCCTCGAAGAACTGGTCCCACGACCGCGGATTCTCCGCCACGTAATGGTTGAGGATCGTATGCATCGCGCGGTTGAACCGCTCCGCCTGCCCGTTTGTCTGCGGGTGCGATGGGGACGCCAGCTTGGGCTCGATGGAGAGCAGGTTGCAAACCCGGCCCCAGAAGTGGCTAATGAACTGGGGTCCCCTATGAGAGAGCAGCCGGTCCAGAGATCCAAAAGACGCCACGCAGCAGTCTTTCCACCCACCTAATACGTGTTTGATCTTTTCGCTTCGGAAGGATTTCACTGTTCGGCGCATTTTGGGCGGCTTCTTTGGCCGCCGGCGTTCGGTTTGTCGCCTTGGCAGAGCCGTGATCCTTTCCTCCCATTGGGGCAAGTCTGGGCTGCGGTTGTACTTACGGGGCAGTTCCTTGGACAGACCAAGCTGATCAAGAGGTCTCTTTCGCCAGACGAAGAAAACACGTGGTGGTGCCCAGAAGCGCTACAATTTCCAGTGGAGCAGGATGGGATTCCGGCCGTTGCCACGCCCGTACCGGGCAGCCGGTTCCGCTATCGTCTGTTGGTTTGTGGATACAAGGCGACGTGAATCTTCGTTTCGGCCTGTCTTCGATGGCCGCCCGGCCACTGGAATGGCGCTGCCGCCCGACTTCCCCAAGTTGGACGCGATCGCTAGCGGTATGCCGGCGGGTACATCCGCGGTGACCCCAGCGGAGGCTGCAAAAGGGGGATCCGCGGCTGAATCAGAGATTCCGTTCACTCCGCCTCGGCCATTGGCGGATCTCGTGGGCAAGACGGTACGGCGGGTCCCGCCGGGGGCCGACGCCTTTATTTCTCTACGTCACGACGAACGGACGGGATAGGTGGATCAAGATCGAGGTTTGGCGTCGCCTCTGGCGATGGCCGATCTGGACTCGGCGGTGTCGACGTTCCGCGGGTCGTTATGAGCCGACATTTCTCGGGTCATCGCGGCAAGCCCCGCGGGCTGTGTTTAAGTTACCCCCCTCCGAGATTTCCCCTTTGACACGCAAAGGAGCCGCAGCAAAGGGAAGTCACGGCGTCACCGCAGTCCCTCGTTGTCATCGTCGTCTACAAATTACTCGCCGTCACCGGCGACAACCGACAAGGAAGATGACCTCGTGAGGCGCAAGGTGAAATGACACAGTCGGCGGCCCCTGAGTATCCGGACGATCGCTTCCCAGGCGTCCTGGACTGCCGATCGTACCTCCCACGCAACCGTCATTCGACCTACGGGATGTGGCAGGCTCTTCAGATGGGACGGACTGCCAAGAACATGACATTCTCCTTCGGGGGTACCTCGATTTTCAACGAACATGGAGCGCCTCAAGGTCTTCTAGTGGCTCCGAGAGTTTATCAAGGCCTGCGATGAAAACGACGCGTCCGAGAAGATGGGTTTGTACATAATTCCCAACTTCTTTTCGGGCGACGCTAAAGCGTCGTTGACGCGGAACGTACCGGGGTCGGGTATTGGGGGCGAACGGGGCTCGCTTGGATCCTTCTTCGCAGCGGTCAACTGGTTTCTGTCGACCTACGCGAAGCCGCACGCTTTGGAACTGGCACAGGACACGTTTTGCCGGGCGGCGCTCGTGAATAAAGAGGGGGTGAACGCCTTTGCGGCACACCTACGGAGCCTTGCCAAGCTTCGCGGCAACATCCTCTTCGAGGGAACGATCATGCAGCAGCGGATCCAAGGCCCGACGGTGTACGTACGGGCGAATGCAGTCTCGTACAACAAGGAGCAACGTAGCTACCAGCAGTTATTGACCTACGTGGCGAGGAACTATCGGGCCGCAAAGGACGTCATGGCATTGTCTTACCGCGGGTGCCACGGGGGATCATTGTGGAAGGGGCAGACGTCCCGGGGTCCCCGAGGCCTCTCGGTCAACCTCAACTCTCCGTGGAAGAAAGACGACATTGCGACGCACGACATGGTCACGGTTCTGCCGTCGGGTACCACGGGGCTCCGTACGGCCGGAGCAACGCCCTACCCCCGGCAGGAGGCCCCGACGGCACCCTCTCTGGGCTACATGTGCTTGACACGCGGTCACCGGGTCTCGGATTCTGAGACTCTGACGGAAAAGAAGCGGGACATCGTGAAGCCGCGCGGGGCACCTGCTTCCGACAGAAGAGCGCGAGAGCGGGCGCCGCCCCGGATCGAACCTCCGTCGTCGCCGTTTTTGGGGACGACCTGTTGGGAGGCGCGGAAACGTCAAACACAAGAGCATAAGACACCCCACCCGCGGCAACCTCGGCCATGTTGGAATGCTCGTATCCAATTCCACAGGCGGTTTGCGGATGGATGTTGGTCGGTGACCCCTACGGCACTCCAGATGGGGCGTTACTTTCGGCATATTTGGATTTGATCTTCGCTTTGCTCAAGTGAATTTTAATTTGGTGAAGGACTCGACTTGGTTGTGACACCCCGCTCAGCCCACCCCACCCTGTTGGGGGGAGGGCGAGCCAAACCGTGTGGCCGGGTGGTCCTGTCGGGGAAAACCCGCTCCGGAAGAAATCCCCGAAGAGCACACACGCACGGCGTCGACCGGGGGCAGGCGCCGCGAGCCACAAACACGAGTTGTGTGACCGGAAGTTTACTTGCCCGCGTCAAACGCCTCAAGGCGACACTCTCGCCTCGCCCTCTTATCCCGTCCGTTCCCCTCGGAGCCTCCCGAAAACCCTCCTCAGACACCCTCACAGGACCATAGGAAAACCCTCCTCAGACACCCTCAAAGGACCCTCAAAAAACCCTCCCCTTAGGGACCACTGGGCACATAATCCGGAGGACGGCTGAACCTTCGAATATCTCCTTGAGTAGAGGCGTGGGAAGGGTGCTACGTGACACCCTCGCGGCGCCCCGGGGACAGGGGCGCGGAGTGACATAAGTCGAAAATCAGAGTTGGGTTTACACGAAAATAGGCCCTTAAGTAGGGGCCGGCTCGGGGGGGGTTACGAATCCCAGGGAATTATTGGGATTGCGGTGGTGGTTGGTGAGCCACGAGGTGATCACAAGTGCGTCACAAACCGAACAATTTGAAAGATGCGGTAGTGGGGCATATCTCCGGGGAATCTGGTTCCCTGGGTGTGGGGGCCATGTGACGGACCGTCATGATTCCCTCTTCTAAAGAGGTCGCCGTCCCGGCGGCCCAGAGCCAGGGGGGCGGGCCCGCACGAGTGTAGCGGGCGGGCCAGGACGGCTAGCCTCCGGGCTCCTCAGTGTGAGGTCCGGGTGCTGCCTTGGTCATCGCCAGCGTGGGCGGCCCCGGATCGTTGGGGCGCCTCCGCCGGGGGAAAGGAGGTACGCGCCGCCGCCGTGCAGTGGACACGGCTTGGGGGTTTCAAAGGTGCGGCCGCGTGTCCAGGGCGGGCCCGCAAGCCGTGCCCGGTGCGCCAACAGGGGGGGGGGGCCAGTATGGCGCACCCGCCCCCCCACCTGGAAGGCTACTTGGCGGGACCTTCCCCTTGTGGAGAGTCGTCCAGGGGGGTGGTGGCCCGCGGGGCGGGGCTACAAAAGCCCGTGAAGGGGCTTCAACACGCCTTCAGGGGCTCATAAAATGGGGGGTAGGCGGCGGACTAACGGGGCGGCCCTGTACTACCAGCCGCCACGGTTCACCCCGTCTCTTCTCGAGTTGAGAGCCCCTCCCTCGTCTTTTTGTGCGTACTGCGCCCCCCCTCCCCTTTGTTATCCCCCTCGTCGCCCCGCCTACTAGGGCGCGGCGGCTATGGCTTCCTCGCGATCGACGGGAGTGGCGCCGACTGAGGAGATGGCTTTTCCAGGTGCGGGGCGCGCCGCACAGGAGTGAAAGGAGACGCCGACGTAGGCGACGGCCACGTCGGGCAGCCCTGCGGCGAATTCTTCGCGGATGGGCGGGGCGCCGGGCAGGACGGGCGCCCCTAAGGCAAAGCGCTCGACGGCGGCCACCCCGCGGGCTGGCGGGGCGGCGGCGTCTGCACCTGCGACGCCGGCCGGCGCCACCAAGTCAAGTGGCGCGGCCTCGGCGGCGGCGCGCAGGAATGCAGCTTGTCGGTCTGGCCAGGCCAACGGCGCGCCCCCGAGGAGGGAGTCCTCAGCGGCGGGGAGTCAAGCGACGCCACCGCCTTCGCCCCCCCGCCGGTCCCAGTTGTCAGCGGGGTCGGAGGCGGTCTCCCGCGCGTCGAGTGCGGCGACGCGGTCGGCGGACGAGGACGCGGCCGCACCCCGCACGGCGGCGGCGCGCGTGCCGCGGCCGCCCTGCCGGCCGGGCACTTCCATGGCGGCGGCGGTTGCGGCCGTGGCGGCGCCGGCCGATGGGGGGGATGATGCCATGGAGCAGCAGTCTTTTCCGCCGGTGCCGCGCCGGGGGCGCCTCCCGGTAGTGAAGAAGGCGGGGCCCGCGGGGCTGAGGGCGTTTTTTCAGTGGACGCCCCGCCGGGCCCCCAGTCAGGTGCGGGAGTGCCGCCTGCAGACGCTTTACTCCGCGATCCCGCTGCCCAAGCACGGCATGCCTTGGCATAGCTAGCTCACGCGTGACCCCATGCAGAACGAACTGCTTGCCAGGGTGGAAACGGACTTCCCTGCCCTACTCGAGGCGGGGGACGCGGCGTGAGTGGAGCGCGCCGCCGCGCGCCTGTGCAATGTCATCAACGGGATAACCGCCGACGATGTGCCGCCTGTCGTGGCGTGGAGGTGCACGTGCTCTTCCTTCCTGTACTTAGGGCAGGGGGATCCCCACTTCCACCACAAGGACGCCCGCACCGAGCACCGTGTGCGGGAGGCGTCGGGCATCCTAGTGCGGGCCTCTCAAGTGGAGAGCACCCAGGCCCACGCCTTGGCGCGCCGGGCGTACTACGTCCCGACGCCGTCCTGGTGGTCGGCAATGGAGGTGCTCTTCGGGTTCCTGGCCCGGATGCCGCGCATAGTGGCCTACTTTGGCACTGCGCTCCGACGGAGGAAATCCACCCCGGCGGCGGCCATCCTTGCTACCCAGTGGGTTCTTGAGGTGGCGGGGGTGTGGAACGCCTCCGCCCGCCTTGAGGCGATACTGTGCCATCTGCCCGCCGCAATGCTGGGGCACCTGGCGGGGCTCAGCCTCACCAACGTTGCAAAGGGGTCAGGCCCGGACGCGCATGCGTACCTCAGCGAGTAGCTGGACCTCCACCAGTCGTTGGACTGGGAGGCGGCCGGGCCCTACCTTGCCCGCCGAGTTGGCCGAGAGGAGGGCGAGGCGCCTCGGGCGTTTGTCCACTGTGACAAACGCCTGGTAGGCGGGCGCATTGGCCTCCGTGAGGGCCTGGGTGTCCTGGCCCACCTCAATGCTGCGAGGGTAGCAGCGACGTCGTCCCTGCCCGACCCGGGTTGGGGTGCGCCCGGAGTAAGCTCCCCTCTTCAGCGTGAGCGCACCCGGGGTACTGCCAAGCGCCCCGTTGCTCGTGGGAGCGCTGTCCGGATGACCGCCCGGGAGGATGCGTCACCGGTTGGGCGGTCGGGCCTTCCGACAATCACCCCGCCGGGAATCCCGTCTTCTCCGGCCCTGGGGGCGCGGCAGAGCCTCAGCTGGGTATTCGTCACCCCGCGGCGTGCCCAAGCCTTGGCGGCCACCTCGCAAAGTGCGTCGGGGGCGCTTAGGGCGGCCCATGTGGAGGCGATAGTGGACTCCCTGGTGGACACCCTTGCATGGGCTGCCCGGGGGGCGGGGGCCGTACTGCGGGACTCCTCGTCCCCCCGAACAGCCCTGTCCGAGCAGATCTTGGTGGATACCACCCCAGAGGACATCGGGTACCAGATGACCTCCCAATTGGAGAGACACGGCCAGCGGGTGGCGTCTGGGCCTAAAGGGCCTTCGGCACGCGGGGGCTACAGTCGGGCCTTGTACGCCAGGGAGCTTGCTCGCTCGGCCGCGCCCTACCATGGGGGCAGCTACACCGCCTCCGCTGAGGGGTTTGCCGCGGCGGGGGCGGCGCCGAGTAGGGCACCGCCTTCGTCGTGGGGGCCGTGCCCCGAGGACCGGGGGTCGGCCCAGGAGTACCCGGTGGACCCCTCAGTTTACGACCACTACGGGGGATACGCCCGCGACGACTGCCCACACTCGCCAGGTAGGGAGTAGTTACCCTGGTCCGGGTAGGGTACCGGGGCGTTGAGTTATGGTCCGCCCCGCCCCCTACCATGTTTGTCCCTAGTTGGGTTGGATATTTTGTCGGGGGTGTGTGTGAGGGGTACCCCGTACTGGGGGTTTTTATCTGTACTATACCCTTCTTCTAATCGTGAGCCGGTGCCGCGCACAGTGCTGGCGAACCTTCTCAGCCGGGAGGTCCTCCACACAGTGCCAGGAGTCCTCCTGGGGTCCATACCCGAGCCATCTGATTTTGAGCATGATTCGCTCCTGGTCGTCGTACCCCTGTCCGACAAAGCGGTTGAAGACAGCCTCAACTGGTTTACTTGCCGATGAGGGGAGGGAGGGGACCACCCACGCGGCCAGTGCCCGTGCCCACGCCGGGTCAACTGAGGGTGGTTCAGGGGCCCGGGTAGAGTGATTTTTTAAGATGGTACGGATCCCATCGTCACTTTCGATGGTAAGCCGACGCCCGTCGGTCTTCAAGATTTGGTAGGGTCCCAGTGTCATGATGACCAGTTTAACCCCCTGGTTTTTGTGGGACTTCACGAATACCCAGTCTTCAACTTGTAGGGCTTCGCGGCGAGACCGCACGCGCTTGTCGAAGGCTCGTTTGTACCGGGCCTGCGCCTTTTCAATGGTATCCCGTACTAGAGGGATCAGGGAGTCGAGGCGCTGAAGGAAACTCTCATTGGCTCGCCCGAGGGTTACTATCTCCCCGGGGTCGGGGCCCACTGAAAGTCGCTCGATGGCCACGGGAGTAAGCCGTCGGCGGCTTACGAACGCAAAAGGGATCTGCCCGGTGCCACTATGCACTTGCGAATTGTAAGCCATGACTACCAGTCTTAAGTACCGGGACCACGTAACTACGTGGTCACTTACGTAGTGTCGTAGTTGCTTAGCTAAGGTCTTCTTAAACCGATCGACTTGACCAATAATTTGGGGGTTGTAAGGTGTGGCATAGTTAGTGTCAATACCAGGGGCCTTCAGCACCCCTTGCCAGAGTACGACAGCGAATTGGGGCCCGCTATCTCATAGAATTGAATCGGGGATCCCATAGCTAGCAACCCACGTGTCGAGGAAAGCGCTGAGAACATCCAGAGCCATGATGTCTCGATGCAGGACCGCCCGAGTGACCTTAGTGAATCGGTCACAAATAACAAGGATATACTCATATCGTTCGGGGGTCCTGGGCAGGTGGACAAGTAAGTCATTGGCCAGCGCTGCGAAGGGTTCCGTCGCGGTCAACAACCTCATGAGCTCTGTACTCTGCGTACCCATGACCCGGTTCTGTGCACAGGTGAGGCAAGCTGCCACCCACCCGAACACATCCATCGCCAGCGAGGGCCCGCAGTATTGGTCCGGCAGTGTCTGGCACCTACGCGTCCCACCTGGATGCGCAGCCAAGGGGAAGGAGTGCTCCACCCGTAATACGCCCTTGACTAGGGACTGGAAGACCAGTACCTGCTGGGTCCCCTCGCGGTGTCCGCGACGGAACAACAACCCGTCTGCGTTCTCGTTGAAGCGCGTGGGTGTGGGGGTGTCAAGTAACTTCTTGACCTCCTGACAGAACTCGTCTGCCGACTGCTTCAGGACTTGTTTGCCCAGGGGTATGCGGGCGGTCTCCCTGTTCTCAGGGAGTCGGGGTCGAGTACCGCCCCCGATCGAGTGGTCTCCCCAACTGTGGGGATCTCCTGAGAGATGGGTCGCGTATCCAGCCCCTCAGTCGGGATGCGGGACAGTGCGTCGGCCACCGCATGTTGGGGGCCGGTCTTGTACTCCACATCATAGTCGAAATCCGAGAGGAGGATGCGCCAACGATTGAGTCGATTGTTGGTGCAGGCCGTCAAGGTCAGTACTCACTTCAGTGCCTTGTGGTCACACCGGATGAGGAACTTTGTGCCTTCGATGTATGGTCGTAGTAAACCGATTGGACACACCACACCTAGTCCCTCAATCTCGGTGACAGTGTAGTTCGTCTCCGCCGGCAGTAGGCTCTTACTGACGTAGCCTACGGGCAGGTACATGCAATCGGGTTGTTGCTGTAGTAGGCAGCAGCCTAGCTGGTCGTGTTTCGCATCCACATCGATGATTTACTTCCCCTCCGTGCGCGATATCGCAAGGATGGGCGGGTGGCATAGCTGTTCGCGTAGTTTGTCGACCGCGTTCTGTTCCTCCGGGGTAGGGGGACTCAACCGCTTCGGAAGCATCACGCTGTTGACGTTGTTTAGCGGCTTCGTGGTCTGAGAGAAGTCTACCGTGAACCGACGGTAGACATTACACATACCCAAGAAGCTCCGTAGTTGGGTTTGGGTCTGGGGAAAGCTGGCCTTCTTGATGGCCTTGAGGTTCTTGACGTTCACACTCACGCGTCCTGGCCTCACTCCATGGCCAAGGTACTCCACCTCGTTAGTGAAGAGGTGGCACTTCTGGGCATTGAGGGTGACCCCGTGCTTTCCGAGTAGGGTGAGCACCGTGTCCAAATGGGACAGGTGCGACTCGGCATCGGCGGAGAAAATGATGAGGTCGTCTAAGTGGACGAGCGCATTCTGCCACTTGACTCCGGATAGGATCATGTCAATAGCCCGCTGGAAAGTGGCAGGGGCATTGCACAGGCCAAACAACAGACGCGTACACTGGTACGCCCCACAGTGGCAAGTGAATGCCGTCTTCAGCTTATCCTCGTCGGCTGGGGGGATCTGCCAGTACCCCGCGGTGCATTCCACCGTGTAGAAGAACTGGGCATCCCCTAAGGAGTCGAGGCAGTCGTCCATCCGGGGTAATGGATAAGAGTCGCGTACTATGCGCTTGTTCAACTGCTGATAGTCAATGCAGAACCGGGGACTCCCTTCGGGCATCAGGATGAGTACCACCGGGCTAGCCCATTCACTCTGGCTGGGCTCTTTAACTTCGAGCTGGAGCATTCGGTAGACTTCGGCCATGATTAGTTCTCTAGTTCGGGGACCCATCCGGTAGGGGTTGAGCCGGTCGAGCTTGGAGCCCGGCTTCAACTCGATCCGGTGATCCGTGGCCTTGATGGAGCCCAAGTGCCCACTCCAGAGGGCTCGTTGCTTTTCCGGTAGGGCGAGCACTTAAGGCAGCAGCCCGTCGGGAACGATCGAAGTATGCACGTGGGGCTCCTCAACGGGGTCCGTCGCGTCGGGCGCGGTGGTCGGACTGAGGCTGAGTGCAGCCCAGTCCTCTCGGGATATGGCGGCTACCGTACCGAAGTAGACAGACATATGCCCCATGACCATGCCCTTGGGGAATTGCTTACTCGTATTCCCCGTATGGGTTTCCTCCACCCACCACGTCTGGTTGGCGGTACAGTCCATGGTGCCAGTTGCAACATGCACGCGGTGGCGCTCATACACTCGATGGCGCTGGATAATGATCCCATTCTCTTGGAATGACGTCTGTTGGAGGACGTATTCCCGGGACCGCGGGGGTAGGACCACCTCGTGTGCCTGGCGCACCTTGGTGTCTACCTCACAAGCGGCCCCCAACTTGGGTTGGTCCGCCATTGCGTGCGTCACCGTGTTACCCCGACGGAGGATGGGGACCCTGCATCCGTTTAGTAACCGGATGTACCCCTTGGGCCCGCAAATGTTGGGGACATGGACGTTAGTGAAGTCGGTTCGCAGGAGTAGAGGGACCGACATGCCACTATCCCACACGTGGCTGGGGTGGAGTAAGTGCCGACTCGCGTCGTAAAAGTCACAGTACCCGTGATGAGGAGGAGTCCCCCATTCACGTCAAGCAACTGGGCGGTCGCCGCGTCTTAGGGTGCCACCTCCATCGCCGGGGGGAGTAGCGCTTCCCGTACTAGGAAGACGCACGACCCCGTGTCGACTATGACGCGGAGGGCTAACTCACGCCCCGCGTCTAGCCAGACGCGGCCGTCCACCTGGTAGGTGTGAAGCGGGAGGTAGATAGGTGCATGCGTTGGTTTACTTGGATGGCGGCTTTGGGCCCACTAGGACCGCCTGATATACCTCAGGCGACCCCTCTGCCAGTCCCAGAGACGACCCTCTGTCCGTGCTCCCCCAGGCACTTCCACTCTACGCGTGTGCAGGGCCTGCGGCGCATCTCCCAAAGCGGAGCATGCGCCTCCCCGGTGGTAAGCCGCCCACCGCCGCACAATCCAGTCACCACGCCACGCACAATCCCCCCCGAGCTCACCACGAGAAGGGGGGAGCTCACCAAGAGATA
>Ga0115031_1001872_pt1 | contig 15568 bp, 14 predicted proteins | sample Maine_Asex4_meta_FD_87301 | JGI IMG/M metagenome (GOLD analysis project Ga0115031, IMG submission 87301) | Marine algal microbial communities from Maine, USA - Maine_Asex4_metaG | ecosystem: Host-associated > Algae > Red algae > Unclassified | place: Maine, USA | collected 2015-01-05
GCTCACTAGAGTTTACAACGGGTTGCCGAGTGCTAGGCATAAATTATCTCCATACGGAAAGTCTGTACAGAGTTACAATAAGCTTCTGCAACCTACAGTCAACTATGATAAGATACACCTCTCATAACGATACATAAAAAGTTTTGATTTGTTATTTTTTGACTCTTTACAGAACATAGTACGCAAGTCTCGTAAAGCTCAGATTACTATCTATTGTTCCACATTTATTAATTGAACGCGCTGGCGGCGGCGCGGATGGCGGTGGCGAGGGCGGCGGCGTCGTCACTCTGGGCGGGGGTCTGGGTGGAGGTCTGGGCGGGGGACAGGCGGGCGCTGTCGGCCATGGGGAACGTTACGAGGCTGATCTCCCACAGATCGATGCGGGTCAGGCGGCGGTGGGGACCGGCGCGCTCGGCGGTCACGGTGCGGAACCCGATGGAAAGACCGTCGAGCGCCCCGGCGGCGAGGAGGGTCGCGGCTTCCTCGCCCTGCTTCAGCGTGGTGAGCAGGCGGCCCCGGACGCGCAGGCCGCGCTGGTCCTCTACGATGGAATCCCAGATTCCGATCGGCTGGGCGGGGTCGTGCTGCCAGAGGAATTTTACCGATGTGGTACGGGCGCGCAGCGTCTCGGCGAAGGCCCCGGGGGCGACGATGTCGCCGCCGCGATCCGGCTCGCCGAACAGGGCGGCGTATCCCTCGACGCGGCCATGCCGGTCGGGGGTGGCGGTCAGGGCGAGGGGGGCGAACTTGGTTTCGTAGGCGGGGGTCATGGGCATGGTTCCGGAAAGGGGAAAGGTGTATGCGGGGCGATGAACAGGGAGAGACCGCATGGCACTGAAGGATGATCTGAAGGCGCGCTCGGGGGGCGGGTGCGAGCTGTGCGGGGGGACGGAGCAGCGCGCCTCGGTCTGGGCGCTGCCGCCCTATGACGCGGGGGATGCGGGGACGTCGGTGTTCATCTGCGGCGCGTGCCGCTACGGGGCGGAAGGGGACGAACCGCTGAAGGGACCGGGGTGGCGGATGCTGGGGGATGCGGTGTGGAGCACGGTTCCCCCCGTGCAGGCGCTGGCGTGGCGGATGCTGCACCGGGTGGACGGGGCCTGGGGGCAGGACCTGCTGGATGTGGCCTATCTGGAGGAGGAGGCGACGGCGCTGGCGAAGGCCCAGATGGTGGCCGACGAGGGGCCGGGGCACGTGGATGCGCACGGGACCGCACTCGCCTCAGGCGATACCGTGACGCTGACGAAGGATCTGAACGTCAAGGGGACGGGCTTTACCGCGAAACGGGGGACGGCGGTGCGGGGGATCGCGCTGGTGGCGGATAACGCGGCGCAGATAGAAGGGCGGGTGAACGGCCAGCGGATCGTGATCCTGACGCAGTTCGTGAAGAAGTCGGGATAGGGCCGGGGATGAGACTTGCCGATCTCGTCGCGCTGGCCATCGGGGCGGTCGCGCTGGTCAGCCTAGCGGGGGGCGCGGGGGAGCGTGATCCGTTCGGCCCCGGACCCGCATCGCAGGCCGATGAGGGTCCGGTATCGCGCGATACGTTCCTCAGCAGGCCCTATGACCGCGCGATGATGCGCCGCGAGGCGGATCGGGCGGGGGCTATGCCGGGTCGATAGCCGCCCTGCCCGCTTCGGTCAGGGTGTAGATGCCGCGTTGTTCGGTGCGGGTGAACCATCCGTAATGGTCGTCGGCCATGGTGGTGCGGGCGGTCGGTATGCCGGTGGCGTCGGCCACGTCGCTGGCCTTGGTGGGGCCGTGGGCGGCGAGGTGGGCGGCGATCTTCCGCGCATCCTGACGATAGGCGGTGACGAGGCTGCGGCGGGTGGAGCCGCCGGTATTGGGATCGCCTTCCAGACGGGCGAATTCGCGCAGCAGGCGGGTCCTGCGGCGGGTATTCCGGCGCGGGCGACAGGGGGCGGGGTCGCAGACGATCTCGGTATGGCCATCCTCGATGCGCACGAGGATGAGGCCGAGGCCGAGACGGCGGCACAGCGTCTTGTTGTTCCTGGTCGCGGCCCAGGCTGCACGGCCCGACTTGCGCGGCACGGCGACGTAGACGGCATCGGTGATGGTCTGGCGGGCGATGGCCTGGTGGATCAGGGAGAGGGAGAAGGCGGTCTTCAATTCCACGATCACGGGCGGGTCGTCGCCCCGGAGCGCGACGACGTCGGCGGGGCCGATTTCGCCCTTCACGGTGTAGCCCTGCGCTTCGAGAAGGGCTTTTACCGGGGGGTAGAGATCGGTTTCGCGCATGAGGCTACGGATGCCATGGCTGGCGGAAATAGAAAAGGGGCGACGGATCGAACCGCGCCCCTCACTTAATCTTTTGCGATTTTCCGAATTCGCTGCTGCCCCGGTCACCGCGCGTGGTCCGGGGCGGGCGCTGCGGATCAGCTGTAGAGCTTGGGCGCGCCCAGCTTGTCGTGGATGGCGTTGCAGATCTCGGGCGAGATGCCCATGCCCTTGGCGAGCGCGTCGAGGTACTGGGCCTCTGCCTGGCTGTCGAGATTGATGCCCATGAGGGACATCAGGTAGACCTGCTGCTCGGCACCCGCCGGTACGTCGCGCACGAGGGCGTCGACGTCGAGGGGGGCGGCGAGTTCGGCCTGCACGAAGGCGGCTTCCTCGGCATCGACATCGCCGAGTTCACCGAGAATCTTCTGCTTCTCGTCGGCGTCGATCTGGCCGTCGGACTTGGCCGCCGAGATCATGGCGCGGAGGAAGAGTTTCGCGTGATCCTCCTGGGCGGGGGTCGGGGGCTGCTCCGGCTCGCCGAAATTCTCGAAGGCGGAGTTGAGGACGGACCCCATGGAGCCGTTGCCGGGCGCGGGGGCCTGGTTCGGAACCTGGCCGGGGGCCGAGGCACCGCCGCCGCCGAGGCTTTCGAGAAGACCGCCGATGCCGCCGCCGGACTGGCCCTGGCCTTGGCCCGAGAGCATGCCGCCCAGCATTCCGCCGAGACCGCCTGCACCCGCGCCGCCCATCATGCCGCCGAGACCGCCGCCCTGCTGGGCATTGGGCTGCTGCTGTCCGCCGCCCATCATGCCCCCCAGCATGCCGCCGAGACCACCGCCCGCGCCGCCCTGTGCGCCGCCGCCGCCCATCATGCCGCCGAGCATGCCGCCCAGGCCACCCTGGGAGCCGCCGCCGCCGCCCTGCATCATCTTGCCCACGCCGCGTGCGACCAGTGCGCCTGCTGCAACCTTGGCCAGTGTCGATACCATGCTCATGTCGTCTCTCCGTGTCTTTCTGGTGCGCCGTGAGGCATGGCCTTGGGGCGCGTGCGATACGTACATGGTAACTGGATCGCAGGAATGCAACGATTTTGCGCGATTCGCGGGGAACGCGCACGGGATGGAAGAGGAAGCGGCATGGATATCGACCTGAGCGGGAAGACGGCACTGATCACGGGCGCGAGCCGGGGGATCGGGGCGGCGGGGGCGCGGGCCTTTGCGGCGGCGGGGGCCGATGTGGTGCTGGCCGCGCGGTCCTCGGGGGAGATCGAGGCGCTGGCCGGGGAGATCGGGGAACGGGCGCGGGCGGTGACCTGCGACGTGGCGGAATATGCCTCGGTCGAACGGGCCGTGGGGGTGGCGGTCGAGGCGTTCGGGGGGCTGGACATCCTGATCAACAACGCAGGCACCATCGACCCGATCTCGCGGCTGGAGCTGTCGGACCCGGAGGGCTGGGGGACGGCGATCGACGTGAATCTCAAGGGCGTCTATCACGGGATGCGCGCCGCCTATGCACCCATGCAGGCGCGGGGCGGCGGGGTGATCGTGAATATCTCGTCCGGCGCGGCGACGGGGGTGCTGGAGGGGTGGCTGCATTACTGCGCATCGAAAGCCGGGGTGCTGTCGCTGACGAAGGGCGCGCATCTGGAATGGGCGGAGCGGGGCATCCGGGTCGTGGGGCTGTCACCCGGGACGGTGGCGACGGATATGCAGGTCGCGATCAAGGCGTCGGGGATCAACCGGGTCAGCGAGATGGACTGGGACGCGCATATCCCGCCGGAATGGGTGGCGAAGGCGATGCTGTGGCTGTGCACGGACGCGGCGCGGCATCACGATGGCGGGGATTTCTCGTTGAAGACGGATGAGGGGCGGGCAGAGGTGGGGTTGCCGGGGGTGGGGTGAAAAACTTCATGATCCGCAAAGAAACGAGGCGCTGCATTTATACAGCGCCTCGTCAATCTCGAGTGCAATGTCCAGAACAAACGCTATGCGGCGTCCACATCCGTTTGATCGGCAGCATCGAGTTCATTCGGATCAGATCCTGCAGACCCACATTCAATGTTTCCATCCCAGATGGTATCAGAAGACCAGTCTTCCTCGGAAATACGATCAATCATTGTTGCAGAAGGGGCCACTTCGTTCATGCGAGCGAACGCAGCGACAATTGCCGTCTGTGTATCAGGGGTCGAGACCACCTGTTCAATTTTCTCACTCATCACTATAGTTCCCTAGCAAGGTAGTTTCCGCCATGCGGCACGTTTGGATGCCGGTAGGGCGCGTAGCCATACCGAGTGTATTTCCCCGGATCAACGGGATCTTTCACCAAAACGCGCTCTGACCCCAAAAGTTTCGCATATTCTTCTGCGCAGGTCAAAATCGGGATCAACGCACGCCCTGATAGATGGTTATGCCCGAAATACCTTTCAACCCACTTTACCGTCAGGTGCGTTCTAGCATGGGATGGGTTTCCAAGTGCAAGCGCAACGAGTACCTGCTCACCATCAACATTTTGCCATATTGCAAGATCGAAATGGTCAGGAGCTTGGATGTGAGCATAGGTTAACGAACGCCATTCCTTCACAAAGCCGAGATGCGTGCTATCGGAATAAAGCTCACGCCAACGAGTTTCTGCAAACTCTAGCGCATCGCCAACTTCTTCGCCGAGAATTGAGCACAAGGTAAGGCCAGACCAGCGCTTACGGTCTTCGTTTATTGATATTCGATTGTTGAGAGCGTTCACAGTACGGGCACGAGCGGCTGTCTTCAACGTATAGAAATAAGCACGATCATCCATCAGAATTTTACCTCTGTTCCGATTCTACACGCAGTTAACGGGAGGAAAGCTCAGATTCAACTCTGACTTAAGATTTTGCACTTTCTTCACACGCTGGCTTCACCACATCCACACTCACCCCCTCGCCATAGCGCGGCCCCAGCCAGTGGGTCAGGGCGCTGAGGGTCTTGCGGACCAGGGGGAGGATGGTCTGGGTGTGGAAGGCGCGGTTGGCTTCGGCGTAGTTGGCGTAGGTGGCGTCGCCGGGGAGGCCGAGGAGCATGGGGGGGACGCCGAAGGCGAGGGCGATCTCGCGGGCGGCGGAATCCTTGGCTTTCTGGAACTCCATGTCGGAGGGGGAGAAGCTCATGGGTTTCCAGTCGAGACCGCCTTCCAGCAGGATGGGGCGGCCGGCATTGGCGGACCCCTGGTGGCGGGTTTCGAGCTGGTCCTTCAGGCGGGCGTACTGGCCCTCGGACAGGGTGCCGCCATCGGGACCGTTATAGACGACGGCGCCGGAGGGGCGGGCGGCGTTGTCGAGGAGGGCCTTGTTCCAGCGGCTGGCGGCGTTGTGGATATCGACGGGAATGGCGGCGGCCTCCAGCGGGGAGAGGCCGTAATGGTCGTCGAGGGGGTGGAAGGTCTTCAGGTGCAGGATGGGGGCGGCGTCGTCGGACTGGGTGAAGCGATGCGCGCGCCCCCCGACGCGGTACTCGTAGCCCTCGGGCCAGCCGCCCTGCCCCGGGATGACGCGCATGCGGTCGGGGCGCAGGGTGTGCAGCTCTCGCGGGGGGCCGACGGGGTCGGACGGGGTGGAGCCGGGACCGGAGACGGCTTCGAGATAGGCGTTTCCGGCGATCTGGAGATGGCCGTAGAGGGATTCGAGCAGCGCGCAGCAATCCTGTGCGGGGTTCGGGCGGGACAGGAGGACGGCGAGGGGATGGTCGGTCTGGGGGCGGCCCGCGACGCTGACGGCCAGCGGGACGGTGGCGGCGGACTGGGCGATGAGGCGTACGCAGCGGTGGGCGATGGCGTTGCGCACGTAGGATTCGCGGGTCAGGGCGGCCAGATCCCGGGGGGTCCAGGCGGGGCGACCGGTGGTGTGGAAGGTGGCGAGGGCGGCGGCGGAAGCCTTGGCTTCGGGAGGGGCGGGGCGGCGGAGGAAGGAGAGCATGGGCGGGGCTTTCGGGTTGCGCTGCCGGGGATTCAGGGCGGCGGGGGCGGGAATGGGGTTTGATTTCGGGGGGAGCGTGGCCTAGGCAGTGCCATGCCTCAGATGCCCAGAAAAGGCGCGGCCGGTTCCGCGCAGACCCGTCAGCCGAACGTGCAGGTGCGAAACCTGTTCCCGACGCCCATCGCCACCCTCGCCATGCCGGATGCCGACCGGATCAACGCGGTGCTGGCGGAGCGGATTCTGGAGCGGGAGAAGACGGCGGCGAGCGTCAGGCATTCCAACTGGGGCGGGTGGCAATCGGCGACGGACTTTCCGGACTGGTGCGGTGCGGAAGGAAAGGCGGTGCTGTCGGCGGCGCAGAAGGTGGCGACGAGCCTGACCTGCGACCGGGCCGGACAGGCGGTCGCGCCGACCTGGCGGATGAACTCCTGGGCGAACGTGAACCGGGCGGGGCAAGGGAACGAGTTCCACACCCATCCGGGGGCATACTGGTCGGCGACGTATTACGTGCGCGACGGCGGGGCGGGGTCGGACCCGGCGCTGGGCGGGGAATTCGAGATGGCCGACCCGCGCGGGGTGGGACCGGCGATGCTGGCCCCGATGCTGGCGCTGCGGATACCGGGGGGGCAGTCGGTCGGAGCGAGCGAGATGGTGCGCCCGGTGCCGGGAACGCTGGTGCTGTTTCCGTCATGGCTAAGCCACGGGGTGCGGCCCTACGAGGGCGATCGGGTGCGCATATCGATCGCGATGAACCTGACGCCGACGTGAGCGTGACGCGCCGGACGGTCGAGGTCGCGTTTACTGACCGGCATTCTCGCGCGTGGCGTGGCCGAGCCAGGACGGCAGGCTGATTTCCCAGTCTTCGCGAGACAGGCGGGTGCCGGTTTCGGTGTAGACGGGGACGAAGCGGCCCGCCCGGATATTCTCGATGATATCGCGCTCGGACAGGCGAACGGGCGTCCCGTCGATGATCAGGGTGCGGATTGCGCCGCCGAAATAGCGGCTCGCCCCGTCGACCGTGGCGGGCTTGCGCGTATCGTCCCGGATGATGCGATAGCTGGCGGGTACCTTGGCCCGTTCCCCGGTCTTGGACTGGGCGAGAAGGGCGCTGTAGGTGCCGCGTGCCTGGTCGAACGCCGATGCCGGTGCGGCAGTCGTGGCGACCATGGCGAGGGCGAACAACAGGGGTCTTGCAAGGTTACTCATCGTTTCTACTCCGCAGGGATGCGTCGTCGTCTCTCCTGAAACTGCGCGGAACCGGATTGGTTCGACGTGCTCCTGGTCACAAGGCCGCCATGTTTTGCAGGACGGCAGCCACCTTTCGATCATCATGTCTGCGTGACATACTGTATAATATGGGGTCGATGACGCCCGAAAACAACTGTCTGCTGAACTTCATGTGGTATACCTGATACGGAACTCGGTTTTCGAGATTTCTTGGATCAATTTCACGAAGCCAAGTCGTTAAATGCCGATACTTGAGATACCGAAGTAACCTTTCGCGCTCCGGATTCCGGTTTTCCGTGGGCGGATTGCGGCGCATGCATGGCCCTCCCGTGACAGGCGACTTCATCGCGGCATCCCGAACGGACGCCCCGATCCGTCGTCGGGACACCATACGGGACCGGGGATGTCAGGGGTTTAAGGTGATCGCCGTAAAGCCATGACACTTATAGTCTATATCGGTTACCGGCATTCATAATGTCCGCACTCCCGGCTCGGTCCTGCGGGTCAGCAGCAGGTCGGTGATGGCCCAGACGAGGGCGTCTACGCGGTCGGGAGAGCGGGTGTCGCCGGTGAAGGCATGGGGGCCGAAGGCGCACATCTGGTCCTCCAGCGTGGTGAGGGGTGCGGCCTTGTCGGTGAGGTGGAGCACCCTGCCCTGTTCGTAGAGAGCGGCGACGGGTTCGGCGCGCAGGGCCTTGCCCCGGGTGGCGCGGACGGCGCGGAAGGCGATGGTGTCGTCGACCTCGCGCACGATCTGCTCGACCATGTCGCCGCCCTGGTTGACCTCGGCGACGAGGCGGTCGGCGCTGAAGTCATGGTAGGCGGCGACGGCGCGGGTGGCCCAGGCGCGGGGGCTGCGGCCCTGCACGGACCAGTCGGCCAGCACGATGGCGCGGGGGGATTCGGCCCCCGGATCGGCGACGAGACCCGCGACGACGATGCCGCAGGCGTCCGAACTGGCGCGACTGGTGACGGGGGGGTCGACCGCGACGATGACGCGGGCGAGGGGCGGGACGTGGTCGATGCGGGTCGTCTCCAGCATCGGACGGGTCCACATGGAGCCGGGGGTCTCCAGCAGCAGTTCGCCGTCGAGTTCCTGTCGGCCCAGCAGCTTTCCGGCATAGCGCTTCTCGACCTGCTTCAGGAAGTTCGGGGCGAGGTTGGCGGCGTTGTCGCGGGTGGGGCTGCGGGTGGTGACGGTGGCGGGGTCCTCCATGATGCGGATCAGGGCGGGGTTGGCGCGGGGGGTCGTCGTGACGATCTGGCGGGGGTCGTCGCCGAGGCGCAGGCCGAATTGCAGCATGTCCCACGCAGGGGACGCGCGTTTCCACTTGGCGAGTTCGTCGCACCAGGCACCGTCGAATTGCGGGCCGCGCAGGCTTTCGGGATCGGCGGCGGAGTAGAGCCACGCCTGCGCGCCGTTGGGCCATTCGAGATGGCGGCGGCTGACGTGGAAGACGGGGCGGCGGTCGCGGGGGGTGCAGGCGATCAGGCCGCTCTCGCCCAGGACCATGACGTCGCGGGCCTGATCGGTGGTTTCGGCGACGAGGGCGATGCGGCTGCGGGGACCGGGGGCGAGGGGGGTGGCGCCCTCGACCTGCGCGCGGACCCATTCGGCCCCCGCGCGGGTCTTGCCGGAGCCGCGCCCGCCCATGATGAGCCAGGTCTGCCAGTCGCCGGGGGGCGGAAGCTGGGTTTCTGCGCGCGCCCAGACGGGCCACAGGTAGGGGAGCGCGAGGAGGCTGTGCGGGGGGAGGGAATCGAGGAAGGCCGCGCGGGCGGCGGGGGGAAGACGCTGGAGCGTCTGGCGAAGGGGGTCGTGCATCATGGGGTGCCGGAACGGAGAAAGGGACGGATTGCATTACGGGGGCGGAACCGGCGGAACGGCATCGAACCGCGAAAGGCGGGCGAGGATGTCCGCGCGGGCGGTGACGAGATCGAGGGCGGGGAAGGAAGCGTCCGGCGGGGCGGCGGGGGAGGCTTTCGCCCCCTTCGGAAGCGGTTTGCGGGCGTCGAGCACGGCGATCAGGGCGCGGCGGTGGGCGCGCACGAGGGTGGCGCGCTGGTTGGCCGTGGCCGCAGGCTCGTCGGCTCCCGCCCGGTGCAGGGCATCGAGGGAAGCGCGCAACTCGACGGTGATATCGGCGTAGAGGCGGCGGGCGATCAGGGCGGGGTCGTTCGCGCCCGACCCGCGCGGGGGCCAGCCCTCTGCCCTGGCACGGCGGGACAGGGTCGAGAGGCCGATGCCGTGGCGGGCCGCGATGGCGGCGGCCGGGTCGGGGCTGGAAACCCAGTCCTCGCGCACGATCTGCCATGTTGCCCCGGAAATTCTGCGATATGTCATGGGAACCGAAAAATGGATATGCCGCCATCGATATACGCCCGGCGGGGTTTTGCGTTGCGTCGTGTACCAATGGTCTGTAGCAATTCGTTAACAGGAAACCGGGTCGTGGCCCGCCGCCCAGAGGGGGATAACGGACCGCCGTGACGAAGTGGCATCTTTCCCTCAAGACCGCCGCAGCGCTGGCGTTTCTTGCCGTCGCCGCGATTCCGGTGTGGTTGGCGTGGGAGTTGCCGCAAAGCGTGGCCATCGCGCTGGAGACCGAGCGCGCGAGCCGGACCCACGTGGCCTATACCAATGCCGTGGCGATGTCGCTGAAACGCTATCACGCCGATGTCGAGACGGGTTTCGGGATGCTGGCGGACGACTTGCAGTCGCCGGGGGATGGCGCGACGCGCGACCGGACGGCGGCGCTGCGGACCTACGGCTTCAACCATATCTGCAATTTCGACGCGACGACGGGGGCATTGCTCGGGTCGTCGGTCCTGCCGGGACTGCCCTGCCCCGAGGTCGCGCCGCCGGAGCGGCTGGAACTGGTGCGCTCGCTGGCGGTGGAGGGGCAGGTGCGGTTCAGCGGGGTGCGGCTCGGGCCGGGCGGAGAGCCGATGCTGCTGGTGATGCGGCGGACGGGATCGTCGATCACGGTCGGGGCGCTCGATACCGGGTATTTCCGCGAACTGGGCAGCGCGATCACCTTCGGCGAGGCGGGGCATGTGGCGATCGTGGACCACCGGGGGCATATCCTGTCCCATCCCGATCCTGCGTGGGAAACGCCGCCCAGGGACATGTCGGGCGTGAGCGTGGTGCAGGCCCTGATGACCGGCAGGCAGGGGGTCGGGAGCTTTCACTCCGATGCGATCGACGCGAAGGTGGTCAGCGCCTATCGCCCGGTCGAGGGGCCGGGATGGGGGATTCTGGTGAATCAGCCGGAACGGGAGATGACGTTCTTCATCACCGAGATCAAGCGCGGGACGGCCAAGGTGCTGATCATCGCGCTGGCCGTCGCGGCCCTGCTGTCGATGCTGGCGGCGCATATCCTGATCGCGCCGATCCAGCGTATCCGGCTGGCGGCGGAGCGGCTGGGCAGCGGGGACGGCGATGCGCTGATCCCGCCCACGGGGGCCGGTTCGCGCCTGACGGAGATCAACGACCTGCGGGCCGCCTTCAACGCGATGGTGCTGCGCATCCGCCGGTCGCACCGCACGGAAATCGCCGCGCGCAAGGAAGCGCAGGAGGCGACCCGGACGAAGAGCCGGTTCCTGGCCAACATGAGCCACGAACTGAGGACGCCGCTGAATGCCATCATCGGATTCGCGGAGGTGACCCGGCGGCGGACGAGCGGGGCGGACCGGGAGCGGGACCGGGAGTATCTGGGCTATATCCATGACAGCGGCATCCATCTGCTCTCGATCATCAACGATCTGCTGGATCTGTCCCGCATCGAGGCGGGGGCGTGGTTGCTGGACGAGGAAGGGGTCGATATCGGCGAGGCGATCAGGGCCGCGCAGACGATGCTGGGCACGATGCCCTCGGACAAGGGGATCGAGGTCGCGGTCGAGGAAGGCGGCGACCCCGTGATGCTGTGGGCGGACCGGCGCGCGATACGCCAGATACTGCTGAACCTGACCACGAACGCGGTGCGCTATACCCAGGACGGGGGGCGGGTCGCCATCCGCTACCACACCGACGACCACGGCGCGGTCGGCGTGACCGTCGAGGATAACGGACCCGGGATCAGCGCGGAGGAACTGACGAAGATTCGCGCGCCCTTCACCCGGGGGAAGGCGCACGAGACGGCGGCGGTGCCGGGAACCGGCCTGGGCCTGTCGATCGTCGATGCATTGTCGGACCTGCACGGCGCGCGCTTCGACCTGGCGAGCACACCGGGAGAAGGGACGCGCGCCACGGTCACGTTTCCGCAGAGCCGGACCATGCCGGCAACCGTCTCGACGAGTGCGGCGGCGCAGTAGGATCGCGGGGGGGGTCGGGGTCGCTCCGGTCGGAGAGGAATGATGCCGGGGGCAGTATGGAGGGTCGGTTCGAAAGTATCCCCTTTCCCGGTCCGCTGGCCGGCCCGATGCCTTCCCCTTGCAATGTTCCTTTTATGTTCCATAACAGCGCGCCGCTGTCAATGTCTTTTTCGTCTTTGTTGCGCATTCTGGTCGCGGATTCCTCACGGGCGGAAGTGGCATGGCGATTGCTGTGAATTCCCGACCTTCATCGAACGGGAAAGAGAAAACGGATGCGCGAGACCTTGCCCAACGTTCTGGTGGACGAACACGTTCCGGCGATGTTCCTGATGGGGTTCTCCGTGATCCTCACCGCCCTGGTCCTGGCACTCGTCGGAATTGCGATAGCGCAGGAGCGCGCCCGCAGGGCGGGAATATATCGCAAGTATGTGGCGGCAAACGACAGCCCGAATCATCGCCGCACACTCGATCCGAATTGATATAAAGTCAGGCTGGCTGCGGGGAGTCGCGGCTAGGGCGCATACGGAGCGATACGGCAAAACGCATGTTCTCGTGCAGCCTGTCTTGTCGATTCGTTCCACAAAGGGTATCATCCCGTCGAGCGGTCGGGCGACCGCGTATGCCTACTTTCGGGAGCAGACGAACGATGTCATCCTTTTACCAACGTCTCGTGGACTGTAAAGCGCTCGTGTGGGCGATACTTGGAGTCCTTCTTTTAGCTTTTGGTTCACTTGGGCTGACCACGTGTTCGGACGACTCCCATCGAATCGCGGAAGTCGAGAAACTGCGCATCGCGGCGGACGAGCGCAATGCGGAACTGGAAACCCAGCGCACGACCCTCGCCGGTCTGGAAGGCGAGCAGGAAGGGTTGCGCGGGACACTGACCGCCGTGACGACCGGCCTCGCCGGGATCGGGATCGCCGGGGTGACCGCCGACACGGCCCCAGACGAGGCCGTGGGAACGGTCGCGCAGGGCTTTGCGGACCTGTCCTCCTCGCGCGATGATCTTCAGGTGCAGCTGACGACGGTACAGGCCGAGGCGGACACGCTGCGCGCCAGCCTCGAAACCGCCCAGGCCGATCTGGCCGCCGCGACCGAGGCCCGCACGGCTCTGGTCGCCGAGAACGACACCGCTACGGCGGACCTGAACGCCGCCCTCGAAGAGGCCAGGACCGAAGCCGCCACCCTGCGCGCCGATCTGGACGAGGCGCTGGCCCTGCAGGAGCAGATGACGGCCGACAGCGAAAGCGCCGCCGCCGCTCTCGACATGGCGAAGGCCGAAGGCGACACCCTGCGCGAGCAGATCGAAGCCGCCCGGGCGGAGGCCGAAGCGGCCGCCGCCGAGAATGCCGAATTGCTTCAGGCGGAACTCGCGACGCTCGAAAGCAGCAAGCAGGACCTGTTGCAGGAGAACTCGGCTCTCGCCATCAAGCTGATGACGACCGAGGATGCCGTCGCAGCCGCCCGGGACGAGGCCGAAACGGCGCAGGCCGAAGCGGACGCCGCCCGCCAGCGTATCGAGGAACTGGAAAGCCGGCAGACGGAAACCGCCGCTGCCGATACCCAGGCGCTCGGCCTGATGGCACAGCCCGCTCCCGCACAGGGCGCTGCCCCGGCATCGGATATCTCCGCCGAGATCGCCAGCCTGCGTCAGGCGTTGCAGTCGAACTCGGAATCCGGCCTTCTGGCCCTGAAGACCGACTATGAAAGCCAGATCCGTGCGCTGAACGCCGAACTGGACGCCACGCGCGACGTGAGCGCCGCGAAGGCCGAGGAAACCAGCGCCCATCTCGCCGCCCTCTCGACCCTGCGCGGTGCCCTCGAGGTTTCCGAGAAGAACGTCGATGCCGGGCTGGCTACGGAACAGGAACTGCTGGCCGATATCGACGCACTGGAACGCCGCAAGGCCGAACTCGAAGAAGAGATCGAGACGCTGTCGTCGCGCAACACGGCCCTGACCGCCGAGACCGAAGAACTGGGCGGTGCGTCGCAGCAGATGAAGGTCGAACTGGCCGCCAGCTCGAAGGAGCGCGATGCGCTGCAGGTCGAGATCGAGCGCCTGAACGGTGCCCTCGAAACCGCCGAAGCCGCCGCCGACGAGAAGTCGGAGCGGGTCAGCCTGCTGTCCTCCACCACGAGCGACATGGAAGCCGAGACCGAAAGCCTGCGCAAGCAGCTCGCGGAATCCGGCCTGACGATCACGGGTCTGGAAGCGCAGCTCGGCGACGCCGCCGCGACCAGCGAAGACATGCAGACTGAAGTCGAGACCCTGCGCCAGCAGGTGACGGCATCCGACACGACCATCGCCGATCTGGAAGCGAAACTGGCCGAGGCCAATGCGGCCAGCGAGGAAACCGCCGGCAAGCTGGAAACGGCCCAGGCGGACTACGCGAGCCTGAAAGCCTCCATCGAGGACGGCGAGATTTCGGAGCGCCTGGCCGCCGCCGAACAGGAAGCCGCCGCGAAAGCCGAGGAGATGATGGTCCTGCAGACCAGCATCGAACAGTACGAGCAGCAGATCGCCTCCGCGACGTCGGAAGCGGATGCCCTGCGCGGTACCGTCGACGAAATGGAAGCGACGATCGCCACGCTGAACGAGGAACGCGACACGCTCGCGGCCTCGCTCGACTCGGCCACGGCGGAGCGGACCTCGCTGCTGTCGCAGACCCAGGAACTGGGTGCCAGCGCCGAGGAGATGGAAGCCCTCGAAGCGAAGAACGCCGACCTGACCGCCGAGATCGAAGGCTACGAACAGCGGATCGCGGTGGCGAACGGGGATGCGGAAACCCTGCGCACCACGGTCGCGGACCTGAACGCGACCATCGCGGACCTGAACGCCGAGCGTGACACCGCGACCGCCGCCGCCGAAGACGCAGCGGCCCGGTCGAGCGAACTGGAAGCCGAACTGGCCGCCCTCTCCGGCGAACTGGATGCCGGCCAGGGCAAGGTCGCCGAAGCGGAGGCGGCCCTCGAAGCCGCCCTCGCGGAACGGACCGCCCTGGAAGGCGAGCTGGAAGAAGCCCGCACCGCCCTTGAACTGACGAAGGCGTCCGAAAACGACCAGATCGCCGGATATCAGGCGGAAATCGCGAAGCTGAAGGAAGCGGCGGCGGAAACCGACGCGACCATTGCCGCCGCCACCGAGGAGACCGACACGATCCGCGCCGCCCTGGAAGCGCGCACCACGGAGCGTGACGACCTGCAGGCGACCCTCGCTACCCTGACGGCCGAAAAGGATGCGGCTGTTGCGGAAATCGAGGAAACACAGGCCAAGATTGCCGCGAACAAGAAGATGATCGGCAGCATGGTCACGAATCTGGAGGATCTGTCCGGCGAGCGGGCCGCCCTTCAGGCCGCTCTGGATGCCCAGGCGAGCGAGAGGGAGGCAGCGGCGGCCGAGATCGCGGCTCACAAGAAGACGATCGGTTCGATGGTCACGCGCCTCGAAGACATGTCCGGCGAGCGGACGGCCCTTCAGGCCCGGATCGCCGAACAGGAAGAAACCCAGGGGCAGAGACTGTCGCTGCTTCAGGGCAACCTCGACAGCACCCAGTCGGAACTCGACGCTCTCGCGGCAGAGAAGGACGCCCGGATCGTCGCACTGGAAGGCGAACTCGAAGCCGCACGCGGCAGTCTGGTCGAGACCACCGAGGCGCGCGATGCCCGCATCGCCGAACTCGAAGGCGAACTCGAAACCGTCCGGGGCAGCCTGGCCGATACCACCGAGGCGCGCGATGCTCGCATCGCCGAACTCGAAGGCGAACTCCAGACCGTCCGGGGCAGCCTGACCGAGACTACCGAGGCGCGCGATGCCCGCATTGCCGAACTCGAAGGCGAACTCGA
>Ga0115031_1001874_pt1 | contig 15551 bp, 13 predicted proteins | sample Maine_Asex4_meta_FD_87301 | JGI IMG/M metagenome (GOLD analysis project Ga0115031, IMG submission 87301) | Marine algal microbial communities from Maine, USA - Maine_Asex4_metaG | ecosystem: Host-associated > Algae > Red algae > Unclassified | place: Maine, USA | collected 2015-01-05
CCGCGCCGGCTGATGCAGATCGACACGCATGGCATCCAGCAAAGTTCCAAACTGCACATTCTCATGGAGACCGGACGCGTCCGCCTTCAGCGCATTCATTGGCTTGCCCTGCATCGGCAGCACGGCTTGATTCTGAGGGTTGCGTGCTCTGACCAAAGACCGCGCCGCAGAATCGCCCTCCACGATGAACAATTCGGAGCCTAAGCCGTGTTGTGCACAATCGACGAGCTTTGGCGTGGTGAATTTCATAGAACTGAGAATATCATAAATGAGATTCCAAGCTACTCCGTCTCCCTCCGAGACAACGTGTCGGCAAGTTTTAGCAGCGTTGGAATCCTAAAATGACCATGCATTGCTTTAACCAAACGGGCTGCCTCATTGACCTCTATTCCTACCGCAGAAACGAATAGAGGCCGTGTGCTTTCGCCTCGGCAGATTTCGATTGCGTCGACCGCCGTATAGAAACGTGTTTTGGCAACGCCCACCACATTCACGCTGGCTCCGAGTGCTTCAAAAAGCTTCTGTCCCAAACCAGGTTTCCCCGGCGCGAGCTGGACGTAGCTATCGACGATGATAGTTTCAATATTTCCAGAGAGAGATTCCAGCGCGGCCAATATGCAGGGGAGCTCGCGTTTATAAAACTCACCCGGAATGTATGGTTCGGTAGGTCCGGATAGTCGGCATATTTTTTCAACGGACGCGACCGCATCGGTCCATTGCTCAAACAGCACGACTCCCGTGGTTGAGCCGTTGTCAAAATGATACGTATCAAGCGCTGCAATCAAGGGGATTGTCTTTCTCTGAAACAAAACTCAAACGGTAATTCGTTGCGCTCGCGTAATTTACTTTCGAATCGTTGAACCTCGACAAGATATTAGAGATTGAAGTTATCGCAGTGCACACGAATTTCTTCATTTCTGTTGAAGATAATCCAAGTTAGGCTCCGGAAGGTCATGAGCGCAACCTGGATACCAACACGGACCGCTCGGATCTTTGTTCGGGTTATTCTTCCAAATGTTCGGGACAAGCGGTTTCTCACGCAGGAACGCGATACCATATTCTCCGAGACCAGGATTGACTGCGAGTATCCAAATCTGAGAGTTATGGTCGCTGGTATTAAGATAAATGTAGTCGAAAAAACAAACCTCTTCTCCTCTTATTTCATCTGTCGCACCTTCATTCAGCATCTCTAAATAGTAATTACAGTTGTGAATCAAGTGTGCAGCTTGGACGAACCAATCATTGTCGATTTCAACTGAAAGATCACAACAAATCAAACATTTCGGGTAACAGTTTGACATATCAATCCAAGATTTGGATTGATATGTCAGCAATGGAGGAAGCTCAAAAACTTCTATATCAAATTTTATGTGTTTGATACCTACCTTAGCGGTAGTTGTTTCCGTCTTCGGAATTAAATTAAACTGGTTGGCTACCCAAGCGTTGTAGGCAACTTGATTTTTTAGAAAACTCTCAAGCCATTTGCGTTCACAAAAGTAAACGATACCGCTCTCACTCTCCTCCGCGATCAATTCCTCCAATCTTTGCACACGGCGCTCCGACACCAAGTGTAACTGCGCGTCCGAATGGTTGATGAGAGACTTTCCAGCCAGCTTGTCCTGAATGCGGCAAACCGTTTCCCAGCAAGGGAAAGAACGGCGCCGCACAGAAAACAGATCGTTTTTCTCGTCGCTCACTTTTATTTGACTCCCGTTACAATCTGTCCCGAATCAATGATTCCTGTAAGGATGCCACTGCAATTCGGACAGGCTTCAAAATCTCCAATATCGTTCGCGGAATTGACGCCCTGTGTCTTCACGGTAGCAATCCTCAGTGTCGCTAATTCCGCTTCTTGGTCAGCATTGGGCTGTGCACCAACGCCAAGTTGATTGAGAATATCATTCATAGCAAAAACTTCTGCATGAAGGCCGGGTAGCCCTTTGCCTCTAAGATTAAGGCCATTTGGATTTGCATTCAGGTACTCTCCAATCTTTGCTCTCAAGAACGGATTAAGAGAATTATTTGGAACAACCGTTCCTGGCTGATCCACTCTTTCCAGAAGAGCATACTCAGCCTCTAAGCCGTCCAAATATTTACCTACGTCGTCGAATGTGATGAGACCATTGGTGTTTGTAATTGCCCCTGGATGCGCGTTTACGAAATCGGGAGCACTTATCCTTCTGTTGCTATAAAATCCGGTTGTCAACTGCTCGCTTCTCGCGTGCGAAAACGCAACCCCGCTATTTAGATAGGCTTTGTTACTGGGTGTGAAAAGATCCTTTGCTGTACTTAAAGTAGCGTCTCGCGTCGCTTTCGCCAGATCAACTTCCGGATCAGGGATAGGGTTGAACGCCACCAGTTGAAAAGGAGTGTTCCTTTGCCCTGTCACAACTCCTGTCGTCACCAACGCTGGTGAAATGTTTCCAGCATCAACAGGTGTATTTCGGTCTATGATAGCGAAAGAGTCAGCGCCGTCAGTGAATATCTCCCCTCGTGACACTGTCGATCCGTCGTCAAAGACATCGAAGATAGCCGTTCTCGTCTCAAACCCAAATCCAGCAATCACCTCTCTCTCAGCGACATGGCGAGTAGCATTCTCAGGCAGATCAACTGACAGAGTGCTTGCGAACCCTGTCGGCAAACTATCCGAAAGCGTTCCGACGTGCCTTACCGTTGTAGAGGGCACCCCCGTTAAAAAGTCATCCGATTGGAACACAAAATGCGACCCATTGGCGGAAACAACTCTTAAATCTCCAATTGTCTCTTGTGTACCGATGTCAGCGGACGCGGCATTAAACAATGCCGTACTCGTTCGTCCTGTCAGCGAAACGCCAAAGGTTGCCAATAAAGCAAACAGCGATTCGCTGAAGTCGTCATCATCGTCATTAGTGTTACCTTGATCGGAAATGATAATCTCTTCGCCTGATTGCTGGTCAGAAATCACATCTGCATTCTCAGCATAGAATCGATCCAAGCCACTCGAACCCGTCAGCTGATCTACGCTCCCATCACTTCTGTCATCGAAACGATTGTCGCCTCCAAAGAGCACATCATCTCCAGCGTTTCCCGTTAACGTATCGGCACCCATTTGCCCAACAAGAAAGTCATCTCCGAGTCCACCGACAAGCGTGTCATCTCCGGTTCCGCCGTACACAAAATCATTTCCATTCTGACCATTGACGGTGTCGTCTCCTTCTTCTCCATTGAGGAAATCATTGCCATCACCACCGAAAATGGAATCATTTCCCTCGGAGCCTCTGACGCTATCATCTCCCGCTCCACCATATACTTGGTCGACGCCTTGGCCGCCGATCACACGATCGTTTCCATCACCACCGTACAAAACGTCATTGCCTGCGAATCCGAAGACACGATCATTACCTGCACCGCCATTGAGCGTATCGCTACCCGATTGGCCATCAACTAAATCGTCGCCGTTGCCTCCAACAAGAAAATCGTTTCCTGTGCCGCCAAGCACAACGTCATCTCCGCTACCGCCGTTGACGTTGTCGTTACCTGCGTTCCCGTTGACTAAATCGTTGCCTGCTTTTCCAAAGATGATGTCGCTGCCGTTTCCACCACGAACAACATCGTCAACAAAACCGCCCTCAAGCCGATCGTTGCCACCTTGGCCGCTAATCTCAGTCGGTACCCGTGCAGAACTGTAGACAAAATCATCTCCATCGCCAGCATAAACAACGACTCGACTGATGTCAGTGTTTACGAATTGTCCGAAAACCGCATCGCTTTGCGTGTGGTTGATCGAAATTTGAGTTTCACCTGGTTGAGCGGATGAAATAATCACTGTGTCATCCAACGAAGTCGCGAACACTGAAACGACTCCGCCGCTCTCAACAATGGAGGCCAGCATCTTACGGTCCTCCAGTTTCTCGAAAGTCAGCCCTGACAGATGTTTCGACTTTCGTCGCTGGCGAGAATTTTGCGACTTTGTTTTGGATGTTGATTGACCAGGAGCTTTAGATGGGGGGGGGCAGTTTGGGCATGAGGATTCCGTTGCACTTTTGCGAATTTGTTGATAGTGAGTAACGTCAAAATCCGTTTTTTTTGACGGCTATTCCTTTTTAAGAAAATTAATCACAGCGTCAACTACGGCGGTTGGAATAGAACCTGCGAAGGGTGACTTACGTCGGATCCTCCTTCGACGTGACAAGGGAAGGTAGCTAAGGTTCGCAATCGCTGAAACGAAAACCAGACAGTCTTTTCCTCAGTTTCTGGAAAGATGAAGAACGTTGACGGGTCGTAATTGATTCCCAAAATCAATGTATCCAAAACACCAGTAATCGCCGTAAGTTTATTGAGGATTTTCTCTTTGCTTGACTTCGTCGATATCATTTCTGGTGCCAAAACTTTCTTCGCTGCTAAATCGCGCCCAACGGATATCCAGCAGCGGGCGTTATTTGAAACGCAAAGCATCGAGATTCGCCATCGTCCGTGGGAATGGCCCATCGGCTGATCGCAATTAACCCGATATAATTAATAGAACAGCGCCACATTTGAAACAAAACACTGGTTATTATAGCGGCAATGAACCTGTGAGCGGCAAGGCGCTAGCCGCCGGTTTTTCCCGCCATTACCGGCGGCTAGCGCCTTGCCGCTCACGAAAGTGGAGGCTGTCTAGTTAATTAACTCTATAGCAAATAACGAACTATACCCCTTAGCGAACACTATGAACGCAACCGCCATCTCACCCGAGTCGCGAGAGAATGTCACTGACGCCGACGTCACTACGATTATTGGCCTAGAAGTCCACGTGCAATTGGACACGCAATCAAAATTGTTCTGCAGCTGCAGCACCGCGTATGGCGCTGATCCCAACACGCAGACCTGCCCGGTTTGCACTGGGCAACCCGGCACGCTACCGGTCATCAACGAAACAGCGCTGAAGCTGGCGATTAAAACGGGACTGGCGCTCAACTGCGACATCGAACGCAGCACAAAATGGGATCGCAAGAATTACTTCTATCCCGATCTACCCAAGGGCTACCAAATCAGTCAGTTCGACAAACCGATTTGTGGCCTAGGGCATTTGCGTATCTCAGATCCCAAAGGCGCTTTCGAGGCCCGCGACATCGCGCTGGAGCGTGCTCATCTGGAAGAGGACGCTGGCAAAAGCATTCACGATGAATCGGGGCACGGAGGCGATTCGAAAATTGACCTTAATCGCACCGGTACGCCATTGCTGGAGATCGTCACCAAACCCGACATGCGTTCAGCCGAAGAAGCAAAAGCTTTCCTTACCGAACTTAAGTTGATCCTGACCTACATCGGTGTCTCCGACTGCAACATGCAAGAAGGTTCGCTTCGATGTGATGCCAACGTCAATCTGCACATTACCGTCGATGGGGAAACCGTCGCGACGCCAATCGTCGAGGTCAAGAACCTCAATAGTTTTCGCGCCGCGGAACGCGCAATCAACACCGAAGCAGGACGTCAGCTGCGCAAGTGGAAGAAAGATGGACTACTCATCGGCGAAGCGCCCAAACAAACGCGCGGTTGGGATGACGCTGCCCAGAAAACAACGCCGCAGCGCGAAAAGGAAGAGTCGGCCGACTACCGTTACTTCCCCGATCCTGATCTGATCGCGGTCGAAACTTCCGGCCAAGAGATCGAAGCAATCCGATCGACCCTTGGAGATTTGCCGGCGGACCTGCGAAGCGAGTTGCGTGAACAATACGGACTGGACGAGTACGACACCGAAGTGATTGTTTCCCAAGGCCGTGGCGTCGTAGATTTCTTTCGCAGAGTGGCGAAAATTGCTAGCACGAGCGATGGAAATGGCGATGCAAAGAAAGCGGGTAAGCTGGCAAGTAACTGGGTGGGGCAGGAGGTCTTACGCTACCTGAACGAAAACGATTGTTCGATCGAGAGTTATCCCATTTCTGCTGAACAATTGGGGAAACTATTAGCAAAGATTGCCGCTGGCGATTTTGACAACAGCCGAGGAAAAGACGTCCTGGCCGAAATGATCTCAAGCGGTAAAGACTTGGATACAGTGATTGATAAACTGGGGATTAAGGCTGTCGATTCAAGCGAAATTGATGCCCTTTGCCAGCAATTGATTGACGAAAATCCGAATGTCGTGGCTCAGTTGCTCGAGGGCAAGGACAAGGCGATCGGTGCTTTGATCGGGAAAGCGAAGAAGCTGAATCCTAATGTCAGTCCAGGTACGGTGAAGGAAAAAATCATGAAGATGATTCGAAGGTAGCAAATTGCTATTTTACCCCGCCGCGAAATTCTCAATAATCTCGGCTTGGCATGGAGATCATTCAGAAGGAACGATGTGATGACGAAGCAGAAAACACTGACACGACCAAAAACCAAACTACTGGGCATCTGCGCCACCGGATCGGTGAAGTCAATCGGTGCCAGGGGCCAGCTGATTACTGACATCGCCAACGATGCGATCAGTGAAGCAGGCCAACATGATTCAGTGACCGTCAAATTCGACGAACACGAAACGATCGGCGTCTACCCAGAAGCCCACGGCCAACCCGACGCGACGCTGGTCGCCAGCCGGGGGGGCAGCGGGTTTCTGGAGATCGAAATCGTAGGTGTCAGCATCAGCGAGATGCTGGGCATCAAAACGGGTGTTCCTGTTTCGGTTGACTTCTAAGAATTCTCTCCGTAGCGAATTTTTCCGCAACGCAGGGAACGATTTCTTTCTTTGTTCTAATTAGCCGTTTTGGCGATAGGCATGGTTCCGTGGTGCAAAAGTACCGTGGCTAGCGATAAAACGATTAATAGCTTGCGTCTTTCGAAGACTAGTCTCCCACTACTGAGCACCTTCTTCCATCGTCTCTGGCTCAGCGACCTGCGGAGCGGGTACAGGTTTGGGCGACGTTCTTTTGAACAAGCCAAACAACTCGCTGTCGGTTGACAGGATTAGATTCGTGTCTGAATTCAGGGCTGCCTTGTACATTTCCAGCCGCTGCAAGAATTCAAAAAACTCTGGATCGCGCCCGTACGATTCTGCCGTCATACGAATAACCTCCGCATCGGCACCACCGCGAATTTCAGCACTTCGTTGTTTCATCGTGCCTTCGATTGAATCGAGTTGCTTCCGAGTGATCCCTTGGATCTGATTTCTATCTTCTTCGGCTTCGGATTGAAACAGTTGAGCGATCCGTTCGCGCTCACTACGCATACGTTCGTAAACGGTGTCTCGAACTTGATCGCTGTACTTCACCCGTTTAATATGCACGTCAACCAGTTCCATACCGTACTCCTCCAGCAGGTCTTGACTGGCAACGTCTAAAATTGTTCCTTCGATTTTTTCGCGCCCGGATTGGACTTCGTCACGCGTGGTCGCAGTACGTTCGAGTTCTTCGCTTTCGTAGAGCAATTTGTCATTGCTCGTGCGGACGAGGTCGATCAAGTTGTTCTTGGCAATCACGTCACGAACGGCCGAATCGACGATGTCATCTAAAATCTTCTGGCCACGTTGCTCACTGCGAACGTTGGTGAAGTATCGTTGCAGTTCCACAATTCGCCAGCGGGCCCAACAATCAACATAGATACGTTTTTTGTCCCGCGTCTGCATGTTTTCAGGGGCTCCATCCCAAGGCAGGATTCGTTTCTCCAGCGTATGGACCGTTTGCAGTAGCGGAACGCGGAAGTACAAACCCGGTTCCGAAATGAATCGAACAGGTTTGCCAATTTGTGTAATGACAGCTTGGCTACCTTCATTGACGATATAAGCCGAAAGGTAAAGCAAAATGCCGACGGGAATTAGTAGAACCAGCAACGCGATAAGTTTGGCTTGCATTATTTTGACCCTCGTAGTGGGTTCGCTTCGGAAGATCCGTTTAAGTTAAGCACCGGCAGCATTTGGTTTACCGATTCGTCGATGATTGTTTTGTCGCCGACGTTGGAGAGAACTTCCTGCATTGCTTCAAGGTACAACCGTTGTTTGGTGATTGCCGGAGCTTTTTCGTATTGGGCCAGTTTCGCGTTAAAAGCTGAGATACGTCCTTCGGTTTCCATCAACGTGCGGTCACGATAGCCTTCGGCTTCGGAGATCAACTGTTTCTGCTTACCGCGGGCCGCAGGAATCTGGCGATTACGTTCGCCCTCGGCTTCGTTAACGACGCGTTCTTTGTTCTGACGGGCTCGGTTGACTTCTTGGAAGGCGTCTTTGACAGATTCTGGGGGTGAAGTGGTTTGCAATTTTACCGTCACGACTTCGACGCCCATTTCGAATTTGTCCAACATGGCTTGGACTTCAATCTTGGCTTGAGCCGCAATCTCTTCACGTCCCATCGTCAGTACCGAATCAACACTGCGGTCACCGACCAGTTTCCGCATCACCGTTTCGGAGACGTCTTGGATAGTATCGGGAATGGCCGGGTTAATGCCCGATTGAGTCAAATTCGCCAGCGAATCCCATCGACCGCTGTCGTCACCACCGACGTTGAACAACGATTGGTAGGGATCGCTGATGCGGTACTGCACAATCCATTCAACGTGGGCCAGATTAAGATCGCCCGTCAACATGTCGGCGATCTCCAGCATGCTCTTGTTCTTGGATGCGTAACGCGTGTCTCGGCCGGCCTCAATGGTTCGGAACCCAAATTCTTCGGTTTGCACACTGCGCACAGGAACGGTATAGGCGCTTTCGATCGGCCATGGGAATTTTATTTGTAGACCAGGATCGACGGTACGGACATGTTCACCGAACCGCAACACAACGCCTTGGTCACTGGCCCCCACGCGATAGAAACAGGTATAGCAGACGAAACCAGCGGCAATCAGAAGGATCAAAAACGCCCCCTGAAATATGCCTTTGTAGATTTGGTCCACATCAGGTCCGCCGCGCCGAAAGTCCGGCCGGTTTTGGCTGAACTTTTTAAAGAAATCAGAATCACTCATGACGGTGTTTTTATTGCTACGATGGTTTTATTGTTACGATGTTGGGATCACGCGTAGTGAGTACGGGTAGTGATCAGCGGTTAATGATCAGGCAATATGTGCAAGATAGGCCAAAGATACCCTTTGTCTTCATCGACCAGTAGTGGCCGGCCAGTCGAGCAAACTTGTCCGTTTCGACTTAAAATGACGCTCAAATTAGCGGGATTTGCCGGCGCAGCGTGCCACCCTCGAGGCCGAAAAACGTTGTAAATAGCCACGTTTATGGCGTTGCAGTGCAATATTGAGTCGCTATAATACTTCGCTCTGAGAACCTCAAAATTTAGTACAAAAATACAAATACGGACAAAAAGTTATGGCTCGCGTGTGTCAGGTCTGCGGCAAAGGCCCTGTAATGGGAAATACAATTGAAACCCGCGGTAAAGCCAAATATCTCGGCGGCGTGGGAACTAAAATCACGGGGAAGACTCGTCGACAGTTCCGCCCCAACCTACAAAAGGTCCGCACGGCGATCGAGGGTGGCGGCGTGAAAACAATGAAGGTTTGCACCTCTTGCATCCGCAGCGGAGCCATTCGCAAAGCGGTTCAACAGAAGCCATTTGCGTTGCCGACCACCAAAAAGGCGTAGTTGCGAAGTAGATTGAAGCGACCGGTATTGATTGGTCCCTCACAATCGAATTTAGATCATAAAGAAGCTCAGTTTGTTGAACTGAGCTTTTCTTTCGCGCCTTCCCAATGATGCGATTCTACGCAAAAGGACAAACACAATCTCCACATCAGAAAAATTCTGCCCACGTCCTGCCGAAGCTCAGAACTCGACAATATTTTCGTAGGCAACGTCGACATTGGTTTTGTCAAACGATTTTCTTGGCCGAACAAAACTGAGCTTTCATTTCATTGCAGCGGTCGTATTCTTAGGCTATGGAAAACGAATCACCGAATGAGCCTACGCCATACAAACCACCGAATTACTCACCGAATGAATCTACGCCACCTCAATCGCCGATCGCTTGGCTGATTGACATTCGCGAGAGCGAATGGCGGAGTGTGGGATACTCGTTTTTATGGTTCATGTTTTTGATGATGGCCTATAACCTTTTACGGCCAATCCGCGAAACGTTCGCGACGGCGCTGGGTAAGGAAGCGACAGGCCGTTTGTTTCTCTACACTTTCTTGGTTCTGTTGATCGCCGTACCTATTTTCGCATGGCTCAAAAACACGTTTGCCAAACGCAGGCTCGTGCTGATCATCTTTCACTTCTTCGCCAGCCATCTGGCAATTTTTGCATTGCTGAGTTGGCAGTTTCAATCGGCGAACTGGCTGGGGTTGGTGTTTTTCGTTTGGCTGAGCGTGTTCATCATGTTCGTGGTGTCACTTTTGTGGAGCGTATTAGCGGACATCTTCAACGGAGTTCAGGCCAAGCGATTGTTCGGACCGATCGCCAGCGGTGCGACCGTCGGTTCACTCGTTGGCTCCGGCGTCGCCAGCTTGTTAGGGAAGTCGCTCGGGGTGACGCTATTGTCTGTATTGGCATTCGCCTTGCTGGAGCTTTCGATCGTCTTCGCGACGATGTTGCAACGTGAAGCCACAAAAAACGAAGACCTAATCACGCCCGATTTGGCGTTGAAGCAAAAATCTAGGTCAGGCAATGGATTTGCTGACCTACTTTCAGGCCTGACGAACATCGGCCAATCGCCATACCTTCTCTTGATCTGCCTTTATGTTCTGTTGTCGCAACTGTTTGGCACCTTCGTGTACTTTCTGCTTAATGATACCGTCGCGGCTCAAATCCCTGACAAACTCGATCGACTCTCGCACTTCGGCACGATCAACTTTGCCGCTCAGTTTGGTACGCTGCTGATGCAAACTCTGATCGTGTCGCGCGTTGTAAAATTTCTCGGGGTTTCGACGGCCCTGGTGATTGGGCCTATCGTCAGTTTGACCTGTATGGCAGGCATCTTGGCTTCTCCAACTCTTCTGCTGGTTTCGGTGGTCGATGTCGTCAATCGTTTAGCAGGGTATGGTGTGACTGTTCCGGCCAAAGAGATGCTGTACTCTGTTGTCGACGACGAATCAAAATATAAGTCCAAGAGCTTTATAGATACCGTTGTCGTCCGTGGCAGCGACGCGCTGGCCGGCAACCTACCACTGAAATCCGTCCACATTATTCCGTTGACCATTGGTTGCGGCGTAGCCGGTTGGATCTTGGGACAAAAACGTGCCAAACTAGAATCTCAATCTGTCATGGATTAAGATCTAGAAATGTCCAAAAACGATCTTCACCCTATCGAAGCTTCCCAACTACACGCCAAACGTGAACGTGTGTTTTTGGTGCTGGCCAGTCTGTTCTTAAGCTCGATGACGATGCTGAATATCCTAGGCATCAGCCGCTTCATCAAACTGTTCTCGTTTGATTACTCGATGGCCGATGGGCAAGTTTTACTTATCACGTTCGCTCTGGCCGTTGGAGTTTTGCCGTATCCGATCACGTTTCTGTGTACGGATTTCATCAGCGAATTCTACGGACGCCGGCGCGCCAATTGGGTCGTGATGGTGGGGCTGATGTTGAACGCCTGGGTGGTGTTCATTTTATGGCTGGGCGGTGTTTTACCGGGCTTTGAAACGTTCATTGATGGCGCGCCTGTTGACCAAAACGGCAACACGCCACCGTTCTTTGCGATTCGCACGATGGCTTTTGGGGCAGTCGGCGCTTCAATGATCGCCTATGCCGCGGCACAATTCTGCGACGTATACCTATTTCACTTTTGGAAACGTCTGACCAAGGGAAAACATCTTTGGCTCAGGAATAACGGATCGACAATCATCAGCCAGTTGGTTGATACCACTGCCGTTATCCTAATCACGTATTGGTTTGTCGAAAAAGGTTTGCCACTGAACCCGAATGTCAGTGACATACTGGAGCTGGCAGTATTTATCGCAACGGGATACACCGTCAAAGTGTTAATCGCGCTGTTAGACACGATCCCGTTCTATTGGGGCGTTTCGTGGCTAAAGAAGTATTTGGAATTCGCCCCAGCCGAGCATCTAATCTCGGATGGCGACGCTGCATAAATCGTTGATGCGTTTTATCGCCAGCGCGATTCGATTTCCGGTTTGACAACGCTGCCTGGAGCGTAGGAACTGGAACCTGTTACGATACCCTCAGGCAAAGCCGTGGCAGCGGTCTTAGGTTTTGTCATAATACTAAGTTCACTAAAGTCCTGTTGGACTTGAGCGACACGAGTGGCTGGCGTAGACGGCAAGGCTGGCGTGTTCAGTGGTGCCGCAGATTGCATCGGACCAGTGATAAATTGATTTCGTGTTACCCGCGGCGATTGAGTTGCCGGGAGGTTGAACGCAGAAACGGGAGCGATATTAGCGACCGTCGTTGCCGGAGGCATTGCAGGCGAGGCCGAAACAAACGCATTGGTCGGTTTGGCAATGGCGATAGACTTTTGCTGGATTGGATTTTGAAAAGTGATTTTGGGTTGAGGTGCAGCTTCGGCAACGCGAGCGTTTTCTGCAAGCGCGGCCAAGGAAGCGTCGGAGACTTCGCGCGGCAGTGGCATCTCAAACGGTTTTGGCTCCGCGGTGGCCGTCAACGTAGGAATCTCTTGTGATGGCTCAATCTTCACAAATTCGTTTGCAACGGGCTCCTCACTGCTTTGAGGCAAAAGACTGCCAGGGGGCAACTCCGAGGGTTTTAGCCCAGTTCCAGCGTAGCCACCAAAATTCGTGTTGGAGTATTTTCCTGGTCCGGCAACGTTGGTCACCTGGACCAAACCTGGAATTTGATCAGCTGAGGCCCGTAATACATTCGCGGGAGCCGTTGGATCAGCAATAGTGACGGTGCCTCGATTGGCAAGGTCACTCGCTGGTTTCAACCGCGCCGAGCTTCCAAAACCTTTGTGCAACGATACTTCTGCCACTTTTTCTTTCGCCGCCAATGGAGCGGTGCCTGCTATCTCTATTGCTGTCCGTTTCGGGACCGTGAATTCGTCTGAACTACCGTTGCCACTGACCTTAATTTTTTCCAGTTGTGACTTCAGTTGAGCAATGGATTGATTCGCTTGTTCAACATCATCGTTTTTGGCCTTGGCGGCAAACATCTTGGGATCAACTGGCTCACCAAGCTTGGGCGACTTTCTGCCGGTTGTTAATTTTCCGTACTGATCGTACAACCCACGATTTACTTTCGCGAGCTCTTCAATGTTGTTGTTTGTTGAGTTGTGAGCTGGATCTGGTTGATAATCACTCCACAACCCCCGATTGGGATTGGCCTTCGCAGCAAATTCAGTTTTCTTGTTCTGCTGTTTGGTGAGAACGTCCTTAAAACGCTTCTGAGCCGGAGTCAGATCTGCAACTGAGTCACTTTTTGCAACACTAATTTCAGGCTTAACATCTTTGTTGAAAGGAGCAAATTTTGCTAGTTTTTCGTCGGTGGAAGTCGAGTCGAATTTTCGCGCCGGCGGCGGAGGCGGTTGATTGTTCGCACGCGCGATGGAAGTCCCGGATGAATCGATCGCTTGACGGGCAGGAGTCTTAACGGCGCGAGCGATATTGCCAAAATTTGGTTTGGGTAATTTGGCCAGGGAAGGTAGTCGCGGAACAGCAATCTTCATTCCAGGCAGCTTGGATCCAGCGAATGGGTTAGCTGGAAAACGAAACGTCTGACACCCAGAAAATCCTACGGTCACCGACATCAGAACGGCTAATCCTAATCGCTTCCATTTGCAGGTCGCACGTGCGGACGCAGCAAAGCTTGATCTGGATCGAATTTTTCGGTTTTTGATTAGTTTTCGTCGCATAGGTTCACATCTTCAATGAGAGCCAAAGTTTGTTCGCAGGTGGCATTGGTAATTATGAACGGACAACGTTCAGTCTCCGCGCAGGGCCCATGCCAAGGCAGACCCGGTAGTCTTATAATCGGAGTATTCGGCAAGACTTATGACGTTAATTTGGGCGAAGCGCGAATTGATACCGATTTTTTCGGTCGATTGGGGCAAAATGCTGGCATGTTGGACGTTGCCTAACGCAATCGCGCAGTTGCGACCGCATGCCCCCCCAGCTCCTCAATGGACGCCCGCTTCCCGATCAACGGACAATCGAATTTTTAATTGTTTAGCCACAATACGCGATCGCTCACGGCGTCGCTTCCGGACAGACTTTTGACTTCTGTGCGTTCAGCTGGATATAGCTGTGCCATTGATCTGGCACATCGTCTTCGTGAAAAATCGCTTCGACAGGGCACTCCGGCACACATACGCCGCAATCGATGCAATCGTCCGGGTCAATGTACAGCATGTCTGCGTCTTCATAGAAGCAATCCACGGGGCAGACGGACAGGCAAGATTTGTCTTTACAGCCAAAGCATGGCTTGGTCACGACCATCGTCATTTTTTCTCTCCATTAGTAGTTGGTAAAACGTGCTATAAAGGGAGTGAGAAACCAAATATGAAACCGGACACCAATTCCAACAAATTTCCTGAAGTAAATCTTCCCAACCTCTCCGGTGAAGAACTGTTGCAGTGCTGGAAAGAAGGAAGTCAACAGGCTGCCGATGTTCTGGCGCAGAGGTATTGGCTGCGATTGGTCGCGCTAGTGGCCGGCAAGCTGAATCAACGTTTTCGCCGCGTGGCTGACCCTGAAGATATCGTCCAGTCGGCACTTGGCAGCTTCTTCGACGCAGCCGCCAACAGTCGGATTCAAGTCAGCAATTCGCTTTCGCTGTGGCGTCTGTTGGCGACTTTCGCTCGCCGGAAGATGTCAAAGACGATTGAGAAACATGATGCTGTTAAGAGGGGAGACGGAAAAACCCAAGTTTCGCTAGTGTCGGCCGAACAGTTTCAGGCGGACTCGTTCTCTGATGCCTCCAAACATGAGTCTGACGCGGTCAAGTTGTTTGATATCCTCAACACCGAGCTACCAGATAATTTGCAGCCGGTGCTACATGGATTGTTGGCCGGGCAAAGTCAAAAAGAAATCGCGGCCGAATTGAAAGTCGATGAGCGTACCGTACGGCGGCGTGTGGTCGAACTTCGGACGATACTTAACCCAGATTCCAACGCGAACGAACGACATGTGATTACCAAAGCCGCACCCACGAACTTACCTCAAGTGGAGTACTCCGAATTCGTACTTGGGAAACTGATCGGTAGCGGAGGTTTTGGAAAAGTCTATCGCGCGGCGATGCAGCAGGATGGCTCAATCGTAGCTGTGAAGTTCCTTCGCAAGGGATTCTGGCTCAACGATCGGGCGCGTCAATCGTTTTTGCGAGAAATCGAAATGGCGGCTGAAATACAACACGCAGGTGTCATTCGGTATCTCGGCTGGGGAGAGTCACCCCATGGCGGGCCTTACGTGATCAGCCAATGGGTCGACGGAAAAACGCTTCACCAATCGCGGTCGGTTACCCCAGGAGTATTTTCCGATTACTTGCGGCAGGTCTGCTTGGCGATGGCCGAGGTCCATCAAGAGGGTATCGTACACGGTGATCTGACGCCAAGCAATATTTTGATAAATCATTCCGACCGAATCACCATCACCGACTTCGGATTTTCGCACCGGCCACTTGATACCAAGAAAGCTGCTAAAAGTTGCGATCAACGCGACCTTCTGCTCGGAGGAACTGTCGGCTTCGCGGCCCCCGAACAATTTTCAAATGC
>Ga0115031_1001877_pt1 | contig 15541 bp, 8 predicted proteins | sample Maine_Asex4_meta_FD_87301 | JGI IMG/M metagenome (GOLD analysis project Ga0115031, IMG submission 87301) | Marine algal microbial communities from Maine, USA - Maine_Asex4_metaG | ecosystem: Host-associated > Algae > Red algae > Unclassified | place: Maine, USA | collected 2015-01-05
AACTTCGCCGGACAATTGCCGAATCTGCAGGTGCTGGTGTGAGGATGATTCCCACTGAATATCGGTGCAGATGGTCTTCGAGCACTTCTGAACTCCACTGCGGGCTTTGTCTCCAAGATCTACGGAAAGTGGGCATAATTTGATCGCATGATCAATGTGCGACAGTTCTGCGAACCGTCGGTGGGCGAGTTCGAATCTGGCAGTTCTCAGTTTTAAGGAATCGGGGACAAAACGCTGTGCAGACGCACAGCAAGTCACAACAGGTCACAGCAGCTCACAACAGAGAACCCGAAAATTCTGTGAATGCCCTTCCCGCGCACAGAGCCATTCAGGGGCCCTCGAGCGTGCAGTATATTTGCACAGCACGGTCACAACATGCTGTGACTTGCTGTGAATCTTGCTCCGGCCCGATCACTCTTGGGCAACGCGCTATCATAGCTATGGCCCTGCCTACACTGCTGCCACTCGCCTGCTCCTCCAACGAAAAAGCTCGCTCGACCGCACGTTGACGCCGCAACGGCACTCCCACTTTGCTGGTGAAATCAGCCACACACGCTGATGCCCTGCGCTGCAGCAGTCGGGCAGTTGGATGGAGTCGTCGCCGGCGCCGCCGTCGCCCGGGCCCCTTCCACCTGCCTCGGCGGCGGCAGGCGGGGTCGTTCCCTTGGCGCCCGCACCGAGCTCGTCTCGTGCAGCCGCCGGTCCACCCGCACCTCCTTTGTCGGCAGTCGTCGCTGCTGCTGTCCACGTGGCATCGAGTTGTATAGAAGTGACGACTTCTCGTTGCCGCGCTCGGCCCCGCTAATCTTCTACCTCCTATCTCTCTTGTCCGCTTGGCATCTTCCCTTGTTGTTCCTGTCTTCCTCCTCGCTCCCCATTGTGTATCAGTATCCCTTGGTTCCGGCCTTTCCTATACATCGCCATTGAGGTGCGCTTTGCGTGCTGCTCGCTTGTCTTTGTGCGTTATTCGCGTCCCGCTGTTCCGCCCGCGGGTCTCCCCTCTACGTCCCCATTATTTGCGTCCCGCCCCGGGCGCAATGCAGCCACTCCAGGCGCTTCTTCTGGCAGTCCTTCTGTGGTTGGCCGTTCGGCTCGTGCGGCGGTCGTTTGCCCCCTCTGGGAGCACCGCCAAGGCCGGCGTTGAGAAGTCGGCGCTGTCCGCGGCCGCCGCCGCGGTCGCCGCCGGCGCCTCCCCCCGGGAAGCCCAGCTGGTCGCCGATACCTGGGAGTTTGCTCCCGAAGCCGACCTGCCGGCCGGCACCGCCGCCGCGCGCGTCCTGATCCTATACGCAACCGAGTATGGGTTCTCCAAGGACGTGGCGCGGCGGGTGGCGGCGGCACTGGCAACGGGTACCATCGTCGATGACGGGGGGGCTGCCACCGCGGCTGCCGCCGCCGCCTTCGACGATGATACTTTTGGGGATGAAGGGGCGGTGGGCAGCAGTGTGGCGGGTCTCCGCGAAGCCGTGGCGTCGGCTGCTGGGCCCGGCTGCGTGTCTCTCCTGCCGCGGGTGGTGAACATGGCCGACTGGCGGGCGGTGTCGCTCGCCCGCGAGGCGGTCGTGCTGGTTGTCATGTCGACCACTGGTGACGGCGTCGTGCCATCGGAAGCTACGGAGCTGAAGGAGGCCCTCGAGGCCGACGGCATTGCGGCGCTGCGGCTCGACGTTAAGAGAGCCGCCGCTGGGGGCTCCGCCACGCTGCCCCGATACTCTGTGCTCGCGCTTGGGGACCGTGGGTACCCCCACTTTTGCCGCGGCGGGATTATTATGGAGCAGCTCCTCGACGAGGCGATCGCGGCAGCAGCCAAAAGCCAAGCCGCCACTGCGGCACCCAGCGTGCCCTCTATCAATGGCAATGGTGTGGGGGCAGTTGGACCGCCGTCTACATCACTCACCGCTCGTCAAGACGTGGACCAGGAGGATTGGGTGGCCATCTCTGAATGGTTGACCCGCGTCGTCGCCTCCTTGTCGGACATGCACCGCGCCGGCCAGCTGCCAACGATCATGGTTGGCAGCGGCGGCGACGTTGGTGGCGAGTCGACTATGGAGATGGACGTGGACGCGAGTGGCGATGACGCCGACTACCTCGTCGACGCCGTTCGTGCCTACGCCGCCGAGGAGGAGCGCAAGGGCGCCGCCGGCGACGGCGACGTGCCAAACCACTACAGCCGCAACGCGCCACTGATGGCGGCCGTTTCGGAAAAGACGCTGCTAACCGTGCCGACCGCGGAGGTGCCCGACGGGGATCGCAAGGAAGTCGTGCGGGTGGTGTTTGACGCGTCTGGTTCCTCGTTGGCCTACACCGCAGGCGACGCGCTCGGCGTCGTGCCGCATAACGACCCTTCGACGGTCGCCGGGATGCTCGTCGCGCTCGCTGCCGACGGGGGGGAGGAGGTCGGGCCGGTTGGGTCCGGAGCGTCGGGGCCCGGTCTCCCCGCTGCATCCGGCGCTGGAGGCATGACGACCCTTCGCGAGGCCCTCACGACGGCCGTCGACCTTAAGGCCGTCCGCCCCGAGCTCCTGGCCGCCATTGCTCGCGTCGCGCACGCGCCCGCCGACCAGTCCCGAGCGGCGGCGCTCGCCGCCTCCCCGCCAGACTTGACCGCCTACACGTCGGACCGGGAGGTGCCTGATGTGCTCGCCGACTTTCCGTCGGCGGCATTGTCCCACCGGGAACTCCTCAAAGTCCTCCGCCCGCTCCACGCTCGCTACTACTCGGTTTCCTCCTCGCCCGTCACGTCGCCAACGGCCGTCGCCATCACCGTTGACGTGCTGCGGTATACTCTCCGCGGGGTGCCCCGCAAAGGCGTCGCTTCCGCTCAGCTCGCAGAGCGCGTCGCAGCGGGCGACCGCGTCGGCGTATTTATTGCCGCCAACGCCCACTTTCGGCTGCCACCAACTCCATCCACGCCGATCATCATGGTTGGGCCGGGGACGGGCGTGGCGCCGTTTATTGGCTTTTTGGACGAGCGCCGCGCCGCGGCGGCGGGCGGCGGCGGCGGCCGCAATTTGCTATTTACGGGCTGCCGCCACGAGCGGCAGGACTACCTGTACAGGGCGGAGCTGTCGGTGGCGGCCGCCGCTGGGGAGGTGGAGGTGTACCCAGCCTTCTCCCGCGACGGCCCGTCCAAGGTGTACGTGCAGCACCGGATGGCCGAGGTGGCCGACGACCTGTGGGCGCTCGTCGACGCCGCCGGCGCGCATGTCTACGTGTGTGGCGACGCGACTCGGATGGCGGGGGACGTCCACGCCGCGTGGCTGGCCATCATCCGGCGGGGGCGGGGGTGCGACGCGGCCGAGGCGGAAGCGTATATGGCTGACCTGGAACGGGCGGGGCGGTACCAACGGGACGTGTGGGCATCTTGAGCGGCTGCAGTGGGGGTGAGGCGGATGTGGCTGAGCTGCACGAAAAGGGTGTGGGACGGTGGAGGGCGGCGCGCGTGCTGAGCTGACGGTATCACATTTTTGGGGGGCGGGCGCCGGAGATCTGCGCGTGTGGGGACCCTGCGGCCGACATGGGGAGGGGGGACGCGTCGGGTCCCTCGGTGGACGGGCATTACGGGTGCTTTTGACGGTGGGCGGTTGCGGGTATTGAACCGCGATGCAGGCGGTTGACGACGCGCCGGTGAGCGGGACTGGGTCCGACGGGTAGTGCTCGCTGTACGGATTGAGAACCTGGTACAGGCGATGGTCCGTCTCTTCCGCGCTGACGGTCGACTTGAGGCTGAGCAGCAGAAGAGGACGCCGGCCGACGAAGGCGACAGCCCACCGCAGCTGAGCGGTGCATAGCCGACTACAATGGTGTATGCCAACAAGAGTAAAAGGGCGACACAGAATGAGATAGAAATGTGGCCAGAGAAAGAGTCACGAAGGAAGACGGATCAATTCAAGAGGGAGCGCACAGAAAAAGTTCCTCTTCCGCCGCGCCCACCGCCTGCTCCACCGCCGTCTGGAGGTGGCGGCCGCGGCAGAACCCCGCCACCGGCGCCGGCAAACCCGTCTGCAGCTGCGGCGCCGCCGCCACCGCCGGTCGGCGCCAATGGTCCGTCGTCACCGCCGATAGGCGGCCCCAGCCGGCCGAGGGGTGCTAGTCCCGGCGGCGGCGGCGCCTGTGGTCCCCCTCCCCAGGCAGGCGCCGGTCGCGGCACGCCGCCACTGCCACCATCGGCCGCGGTGTAGGCGTCGCCCATCGCTCCCACCGCCGGCAACTCGACGGGGTGCTGCGGCTGCCAGAAGGGCGTGCCGGTACCGCCAAGGGGGGACGGCCCGGCCGGCCCGGGGGCGGCCAAGCCGGGTAAAGACCCATTCGATCCCGCCGTGGGGAGGGTGTAGGCACCCCCCGCCGCGCCAGGCGGGGCGTAGCGCGAGACGTCGACGTAGCGGGCGGGATCTCCCCGGGCGGGACCCCCACCGAAGCGCCCGCCATCGGCCGTCGCCAGGGGCGGCGGGCCATACCCATACAACCCACTGCCATCAGATGGTGGCGCGACGCCCAGCGGCTGGTTCAGCGGCGGTAGAAAGTGGCGCGAAAGGCCGCCGTTGCTTCCCACCGACTGGCCTACAAGAGATGGCGAAGCGGCCGCCCCGCCGCCCGGCCGGTCGAGCGACGGGAGGGAGGAGAGGGACCCGCTCGCACCACGGGCGGGGAGGCTCGGCAGCGACTCGCCCGGGCCGAGGCCGAGGTTACCAGACCCTGACGACGTCGAGGCGCCGCCACCGAGGAGCGGTGGAAGGCCCGCGCGGCCCGAGGAGAGGCCGACTGGGGGGGGCAAGCCGGACGCGCCGCCACCACCAGCAGGCTGCCGGTGGCTAGCACTATACATCGCAGCCATGGGATCGGCCGTGGCATCCGGTGGCGCTCCTCGCGGAGACGTCAGGCCCGCCATTGGCGTCGGAGGAGCAGCCGCGGCCGTGGCGACAGCGCCGCCCAACCGCACGGACGAATTGTACGGCGGGGGCACCCCAGCGTGGGAAAGAGACAACCCCCCACTTCCCAATGGAGGAAGCGACGTCGGAACCGCGTTGATGCCTGTCGGTGGGCCACTAAGAGCCGCTCCTGATGGAGGTATACCCGTCACAACCGACGCCGGTGGTGGTGGTGGAAGTGGTGGGTTGGGCGCAGGCTCCTCCCCCCCCTCTCCGTCGTAGTCGTCGTCGTCGCCGTCGCCGACAGCGTCGACACCACCGCCAACGCCACCCCCACTCGCAGGCAGGGCCATGCTCCTGAGAGCGGCAGCAGCGGCTGTCGCGGTCGCCGCGGCCGCCATGGCCGCAACGTCCGTGGCGGGCGGCGCTACATGTGCCGCTACTGCCGCCTGTGGCGGGGGCTTGGCGGCCGATGCGGTGGCGGCGGCAGCACTTGCGCCGCCACGACCACGGCCGCGGCCACGTCCCCTGCCCGACCCGCTTCGTACAAGCGGCTCGGCGCGGGGCCGCTTGGCCGCCGCCGCCGTTGGCGACGCTGTACATTCGGTGGCGGCCGTGGCGGCAATGCCGCCACTGCCATACGCGCCGCCACCACCGCCCACGACCGCCGGCGGGCGACCGCGGCGGCGCTTGGCCGGCGGATTGGCGGCGGCCTCCGAGGCAGCCGCTGCGAGGGAGCTCGACGAGCTGCTCGCCGCCACTGTCGCGGCGGTGCCAGCAGAAACGGCGGCCGACCGGCGAGGAGCGCGGGCCTCCCCAGCACCGCCGACTGGCGGTTTGGACTCCAAGTCTGGGACACGCTCAAAGATGGACTTCAGAAAGTCGAACGTGTCGTCGGCGTGGACGGTCGACTTGAGGTGCGCGGGGGTGAGCGTCTTGGCGCGGCGGCCCGACGCGACGCCCGCGGCCTGCGTGATCAGGTCCTGGAGCAGCATCTCGAGGGCTTTGCCCACCTGCGCAAGAGAAAGGGAGGCGAGAGAGGGAGCGCAAGCACGCAAAGCGGGCCGCGTACACGAGCGGACCAACGATAGTACGAGCCAGTACGAGTCGCAAGCAGAGGTCAGCCGGGTCAGTAAAGTCCCCTCAAGGATTCGGATAATCCAACGCCTCCATTGTGAGAGGTCTCGCAACAGGCACCACCGACCGGAGCAAGCAGCAGAGCAAGGGCGCTCTTCTTCCGCTCCCATCGCTTCGACAATTCACAACGCACCAGTATGGGTGTGGCGGTAGCAACCTTGCCAACGTCCTCATCCGCCTGCATCATCTTCTTGATGCGCGACGGGGGAAACGCGGCGGTAGAGGACTTGCGGCGGCCCATGGCGGGCGACCCGTCGATTGACACGCCAGACCGCGACGTGCGGGCATTTACGTGGGTGGCGGCAGGGGGCGGGACGAAGTGGAAATGGGCCAAGGGGTTGGAGCGGGTAGAGAGGGGTGTAAAGGTGCGGGGAAGGGGGGGAATGAGAACGATGGCGCGCGACAGGTGGTTCGTGGCGGAGGGAGGATGAGCTCGGTGAGGTAGCAAGCAGCCAAGTGGAGAAGGAAACTGGCACGTCGCCGGATGGCAGGTAGGGACAGCGCCCAACCGCAGAAAGAGAACAACCAGGTGGCGAGCAACCAACGGGAACAGGAAACGGTGGGAGGGGGTAAATGGACAGCAAGGGTTCGGAGCTCACGGCTCCTGTCAGAGCCGCGAGAGCGATCGACGACAGCCGCCACCACCGCAGCAGGACCGTCAGTGCTAGCGGCGCGGACCTGTGCCGTCGCTGCAGCGGACGGGTAGATGGAAGGGCGGCGGTGTGGAGCGGCGGGGTGAGCCACGGGGGTGGAGCAGCCCGGGTGGCAGCGCGGGCCACGGCGACGCAACGCGCGTCGCCAAAAAGAAGGCAGCGCGTGCGTGTCCCGCCGACGAATGCGGCCCGCAGCGCCGCGCTGTCGGTCATTCGGGCTTTTCAAGGGGACCACAGCGGCATTCCGTCGGCAGATTTTGGGCGCCAACCTGACATAACTGCTGTAGTGGTCCCCCTTTAGCCATCATGTTCATACTCCACGTGGAAAAAAGGAGATGCCCTGTTCATCAAGTACGCAAGCGCGACTGAGCTGCTACGAACTGGTCGGCTGAGACGGGGACACGAAGGTTGGTGAAGGCCTCATAGAGACGACACGGAGAAGCGCCGGGCAGCGTGCTTGGCTAGGTGGGCCGGACCGCAGCCAGTAACGCAGTGAATCAAGAGAACACTGGACGGCAGCGCCAAGGGAAGCGCTCCCCGACTCGCGTGGAACGCGGTGAAAGTTGCCCAGTGCCCCTGAGACACAAAAAAGTGAAAATAGAGATCGAAAGGGGCGGTATCGTAGAGAGGAAAAAGAAAGTAGGCCACTCGGCGCTGTTCACTTGGTCCCACCTGGGGGGCTCGGCCCTCCTGGAGGTGGCCCACCCCCGCCACCAGAACCCGCTGCCGGCGGGTCGTCTGAGTTGGACAGGAAGTCCGACGGATTAGGGGCGTCGACCTTGAGCTGCTTGCTCGCCTCCTCATTGAGCATTGACTTCAGGATATTGTCCTTGACCATCATTTGCCTTACCTGAAGCAAGCATGACGATGGAGGCAGGAGCAACGGAAAGAGCGTGAAGTGAGGAAGAGAAGACCAAGGCGACAACGAGACTCGCCGCAGCGAAGCAACAATGGAGTTGTATAGGAGACCCCTGGAAACCGTACCGAGCGTCAGTCGAGGTGCTCCACTGAAACACTGGCACGACGGCGTCGGTCTGCCACACGGAACCAACAGCCTCCAATCCAGCAGTGCCATAAACAAGCACAACAACGACAGAACTAGCAAACGCTTCTTGTCGAGTGGGCAGCACCGTCGTTGCAACTATCTCCACAACCTATCACCCAGAAGGAAACAGTGTGCAGACGACGTACCACTTCAACGGTGAGCTCTTTGCATTGCTGCTCCGACATTGTCCGCACCTGCTCCACGTACTGCTTCAGCAGCAGCTGCTGGCTCAAGGTCAAGGACGTTGGTAGCTCGTTGCCCACCCCCTCGGGCCGGTCCTCGGATCCGGGAACATACGCCGCCGCCGTGGGGGTGCCCTCCGCGCCGCCAGCAGCTCCCTCGTCGCCCCCACTGTCACCCTGCCCGCCCTCGGCCCCCCCTTCTCCCCTGGCATCGCCCGGGGTTGAGCCGCCCGCCGCCGCCATCCGGGGGGACGCCGGCGACCACCTCCATGATGGCCCCACCTGCGCGCCTGGCGGCCGCAGGACACCACGCCGGCGTTTGAGCGCCACCGCCCGCCGCGGCCGCGAGTCCGCCACAGATGGTGCGGAGGACGCGCCCAGCCTGCGGTGGGGGCAGCACCAGGGCGGGACGCCCGCAACGTAAGCCACGGTGCTCGGCAACGCACAAGCAGTGAGGAGCGCATCGGCCATGGCGGAGAGCAAGGACGGAAGAAAGGGGGCCAGAAGGGGGCCTCGAGCCCAAGCAGACGCAAGGAAAAGGCGTACGGGGTCAGGGTGGCGGCACGCGAGGCGCAAAACTGAAACCTCGTCGAAAGGCAGGGACCGCCGGTGGCACGGGACAGCGCGAGTATCCAGGCACCGCCCAGGAGCCCAGGGTGTACAAGAACAGGCGTTCAGGCACTGGTTGGCATTGGCGGCGGTCGCTGCTTCCACAACGCAGCCCCGCCGCCGTAGACACCCGGCCGTGCCCAAACGGGTTCCGCGCTTAGGCCGTACACTGCGGGTCCGACGATGAAACCACCACCCGAGCGCCGGCCGCCGAGCGCGTCACCGGCCGCCGTCGCCCTCGCCGGCCACACGGGTACTGCCGCTACCGGGCCAGACGTTCGCGGAAGCAGCCGAGTTGCTCGCCGACCGGCGGGGCCGCCACCCGCAACCAGAGACCGTGGGGCAGCAGGACGATGGCCGATCGATGTCCGCTGCCAGCAACCCCGCCCACGTTGGTGGTGCGAGGGACACTTGCATGGAGCTGTGGCGGGCTCAACGCGAGAGCCGAGCGCACTGAGAGATGCACTGCTCAAGATAGTTTAAATAAGTGACTCCTTGACTAGATAAATTATTTCACCATCGGTTTACACTTTGATTCATGTAATCTATATCAATTACGAGCAGGTCACTCATCGAAATGCCCACACGTCATCGCGTGACTCTCGAGATGGCCAGTAATGCGGCGGGCGAGGAGACTTGGCGTCCGTGACGGCCCACCTGCAGTGTCAGTCAAGCGACCGGCCAACTCGAACGACAACAAGTGTTGCGGCAAACTCTCCTGTAGGGGCGAGAGAGCCCGACCAACCGCGGCAAGCTTTGCAGGGTATCGCGTACTCGACGGACGGAGCTGCGGCACGACGGCGGTCCACGCTCGGGGGGCACGTGTCGGGCTCGCCACCAGCCCACGCTCCTTGCTCCCTCGCCGGGTCGCTTGGCCGCAGCCTGGCAGGCGTGCCAGGTGCCCCTGCGCCATATGCCCTGCCCGTCCGAGACAGACGTGTCAGGAGGACGGCTGCAGGTGGCGGCGAGCGCCAACGCCAAGCGATTGACGAGAAGGCGCGGCGCTGTCCTGGTGCAGCGGACCGGTGTTCCTTGCGGGGACGCGTCAAATATTCTCCCTTGTCGGTGAAGAGCAGCCGTCTCCCGCCACCCCCCTTTTGGTGCGTCTGCCACGGCAGACACCTGGAAGGGGGGCGGGGACCCGTGAACCTGTACTGCCGCAGCTGCGCCACCTACGGTACGGTGCTTTGGCGCTGTGGTGCGCCGAGCGTGAGAGAGGCACGCCGTGGACGCTGGGGCTACTACCTGCAGAGGCCGGGGGGGGTGAGTGGGTCCACGTGGCCGTCGTCGTGCCCGGCAACGTGCCCGGTGGCGACCCGTGCACATGTCCGCCGCGACGCGGGCACGCCGGCCCCACCAGGGGTAGCGCCGACCCTGGGGGAAGGGGGGGAGCGGTCGACGCCAGTTGCGGCCGTCGCCGGTGGTAGGGGGGAGGGGGGACGTTTACGACGACGGCGCTCGCCGGCGTGCGGCGGGCGCCGCCATGGCCACCCGTGTGGGCTCCTACGTGCTGGCGGATACGGTCGGCTATGGCGCCGTTGGCAAGTGCGTTGCTGTGATTCTATGCTGTTGGTACCGGGCGTGGGGAGAGTGCCCATCGTCTTGACATGCGAGCGTGCACGTGGGCGTCCGGGCGGTGGCCTTGTGGCCTGGGTGCGTGGGATGCTGCTCGTCATGGTGATTGGCGTATTCCCGTTCAGGCGTCGTCATTGTTCTCGTCGTTGGTCAGCATGCGACACGCGCGAGCAGTCGGGTGGCGGGAGGTGCTGTGCAGACGGCAGCGAGGCTGGCATGCTCTCGTGGACGCTTGGCCGCGAAGGTTGAGGCGACGGCCTGCTTTGGCGCGACTGGGTCGGCCGTGTGAGGCTCCTCTCGGTGCTGCATAGTGCCTCTGGGATTGCGCGGTGTCTCGTACGGCTTCTCCTGCTCAGTCTTTCCGCAGCTGTTGGCTGGTTCTCCGATGGTCCGCTGGCGGTGCCGCATGCGCTTGCGACCTTGTGCCGCACTGGCCTACGTTCGACTTCTATCGCTCTGCGTGTGGCGCTTTTGGCGTCGCACTGCTGGCCTTGCTGTCGTTGCTGGGTTTTTGTTACAATGGTCGTACTGAGCGCGTGTGCTCACAATGGCCATTTTTCGCACTTCTTTTGCTTGTGCTCTGTGTCGCTGTTGTTGGTTATGTTGTTGTTCGTGCGCTCCATGTTGTCGTGCGAAACAGGGTCAAACTTGGTGTGCACGCGGTCTCTGGCGAGCAGGTGGCAGTCAAGGTGTGCAACAAGAAGGACCTTCGGCGGCGGGGAGAGCTGACTCTGTCCGTCCGCCGTGAAATTGCCACCATCAAGGCGTTGCGGCATCGTAACTTGGTCGGCCTCCGCCAGGTGCACTCCTCCAAGAACAAGCTATATATTGTCACGGAGCTGGTCGAAGGTGGCTGTGCATTCGACCGCCTCCTAGCACTCCCACCTCCCACCGCGTCGGACTTGGGTGGTGCCCCCGCCGTGGGTGTCACCTCGGGCGGGGTGCCTGAGGCGGACGCCCGTGCCTTGTTCATACAGCTCGCAGCTGCTGTTGCATACTGCCACCGACGTGGCGTGGCACATCGGTGTCTCAAGCCGGAGAACCTGTTGTTGGGTCCTGGCGGGCGGCTCCTCATTTCCGACTTGGCCGTCGCTGCCCTCCACGGCGCTGCGGACGCCACCGAGCTCTTCATCACCACCGCGGCGACCCCGAACTATGTGGCGCCGGAGCTTATCGTTACCGCTGCGGCAGCCGCGGCGGCAGCGGCGAGCGGGGTCAAGAGCTCTGCCACAGCAGGTGGTGGCCAACCCGCAGCTGTCAACGAGCACGGTGTCGTGTCGCCGCCCGATTACTCGCCTGAGGCAGTGGACGCGTGGTCGTCTGGCATCATCCTGTACACGTTGCTCTCTGGCTTTCTTCCCTGGGACGCCCCGTCAGTCAATGGCGTGTTGACCAAAATTACGGCTGCACCGCTGCAGTTCCCTCCCCATGTCCCCAGCCCGGCTCGTCACCTTCTGCGGCAGCTGCTTGACAAGAACCCGGCGTCTCGGGCGGACCTGCGACACGTACTACACCACCCGTGGTGCCTGGCGGGCCCGCCAAGGGAGATGGGCCCATCATTGTCGGCGCCGCTGGAAGCACACCGGGTTATCTCGGACGGTGCTCCGTCGGCCGCCGCCCCCGCTGCCGAGGTGGAGGTACGGCCGGCGGTCACGTCCGTGAGCGCTGCCACGGCCAAGCTTGACGCCCAGATCGCGGCGTCTCGACCGCCTGCTGCGGCACCGGTCTCCACTACGCTCGATTCGTCCCTCCTGGCAACTGAGTCGTCACGGACGCCGTTGGGTGTTGCCAAGGCAGCCGCTCCGCGCAAGCGGCCGGCTCTCAAGATCACGCCCTCTTCAAGCAACAAGTCCATGTCGACACGCATCTCGCCGACGGAGAAGGCCTCGCGCGCAGACCCGGGCTCTCCCATCGATATACCAGGCGAAGCGGCTGCGCCTGCCGCTAGATTGTCGCCTACGGCTGACGTCGCGGATGCTCCCAGTCCGAGCACGCCTCCTGCTGAGTCGCCGCCCGCCAGAGTGCGAAGTGCGGGAGAAAGCCAAGACTCACCCCCGCCCCCGCCAAAGCCAGAGATGCCTGCCAAGGAGAGGAGCAGCCCACGTGAGTCAATGCCGCCAACCCTGGCCCTTGGTGTGGACAAGACGCCATCGCTGTCGGCGGATGCAACAGCCGAGGTGGATGATGTGGACAAGGTGGACGTCGCTGTGCAGCAGCGGACTCAGGCCAATGCGTTGCCGTCTACGCCGGTGCCGGAGGTGGCGTTGGAACCGAGTCAACCGTTCCCGCATGCACCCGCGGTTTCGAGCACTCATGACGTCAGGCGGAAGCGCGAGCCGGATGAGGGGATGTTCAGACAACGACCATCCTGGGGTACTTCCCGCCCTCGGCGCCCAGTGATGTTGACCAAGGACGTTGGCCCTGGGGATGATGAAGACGACGTGATCGTGACGGTGGTGTCGAATAGCACGGCGGATGACAGCGTCCTGGAACCGGTGGCAGACCCGACGGCGCGCTCACGACCAGCATCAGCGCCTGTGCAGACCATACCATCTGCGCCCGCTGTTGTCGACGGCGCGAATCTCAGCGTACAAGAGGCTGTGCCTGCTGTGCATCACCTCCACCACCTGTTTTCACGCAGGGTTGAGCTGCAGCAGGGTGGTCCAAAGACCGTCAACGAGGAGGATGACGACGACGAGCCGTTCGTGGACGCACTGTCAACGCCGGACAAGGCCGCGGTCGACAACCTTATATCTCCTGCTAGGGCATCCTCCCCCGATGCGTCTGCTGGGTCCGATGACCGGGGGCGTCGTGCGCCTTCATTTGCTCTCGCCGGGGACAACACACTTGCGCGTTCTTTGCCACCGGCGCCATTCGGCGCGCCTGGGCAACGGCCAGGTTCCCTCACTCGGGTGGTCACCCGGAAGGACTTCCACATGCTTCTACAAGCCGCGGCGACAGGCGAAAGGCACGATCGCCGGGGTGCGTTGACCACCGAGGCTGAAGTGGTTTCTCCAACCGGTCATCCAGGTCGGGTTGACCCTGTTGGCGGCCAAATGTCAGAGGCAGCACCAGCACTGGCTCCGTCGACTGTTGCTTCGGCTCCCGTTCTTACAAGTCGGGCTCTGTCAGTGGTCCGTGCCATCCTGGAGGGCAACCCAAGTTTGTCTACCACCTCCGAGACGGCTGTGGTGCACGTGTTGGACGCATTGCAGCGGGCGTTTGGTCGGCCGGGGAGCAGCGACGATGCAAACGCTCGGTTGGCGGCGGTCAAGAAGCTCGGCGACGCGGTTTCGGACGTGGAGCTGGCGACCTTTCAACGGCTGTTATCGCAGTGTCAACAGCAGCTGCAGTCTTGGATTGACGGCGGCGGGTCTGGGTTTGTGCCCGCGCGGGAGAAGCTGGCCGCCCTCGAGGCCAAACGTGCTGTTGCCGATGAGCGTACGCGTCCATCCCCCGCAGTCGCCAAGGCACCGTCTATTGCCAGCACCTTGCCGTCGCCAATGATGCGTGGCAAGTATGGCGGCGGCCTCTTCTCCATTGACCGGGGTCCCCGGCTCTCCCATGCTGAACCCGGGGGCGTCAGCGCTGGTGACGATGGCTCGGACCTGTCGGAAGACGACGAGGTAGTGGCCGTTGATTTTGACGACGACGCTCTCTTGGCGGAGGAGCTCGACCCCGGTAGTGGCTACTTGCCATCTTCCTCGGCTTCCCTGCCTTTCGGTTCCAAGCCGTCATCTGCGGAGGCGCCCCCCATGTTCTTGGACATCGAGCCGAACAACGGCGACCGCAGCGACAAGCCAGCGCCGGACCTGCCGCTCGATGACGTTTACTCTCACATCGAGTCACCCGCTCCAACATCCATTGTGGACCTAAAACTTCCATCTCGTCTGCCGGCCGCGCCTCGACATTTCAAGGTCGTCAGACCCGGTGCCCCGCCCGGCTTGCCGTTGTCTTCCTCAACCCTGGCCGGTGGCCAGCGGCCCGCCACGTTGGCGGCAGGTGGTAGAGGTGCGAACGGTGGCGCTTCGGCGGACGGCGCCCCGGCCACAGCGGAGCCGACGGCTGACCGTATTGACAGCAACGACGCTGCAGTGCCCTGTGATGGGGCTCTGCTGACGTGCGGCAGCGCGGAGGAAGCGTTGCTGGTCAGCAAGGACTCGAATATCGCCCAAAGCCGGGCCGCGGATGCGGCTAGCAACGCGCCCACCCGCAACTACCTCGACTCGTGGAGCCGTGGCAAGTCAGTGCAGGCGGCTGTCACGGCCACAGCGAGTAGGGACACCGCGGATGGGACCCCCGCCCGGGCCCCACCCGCACCTGATTCGCGGGCAACGACGCTCGGGTCTGGCGACGATGCGGCAGCGGGCGCGCCGCTTGCTGGCTATCACTTCCTATCGTCCCTGCCGCCCATGCGGTGCCTCAACGAGGTCGGCCGTCTGCTCGCATCCATGGGCTGCGACGTCGTCCGCAAGCGCGGCGAGTTCAAGCTCCGCTGCTCGGCCGCTCTTGGCGGCGGTCTTTTGGCCGCGTCGGTGGAGATTGTGTCCCTGCCCGCCGTTGCTGGTGGCGGTGGCGACGGCGACGGGGTGGCAGACAACAGCACCCTAACGTCGACATTGTCGGTGGATGGGGAACCGAGGAGCGCGGTGGTCTTTCGTCGCAGCCAAAAGACCGAAGTCGGCGCCCCGGCGTTTGTGGCCTTGTTTGAAGACGTCTTCCACGGGCTGGCACACGCCATTGCCGGCTCGGCGCGGCACTTGGCCGATGTCGCGGCATCTGCGGCGGGGGGCGGTGACGCGGCGCCGGCGGCCGCCTGAAGGTGTAGCAGCCCGGCGAGGGGGGCGGGTAGGGGTGACGTGTGGCGCAAAACGCGGCTGCTTTGCCGAGCAACGGCCGTGAGCGCCCTTGGCTTGACGTTCCTGACCAGAAATGGCCGCCGCACCCAGCATTGGAAGTGAGCGCCTTTGGCTTGACGTTCCTGACCAGAAATGGCCGCCGCACCCAGCATTGGAAGTGGATGCGTTGCGGGCGGGGGAGGCGAAGGGGGTCGAGGGTGTTGCTTGGTGCGTGGCCAAGGCGACAGCCGGCGACGGCCGCCCCCGTGCACTCTTTTGTTTTTTCGACGCGTGCGGGGAAAGCGACCAACATGCGTCCGCGCGCGCCATCCCCACCACACTCGTCTGTACAGGGTGGTCGGCTACCCCGGCGGCAACCTGCCCGCCGTGCGTCGCTCGGCCGTCTGCGTCTAGCCCCCCGCCGCCGCCGCCAGTCCCCCCCCCGCACCCTCTACCGGGGGCCACCACGCCCGCCGCCACGCCACCGCCAGCCGCCCGTCCCCCCCGCCCAACCGCAGCAGCCGCGGGCGGCCGGCCGCGTCAAACGCCGCGTCGGTGCGCACCACCGCCAGCGCCACATTCCCCACCGCCGACGTGACCGCCCCCGCCGGCCGCTGCCGCCGCCGTGCCCGCC
>Ga0115031_1001881_pt1 | contig 15519 bp, 13 predicted proteins | sample Maine_Asex4_meta_FD_87301 | JGI IMG/M metagenome (GOLD analysis project Ga0115031, IMG submission 87301) | Marine algal microbial communities from Maine, USA - Maine_Asex4_metaG | ecosystem: Host-associated > Algae > Red algae > Unclassified | place: Maine, USA | collected 2015-01-05
CATGGTCAGCGCGAGGACGAGCAGCCCGAGCGTCAGCATGAACAGGAGGAAGAACGCCATCACCGATGACAGGATGTCCTCCGAAATCGGCCGCCCGTCATACCGCGCGCGCGGTACGCTCGACGGGTTCTGGATCAGCTTGATCTGCGCCCTCACGACCGCCGCCAGCACCTGATACCGGAAGACCTTGACCGAACAGGTCGTCGATCCCGCGCATCCGCCGATCATGCCGATCACGAAGAACAGCATCATCGCGAAAGGTCCCCAGCTTCCGTAATCCTCGGTCGCGTAGCCCGTGCCGGTCATGATCGACACGACGTTGAAGAGCGCCATGCGGAACGCGTATTCGATATCGCCGATCACCTGCCATCGCTGAAAGGCGAGAACGAGGACGAAGACGGCGACCAGTTTCAGGAATAATCGCACCTGCGGATCGCGCAGGATGGCGGTCGGTGCGCCGTGGGCGAGCTGGATGTAACGCACGTAGGGCAGGGCCGAGCTCATCATGAACAGGGCGCCGAAATAGTGGATTGACGGATTGCTGAAGGCCCCGAACGAGGTATCGTAATTGGCCAGTCCGCCGGTCGCGATGCTGGTCATCGCGTGGACCAGCGCGTCGATCGGCTTCATGCCGCAGGCGGCGTAGACCAGCATCGCCGTGATCGTGAGGCCGAGATAGATGTAGAAGAGCTGCATCGCGATCTTGGCGGCCTGCGGCAGGATCTTGCCGAAGGTGTCGAACGCTTCGGACTTGAAGAGCTGCATCCCCCCGACGCGCAACTCGGGCAGGATGGCGATGGCGACGACGACGACGCCGAGGCCGCCGAACCACTGCATCAGCCCGCGCCAGATCAGGATCCCGGGGGGCATGCGGTCCAGCCCCTCCATCACCGTCGCCCCGGTCGTGGTGATGCCCGACATCGCCTCGAAGAACGAATCGACGAAGCCCATGTCCTGCGCGCCGATCATGAAAGGCAGGCTGCCGAAGAGCGGCAGGACGACCCAGGCGAGGACGGTCAGGATGAAGGTCTGCTGGATCGACAGCCCCTCGCGGCGGCCCGTGGCGCAGGCGGTGACGAGGGCCATCCCGCAGGCCAGAGTGACGAGCGAGGCGATCCCGAACGTCTTCCACTCATCGTGCCCGCCCACGGCATCGACCGTAAGGGGGCCGAGCATCGCCAGCCCGAGGACGACGATGAACAGGCCGATGACGTAGCCAATAGGGCGCAACGAGAACATGTGGCGGACCTTGGGCGCGGCACGGGCGCGATGTCAACGCGTGTGGCGCGCGGTGGTCGCCATGCGCTCCGCTACAGCGATTTCGGCACGAAAACCGTGGGCAGTTCGGGCAGGGTCTTCTGCGACAGGATCATGTCGTCGCCGTCCATGTACTCGACCTCGAATTCGTCGCTCATGCCGGTCACGAAGCGCGACAGGTTGCGCGGACCGAAGGAATGCATCGGCAGGACAACCTGTGCCTTCAGGCGCTTGAGCATCGGGATCGTCTCTTCGATGCCGATGGTGTACATGCCGTCCACCGGCACCATCACCACGTCCAGCCGCCCGAGCAGGGCGTATTGCTCCTCCGTCGGTTCGTGCTGGATATGGCCGAGATGACCGACGCACAGGTCGCCGATCTCGAAGAGGAAGATCGAGTTCCCGAACGGTTCCAGCCCCCCATACCCGCCACGGATATCGGTCGGGACGTTGCGGATCAGCGTCTCGCCGAGGCGCATGAAATGCCGTCGCGGCTCGCCCTCGATGCCCCATCCTTCGAGGGGATGGTCGATCTCCGGGTCGGGCGAGGGCGTCCAGTGGGTGCTGTGCGCGTGGTTCATCGTCGCGACGTCGGGCGCGCGGTCGAGGGCGCTCGCGAAATCGCCCGACCAGTCGGTGGCGATCTGGAGGCCGACCGAATCCTCGATGAGATAGGAGGAATGGGCGATGAAGCGGATCGAGACTTCCTCGGCGGCCAGCGTCACCGCCGCGCGGTGGAGAAGGGGCGCATCGCTTCGTGCCATCTGGAAGCATTCGCTGGCTTGCGCCGCGCCGCCTCCGGTCAGGAGGGCGGCCAGCCCGAAAGCACCGAGAAACCGTCGCATAATGTATCCCCCCGTTCCTGTTCGCCGTCGAGGGTAACAGCGCCGAGGGAACGGGCAAGGGGCGATATGTCTCGCCTCAAAGCGCCTCCGCGAACGCCGCGATCTCCCGCGCCAGCCGCTCGGGTTGTTCGACGCAGGGGATATGGCCGCAATCCGCCAGTTCCACATACCGGGCGCGGGGCAGGCGCGAGGCGAAGTCGCGCATCAGATCGGGCGGCGTGGCCCCGTCCTCGGCGCCGCAGATGCACAGCGCTTCGATGTCGAGCGCGGCGCAGTCCCCGGTGAAGTCCGCATCGCGGATCGCCCGACCCAGATCGCAATACCCCGCAGCAAGCGTGCCCAGCAGCATCGAGCGCCAGAGGGGGAAGGTCGGGTCGGTCTCGCGGAACGCCCGCGTGAACCATCGCTCCATCGTCGGATCGGCCACCGCTGCCATACCGTCCCGCTCGATCGCCTCGATCCGGTCGTTCCACACTGAGTCATTGCCGATCTTGTGCGCGGTGTCGCAGAAGACGACCCCGGCCATCCGCTCGGGCGCGACCTTGTAGAGCGCCTGCGCGATCAGGCCGCCGACGCTCAGCCCCACGACCGTCGCGCGGTCGATCCCCGCATGCTCCATCAGCGCGGCGAGGTCGCGGGCGTGGTCCTCGATGGAATGCCCCCGCGTCGCGTCGCTCAGGCCGTGGCCACCGGTGTCGTAGCGCAAGACGCGAAACGTCTCCGGCAGATGCGCGAGCAAGGGGTCCCAGACGCGGAAATCCGTCCCCAGCGAATTGGAGAAGACCAGCGCGGCACCGTCGCGCGGGCCGGTATCGCTGAAATGCATCGTGCGGCCGTCGATCGAAAAGGCTTGCATGGCGGTCTTCCTCCGGTTCGGTTCAGTCGATGCGGGCGTTCAGCAATCCGACCAGCGCCGGGTACGGATGGACGATCCGCGCGAGGGGCACCTGTGCCAGCCGCCCGGCCATCGGCCCGTCGATATCGAAGGCGTCCGCGAACAGCCGCTCGTCGATCATCTCGTCCCACGCGTCCAGTACCCCGCCGCAGAAACGCACGCCGCCCCACGTCCCGGTCGCCAACACCAGGTCGCGTGTCGTGCGGCCCAGCAGCGTGGAGAACCGCGCACGCCAGCCGTCAGGATCGGCCTTGCGGAGCCGCGCCAGCCCCGGGCCGGACAGCACGTCCTCCACCGTACCGGGGCCGTCATGCAGGCTCATATGGCCCGGTTCGGTCGGCAGCGGGTTCCATTCGCCCCGCGTCGGAATCGCCACCGCCGCGCCGAACCCCGTGCCGACATTCACCGCGATCATCGGCATGGGAGAAGGGGGCGTTCCGGCGCGCAGGACTGCCAGATCGGCATCGCTCAGGACAGGCAGGGCGCAGGCTACCGCCTCCAGATCGTTCAGCACGCGAATGGGGCATTCCAGCCGCTCCGCCAGCGCGCTCGTGTCGATGGTCCACGGTGCATTGGTCAGGTTCACGATGCCGCGCGACACCGGCCCCGCCGCCGCGACGGCGCAGGAGCCGATATCGTCCAGGGCGACGTCGTGCCCGGCAAGGAACGCCTCCAGCGCATCCTCGAACCGGTCGAACTGCGCGACGGGCATGATGTCGGGCGCGAGCGCCGACGCACTGTCCGCCAGCGCGAAACGAGCGTTGGTGCCGCCGATATCGGCGAGCAGTCTACGGGTGCTCATGGGGCCTCCAGCATTCTGGCGAGGGCGAGAAAACCGTCGATGGGGATATCCTCCGCCCGCTTCGTCGGGTCGATCCCCGCACGGTCCAGCAGCGCCTCGCCACCCAGGGGTGCGAGGCTGCGCCGCAGCATCTTGCGCCGCTGGCCGAAAGCGGCGGCGGTGATGCGCTCCAGCGCTTTCAGCGAGACGTTCTCCGGCGCGGGGGCGGGGGTCAGGTGGATCACGGCGCTCGTCACCTTGGGCGGCGGCACGAAGGCCTGCGGCGGGATGTCGAACATGATCGCGCTGCGCGCCCGCCACCCCGCAAGGACGGAGAGGCGGCCGTAGGTCTTGGACCCCGGCACCGCGACGATGCGCTCGGCGACCTCTCGCTGAAACATCAGCGTCAGCGAATCCCACCACGGCGGCCACTCGGCGGTCGTCAGCCACCCGACCAGCAGCTCGGTGCCGATATTGTAGGGCAGGTTGGCGACGATCCTGGGCGGTCCGTCGAAGCGCCCGCGCGGGTCGAACGTCATGGCGTCGCCCTCGATCACCTCCAGCCGCCCCGGATAATGCGCGGCGATCTCGTTCAGGGCGGGCACGGCGCGGGCATCGCGCTCGACGGCGACGACGCGGCGCGCGCCCGAGGCGAGGAGCGCGCGGGTCAGGCCGCCGGGACCGGGGCCGATTTCGAGCACGTCATGCCCGGTCAGGTCCCCGGCGACGCGGGCGATCTTCGACGTGAGGTTGAGGTCGAACAGGAAGTTCTGCCCCAGCGCTTTTGTCGGAGCGAGGTTGTGCCGGCGCACGACATCGGCGAGGGGGGGGAGGCCGTCGATCATGCCGGGGTCGCGGCCCGCGCATCGGCCATCGCCCGGGCGGTGGCGAGCGCCTCGATGAAGCTGCGCGGGTCGGCGGTGTTGCGGCCCGCCCGGTCGTAGGCGGTGCCGTGATCGGGCGATGTGCGCACGAAGGGCAGGCCGAGAGTGATATTGACGCCCCGGTGAAAGTCGAGCGTCTTCAGGGGGATGAGGGCCTGGTCGTGATACATGCACAGCGCGACATCGTAACGGGCGCGCGCTTCGTCGTGGAACATCGTGTCCCCCGGCCACGGCCCGCTCGCGTCGATTCCTTCGGTTTGCAAGGCTTCAATGGCCGGGGCGATGGTCTCGATCTCCTCCATCCCCATCGACCCGCCTTCGCCCGCATGCGGGTTGAGGCCTGAAATCGCGATCCGGGGCTTCGGGAGGCCGAAATCGCGGCGCATGGCGTCGTGGATCACACGCGCGGTCGCCGTGATCGTGTCGCGCGTGATGCCGTCGAAGATATCGCGCAGGGCGAGATGGACCGTCAGTGGCACGACGCGCAGGCCGGGGGCGGCGAGCATCATCACCGAAGACGGCACCCCTCCCAGGGCGGCGAGGAACTCGGTATGGCCGGGATAGGCGAAACCCGCGCCCGTCTGCAACGCGCGCTTGTTGATCGGGTTGGTCACGACCCCCGCCGCGCGCCCCGCCATCGCATCGGCCACCGCGCGCTCGATGGAGGCGATGACGGCCCCGGCATTGGCCGCGACGGGCACGCCCGACGGTTGCGGCGCGGGCAGGGGAAGGGGCAGGACTGGCAGGGCATCGGTGAAGATGGCGAAAGCCTCGGAGGGGTCGCCGATCGCCACCACCGGACAGGGTTGGCCGGTCGCTTCGGCGATGGCGGCGAGGCGCGCGGGGTCGTCGACGGCATAGAACACCGGCACGAGACCGTCGGTCCTGCGCGACCATGCCTTGATCGTCAACTCCCCGCCGATGCCCGCCGGGTCGCCCATCGTCACCGCGAGAGGCGCGCTCTCATCCATGGGATCGCATCACCGGCGCTCGATCACGGCTTCGCGGCGCAGCTTGCGCATCAGGCTGGTCGAGTACCGACCCAGCTTGTCGTTCATGAGCCGTCGGCGCACGCGTTCGGCATCGGAACCGGCGGGGGTGGGCGCGGAGGCGTCCTCGAACCGGTCGCAGACGACGATGATGTGGAACCCGTCATTCGAGCGCACCGGCTCGCTGATGCCTCCCACCGGCAGGGCCGTGACGGCATCGCGGACGGGCGGCGGCATCTGGCGGATCGTGAGGGTTCCGAGATCGCCAGAGATAGGCAGGTACTGCCCCTTCAGCGCCTCGACCGACGCGCAGTCGCTGACGCGCGCCCTTGCCGACTGCGCCTGTTGCAGGGCGAGGGAGGCGATGGACGGCGCGGCATCGGGCGCGACCCCGACCACCAGTTGCGCGAGGCGGTAGGTGGTCGAGGAACTGCCGCCCGGGCCGCGTGTGTCGCGCACGCCGACGATCACGACCTCGCCGTTGTCGACGAAGGGGGCCGAGACCCGGTCCTTCGACATCCGCTGGACGACCTGGCCCATGGCGGGCGACATGGTGGAGACGCCGACCCATCCGAGATCGCCCCCCGTCGGCGCGGTGGCACCGACGCTGCGCTGTCGGGCCAGATCGCCGAAGTTGACGGCGCCGGTCTGGAGCTGCTGAAGAAGGGCTGTCGCTTCGGCGAGCGCCGCCTGCTGCCCCTGCGCCCCGACGGGCAGGCGGATTTCGGAGAGCTGGAACTGCGGCTCGGTCGGCGCGGCCATCGCTCCATCGGTCATCGCCGCCTCGATCTCGGCTTCCGACACGCGGACGCGCGGCATGTAGGTGACGGGGATCAGGTTGCGCCACGCCACCTCGGCGGCGATCTGCTGGTCGAGATGCTTGTCCGTGACCCCGCGCGAGCGGAAGTACTGCCGCATCACCCCGGGGTCGCGCCCCTGGCTGCGCGACAGCTCGGCGAAGCCCTCGTCGATCTCCTCCTTGGAGGGAACGATGCCCGCCCTGCGCGCCGCCTGGATGCGCAGGATGTCGTCGATCAGCAGTTCGGTCACTTCCTCGCGGGTGACGCGCGCGCCGCCCGCCGCTTCGAGCAGGCTCATCCGCTGGTCGATCTCGTAACCGGTGACGATCTCGTCGTTCACGATGACGACGGGAGAATAATCCTGGGCGACGGCATGCGGCAGGGTCGTGCCGAGGACCAGCGCGGCGAGGGCACAGCTTGCAAGGATACGCGTGAGGCTTTTCCGGGTCGTCATCGTTCGGTCATCCGTTTTTCTGTTGGCGCGCACCCGTCATCCCCCGAGGCTCTTGAGCCGTACGTTGAGGCCGAAGGAGGTATCGTCGTTCGCGTCGCGATCTTCGTTAAAGCGGCGATCGACCGAGAGGTCAACGGCGCAGCACTCGTTCTCGAAGCGCACGCCTCCGCCGGCGGAGACGAAACGCGATGTTTCCAGATCGGAGCGGGCGGAGCCGTACAGCGTCCACTCGTCCGACACCCTCACCGCGGCATTGCCGAACAGTTCTTCCCGGTCCACGTTGAATCCCGCATCGGGGTTCGCCGCGAGGAAGGTGTATCCGACGCCGCCACTGACCGGGCCGTAGGCACCCTGGGCGTAGATTTCCTGACGACGGAAACTGTCATCGTCCCCGTCGTAGCGGAATCGATGCGTAATATCGAAATATGGCGGCAAGGTGAGGCGCATCGCCCCGACATGGTCGCTGATCTCGTCGCGCAGGCCCGAGAAGGACGAGAAATCGGTATTGTCGCGCAGGCGCACGACCCGCCCGTAGACCGCCTCGAACGTCAGACCCGACTCGGCCTCGAAACCGTACCGCACGCCCAGATTGGCCCGGCTGCCCCCCTCGAACCGGTCCTCCCCCGGAAAGCGGGAATCGAGCGCGAACAGGCTGGTCTCGTCGAACTCCGTGTCCAGGCTGTCCTCGTTGGGGATGTCGTCGTCGTCGCGCGTATTGGGCGCGGCGATCAGCTGGACGATCGGCTCGACCACATGGGTGCCGAGCGCGTTCTGCGCGATCAGCGGATAGCGGAGGTCGACGCCGACGGCACCGGTCGCGCGGATTTCCGTGTTCTCGCTGAACTGCGCATCGTCCTCGATCAGGTAGAGATCGGCCTGCGCGTTGACGAAGGGGGTGACGAGGACCCCCGGATCGGTGACGAACGCGCGCTGCCACGTCAGGCCCGTCCCGACACGGTTGAAGTCGCGCCCTTCGTCCCGCTCCAGCCGGACGGCATTCGCCTGCACGGTCGCGATGCCGTAGGTCGGGTCCTCGACGATGCGGTTCGTGTAGCGGAACTCCGGCAGGACGAACGGGATCGCGTCGTCGTTCTCCTCGGGGCGAAAGCTCTGGAAGTAGATCGCGTTCGTCTCCGTGAAGAGCCGGTCGGTCTGCTTGCCCACGAACACGCGGCTCGTGGTGCGGTCTTCCTCGGTGTACTCGTAGCGGCGCAGGAACGTGTCGTCCGATGCCAGATCGATGTCGTAGCCGCTGTACCATCTCTCCGCGCCGATCCCGTCGAGCGTGAACAGTCCCTCGCCGTTGATCGCGCCGCGGAACTCGCTTCCGTCTCCGAGCGAATCGTTGATCGTGCCGGTGCCGAACAGGCGGTACTGCCCCGCCTCGGTCCGCGCGCGGTATTCCAGCTCCAGAAGCGGGCCGTCCTCCGTCGTGACGTAGGGCGTGACGGTCAGGTCGCGGTTGGGGGCGAGGTTGAAGTAATAGGGCGTCTTGGCCGTCAGCCCGATGGTCTCGTTGCGCGACACGCTGGGCGTCAGGAAGCCCGAACGCCGCTCGACCGACGGATCGGGATGGCGGAAATAGGGGAGGTAGAGGACGCTGATCCCCTCCACGTCGAAGGTCGCGTCCTGATACACGATATCGCGCGTCACCTCGTCGTGGATCACCCGGTCCGCCCGCACGCGCCAGAGCGGGGTCGGATCGTCGACGCAGACGTCGCAGGCGCTGTAGACCGCCTTCGACAGGACGGTGTAGCGCCCGTCGACCCGCTCGCCCTCGACGGCGGCGATCCGTCCGCCCCCCTCGATCAGCAGGCGAGGCTGGCTGATGGTGCCGGTCGTCAGGTCGCTGGCCAGCGCGGCGTCGTCGGCGAACAGGAAGGTCCCGTCGTCATTGCGCAGCGCAACGGCTCCCTCGGCCGAAACCGTGCCGTTGGCGATGTCGTAGATCAGGCTGTCCGCCCCCATCACCCGGTCGCCGTAGAACACCTCCGCCTCGCCCACCGCCCGCGCGATCTGCCCGTTCGTATCGTAGGTGACGGCATCGGCTTCGAGGATCAGGGGCACGTTCGTGTCGAAGGTGCCGATGCCGAGCGGGTCGCGACTGACCGTATCGCGGGTCAGGGGGTCGAGCATCGTATCCGACGGGGGCAGCGGCGGGGGCGCGGCGATATCGGGCGTGGGCGTCAGGGGGGCGATGGTCACGCGGTCCCGGCCGAAACCGTCGGTGTCGTCCTCGAACACGGGCAGCGGTATCTCCTGTGCGAAGACGGGCAGGCCGGTCAGCAGCGGCGCGACGGCGGCGCATCCGGTCAGGAATCGACGGATCGAACGGGGCGGGATCATCGTCACGCTTCTCCAAAGTACAGCGACAGGGCGATTCCGAAGAATCCCGCCGCGATCACAGGTGCCCAGGCGCCCAGTTCCGCCGGAGCCGCGCCCGACGCGCCGAGCGCCATGCTCACATCGCCCAGGAAGTAGAGCGCGAATCCCGCCAGAGCGCAAACGAGAGCGACCCACCCGAATTTGGCCGACCGGGGCGGGCGTATCGCGAAAGCCGCCGAAATCAAGGTCATGCCCGCCAGAAAGAACGGCATGGCGATCATCGCATGAAGATAGGATCGATGGCGACGGGCCGAGAATCCCGCCTCTTCCATGCCCTCGATGGCCGTCGGCAGGCGCCAGAACGAAATCGATTCGGGGGCGGCGAAGCTGTTCTGTATCTCGATGGCCGTCAGGCGGGTGGGGATCCGCATCCGCTCGATGCTCTCCGGGCGGGGCGGCTGCGCGTCGCTGCCGTACTCGATGCGGTGGACGATCACGCCGTCCAGCTCCCATTCCCCGTCCAGCAGGACCGCGCGCTCGGCGTCGATACGCTCCTGCAACGCGTCGCCCGCCCCGAAATGAAGGAAGGTGGTGTCGCGCAGTTCCGTGCCCTCTGCATTGGTCTTCGACGCCCGGATCACCCTCTGGCCCTCGCCCCGGCTCTCGCGCAGCCACAGCCCCTCGGACGTCACCGAGAAGAGGCTGCCCGTCCCGTCCATGTACCGCGCTTCGAGGCGGTCGTAGACGTTGAGCGCCCCGGACGCGAGGGGACCGTACACCATGGTCGCGAACAGGCCGATGACGAAGGCGGCCACCATGCCCGCCCGCGCGGCGCTCCAGTAGGTATGCCCGGCGGCGCGCGCGGCGACCAGTTCGCTCGACCGGGCGAGCTGCATGTAGGCCCACATGCCGCTGAGCAGCATGACGAACGGCACCGTCTTCATCGAGATGCTCGGCGCGTTGAGGATCGCCATCGCGATCAGCACCTCCGTGATCCCGTCATCCCCGCCACGGCGCAGCAGTTCGACGAAATTCATCATCGCGACGATCACGAGGATCGTCACGAAGGTGAACGCGAAGACCGACAGGACCCGCCGGAAGATGTAGCGAAAGAGGATCACGCGACGGCCCCCTGCGCGGTGCCGCCGGAGGGCGGGGGAGCCTTCGCCGCCCCGCGAAAGCGCCCGCGCGACAGGAACCACAATGCGACCGCCGTGCCGACCACGGGGGGCGCGTACATCAGGGGCCACAATCCGCCGTCGGACTTGACGAGGTTCTGGATCACGATCCCCAGGATGCGCAGTCCGATCCCGGCGAAGGCCGCGAAGACGATGCGCCACAGATACCCGCGCCGGCTGAAATGCCCGCCCAGCATGATCGCCGCCGCCACGAGGACCACGGCGATGCCGTAGAGCGGGGTGGTCAGGTGTTCGTGCCCCTCCGAGGTGAAGCGCGAGCGCTGCCTGTCGGTCAGCTCGCCTTCTGGCCAGAGCAGTTCCCAGAAGAAATACTCGCTCGGCTTGCGCTCGCGGTTTTCGGGGTCGATGCCGAAGGCGGAGAGGTCGTAGGTCAGCTTGTCGAACCGCAGCAGGCTCAGGGCACCCGTCACGGTACCGTGGCGCTGGGCCATGCCGTCGAACATGACGAGGCGCGGCCCCTCCGGCGTATTGGTCAGCACGCCGCGCCGGGCATGCAGCGTGACCGTCTCCGCCGGATCGCGGGCGTCGTGGACCAGCAGGCTGCGCATGTCCTCCGGCCCGTTCTGCTCGCGAATGTAGACGGTCAGGCCCTTGCCGGGGTGGATGAAGCGCCCGTCCTGGATCAGCCCGGCGGCAACATCGGCCCGGATCTCCGCCGTGCGGTCGCGCAGGCTCTGCTGGCCCATGGGCATCAGCACGATGACCACGACCGTCAGGATCGCCGAGACCAGCAGGCCGAAGAGGATGACGGCGCGGATGGAGGACAGCCGCCCCTGACCGGTCGCGTAGACGACGACCATCTCCGAATCCGCGAGCGAGCGGTTGAGCGCGAAGATCGTCGCCGCCAGCGCCGCGACGGGCAGCACGATGGACATGACCTGCGGCAGCAGCGGGATGGCGAAATCGATGAGGATGCGCGCCGACTGGCCGTTGTTCACGATCAGGTCGATCACGCGCAGGGACTGGGCCAGCCAGATCACGCAGGTCAGGATCAACGTGAAGAAGACGAACGGCAGGACCGTCTGCTTCAGAAAATATCGGTCGATCAGCCGCATATGCCCGCCCGTTGTTACAGGGTTTCAGGGCTAAGGGCCGGGGAGGCAAAGGTCAATGCGGATCGCGGCGACACATCGCCCGCCGGGGCATCGCCTGGCCGGAACGGCGCGGCGCGGTTTCAGTCCAGCCGGACGTTGCTCGACGTGTAGACATCGGCGGCGCTGCTCTTGACCAGCACGCCGCCCGTCTCGAAGACGGGACCGCCGAGCAGGTAGTCGGCGGCGAAGGCGATGCCGATCATCACGACGGTGGCGCTGAGGAAGGCTTTCATTCGATCGTCTCCGCTTGTCGCGCGGCGGTCCCGCGCGTTGCCGTTCCAAGATACTCGATAAGATCGCGCCTGTCTTCCCGCCTGACGATGCGCTGCATCGGCATCTTGGAACCGGGCGTGTAATGGTCGGGACCGATGTCGAACAGGGCGTCGAGCGACGTCTCGTCCCACACGATATCGGCACCGAGCAACGCATCGGAATACCGGTACCCCTCCAGCGTGCCCGCCTTGCGCCCGAAGATGCGGTGCAGCGTCGGCCCCGCGCGCCGGTCCGGCCCCCCGCCGAGGGTATGGCAGATCGAGCACTTGCGCGCGAACTGCCGCTCGCCGTTCTCCATGGTCGACGGATCGCGATGGAAGGCGCGGATGGGAACAGCCGATTCGTCGACGGAGACGGCGTTATCGACCGGCCAGTAATCGGCGTGATCCCGGATCGTCCCCGCCATGACGTGCCGCCCTTCCGGCCCGAAGGACAGCGCCCAGACGGGACCGCGCGGGACGGCGCGGAAATCCTTCACCGTGCGCCACGTATCCGTCTCGACCACATGGATGAACCCCTCGCCATCCCCGATGGCCAGCCGCTTGCCGTGCGGCCCGAGGGTCAGCGCGAGGACGGGCTGGCGACCGGAAGTGATGTCGGCGATCTCCTCGCCCGAACCCGTATCGACGATCCGCACGCCGCCATCGAGCGCGCCGTATGCCAGCCACCCTGCGGCATCGTTCAGGACGAGGCGGTTGATGCCGAAGCCATGCTTCGCCTCGACCCGCTCGAAGCCGCGATCCGCGACGCTCCACCGGCGGATCGTTCCGTCTGAACTCGCGGAATAGAGCCGGGCGCCGTCCTCCGAGAACCGGACGCTCTGTACCGGCGCGCGGTGGCCGCCCAGCATCGCGATCAGCATACGGGTTTCGAGGTCCCACAACCCGACCGACCCGTCCCACCCCGCGCTCGCGGCTGTCTTGCCGTCCCGCGTCACCGCCAGGTCGAGGACCTTTCCCTCGTGCCCGTCCAGCGTGGCGAGGGCCTTTCGCTCGTCGAGGGACCAGAGGATCAGCTTGAAGTCGTCCCCTGCCGACAGGGCCATGGCGGCGCCCGGCAGGAAGACGGCGACGTTGGCGCCCGCTTCGTGCCCTTCGAGCCACACGGGTGCCGCATCTTCGGCATCCAGCGACCAGTATCCGATTGAATTGTCGAAACTGGCGGTGAGGGCGTGCGATCCGTCGGGGGAGACGGTCACGCCGCGTATCGGCCCGCCATGGCCGTCGAAACGTCGGTACCCATCGGCATGCGCGGCGGTCGCGAGACTGGCGAACACGAGAAGGGTGGCAAGACCGCGCATCGCCCCGGTCACTCCGCCGGGACGACCGGCTTCTTCGGCGCGCGCATCGGCATCGACCGCGTGCTGGGATTGCTGGCCCCGGCGGGGCGCGGGATGCGGCCTTTTTTCTCCAGCTTCGCGACCCAGAGGTCGTGGTGTTCGCGCGCCCAGTTCAGGTCGACCTTGCCGCTGCCCATGGCCGAGAACGCGCCCTGCATCCCGACCGAGCCGATATAGATATGCGCGATCACGATGACGGTCATCGCGACCCCGATGATCGTGTGCCACATCTGCGAATACTGCATTTCCTCGACGGGCGAGAGGGCGGTATTGAGGCCGAGCGGATAGCCGACCGCCTCGCCCGCCACGTTCAGCTTGTCGAAGGTCTGGCCGAACATCGCGTATTCGCCCGGCTGGAGCAGCGAGATGCCCGATGCGGAAAGCGAGGCGCCGAGGATGATGACCAGCCAGAACAGGATTTTCTGCCCCGCGTTGAACTTGCGCGCATGGGGGTGGCCTTCCTTGCGGAACATGCCGCCGCCCTGCGCCAGCCACTTCACGTCGGTCCAGGTCGGAATATTGTTGAAGAACCACATCACGAAGATCATGACGAGGGCGAGCATGAAGGCCCAGGCGACATTGTCGTGCAGCCACTTGCCCGCCACGGCGAACCATGCATAGGCGTCGCGCCCGAAATTCGGATCGACGGCGTCGGGGTTCATCTTCGCATGCGCCCAGTCGAGACCGGGCACGAGGTATTCGCGCCCGAAGAGCAGGCTGAGACCGGTGATCGCGAGGACGATGAAGCTCGTCGCCAGCAGCCAGTGACCGAACCGTTCGATCCCCGAGAACCGCTGGACGCTGATCGACGACCACCCCGATGCGATGCGGATACGCCCCCGGAACAGCAGGAACAGCGCCAGCAGCGCGATGATGCCGAGGATCGCATAGGTCGTGTAGGTCGGGAGCGTCGTGCGCCGGGTTTCCAGCCATTCAGTGCCGCTATCCTGCACGAGGATGGCGGCGTTGGGGTCCTTGGCCGTGGTGCTGAAGGCTTGGCCCTGTCGGACGCCGCGCCATAACTCGCTGTCGGACGGACCGACCGGCGACGCGCCGACCGGAGCGTTGCCCGCGCCGGAGGGGACGGCCTCGCCGCGCTGACGGCGCAGGATATCTTCGAGCGTCTGCACGCCCCCCGCCGCGGAGCGGTCGACCGGGGTCGGTTCGGCAGTGCTTTGCGCCCGCGCTTCGCCACCCGAAGCGACGAACAACGTCGCCGCGACCGTCAGCGCCAGCAATCTCAAGACGAACGTTCTCATGAAAGTACCCCAATCGTCATCGCCCGCCCGTGAACGGCGATGGGCAGCGCTTTTCTCTCGTAGCGAAAGGCGGGGCCACGCAGGCTCCGCCGGAGTCGGCGCGATCAGGCGCCCTTCTGTCCGTAGGCCGTGCCCCAGCCCCAAGCGCCCGAGCCGAAGCCGCGGGCGACCACGCGCTCGCGATAGATGTCCGACACGTCGTCGCCATCTCCCGCCAGCAGGGCCTTGGTCGAGCACATCTCGGCGCAGATCGGCAGCTTGCCCTCCGCGATCCGGTTGCGCCCGTATTTCTGGAACTCGGCCTCGGAATGCGTCTCTTCCGGACCGCCGGCGCAGAAGGTGCACTTGTCCATCTTGCCGCGCGATCCGAAATTGCTCGCCTGCGGATACTGCGGCGCGCCGAAGGGGCAGGCGTAGAAGCAGTAGCCGCAGCCGATGCACAGATCCTTGGAGTGCAGGACGACGCCTTCCTCGGACTGGTAGAAGCAGTCGACCGGGCAGACGGCGGCGCAGGGCGCATCCGAACAGTGCATGCAGGCGACGGAGACCGAGCGTTCGCCCGGTTTGCCGTCGTTGATCGTGACCACGCGGCGGCGGTTCACGCCCCACGGAACCTCGTGTTCGTTCTTGCAGGCCGTGACGCAGGCGTTGCATTCGATGCAGCGTTCGGCGTCGCAGAGGAACTTCATTCGTGCCATTGTTCTCGCTCCTCTATGCTTTTGCGATCTTGCAGAGCGTGGCTTTCGTTTCCTGCATCTGCGTCACGGAATCGTAGCCGTAGGTCTGCGCGGTATTGGTCGATTCCCCGAGGACATAGGGGTCGGCTCCCGGCGGATAATGGCCCCGCCGGTCTTCGCCCTGAAAATGCCCGCCGAAGTGGAAGGGCATGAAGGCAACGCCCTTGCCCACCCGTTCGGTGACCATGGCCATGACCTTGACACGGCCCTTCTCCGGCCCTTCGACCCAGACCATCTCGCCGTCGCGAACGCCCAGATCGTTGGCATCGCGGGGGTTCACCTCGACGAACATGTCCTGCTGCAACTCGGCGAGCCACGGGTTCGACCGCGTCTCGTCGCCGCCGCCCTCGTATTCGACCAGACGGCCCGAGGTGAGGATGATCGGGTA
>Ga0115031_1001887_pt1 | contig 15461 bp, 10 predicted proteins | sample Maine_Asex4_meta_FD_87301 | JGI IMG/M metagenome (GOLD analysis project Ga0115031, IMG submission 87301) | Marine algal microbial communities from Maine, USA - Maine_Asex4_metaG | ecosystem: Host-associated > Algae > Red algae > Unclassified | place: Maine, USA | collected 2015-01-05
CCTACGATCTGAAATTGCTGGGCGCCGTTTACGCGGCGACTGCTTAGAGGTTTGTTAGAAACGATTTTAGAATTACTCGATACAGGCGATACAGGCGATACAGGCGCGACGCGCCATCGAGTGGGTTTTTGTTCGCGTGCGTACTCACTCGCTGGCGGGCTTTGTGATTAAGTCGGCTTTCGATTTTTAAGTGTGAGCCGTTTGGGCGATAGCCCCGGTTTTGCGATGACCAAACCGAGGCTAGCGCCTAAAAGGCTCACTTAATCAACAAGCCGCTTGCGCCTAAAGGGTTTGCTTAATCAACAAGCTCTAACGCTTCGAATTTGTATTGAGGGGCTCGCGGCGAAAAAAAAAGCCGTTTGAGAAAACTCTCAAACGGCTCTTTGTATTTGAAATCTGACGCAACGATATTACTTATCGTCGTTCAATCCAGGTACTGCTGGCTCTTCGCCACCGGCGTATTGTGCAACCGGGATGTCGATGGCTTCTCCGCCTGCAAAGAAGTCGATCGCTGCTTGATCGTTTTCATTACCTTCTTTGAATTCAGTGGCAGAGAAGGTTGCGTTCTCGGTAATCAAATCGATGACCTTTCCTTCGACGATCATGTTACGCAGCGAATCCATTTGCCCGTTACGTTCCAGCTTCGCTCGTACTCGTCGTGGAGAATCATTTTGCTGAGCCGCGATCCGTGCGATCTCATTCTCAAAATCTTGCTGCGATTCTTCGACCGATTCCTCTTCGGCGATGCGTTCGAGGATGAAGTGTTCTTTGAGTAGCGTTGCCGTTTTCTCCAGAATGTTCTTTCGCAGAAGATTCTCACGCGCCACAATATCCTGTTCAGAGAAACCGCTTGACTGCATCTCCAGCACCGAACGTTCCAATTCACGTCGAGACTGCCGACGCAAGAGTTCAGGCGGTAGTTCCCAATCGGCAGAATCGGTCAGCATTTTGCTGATCTGATCGCGAACCTCTTGACGTTGAGCATAAGCCAAACGATGTTCCATCGAACCTTTGAGCGTCTCACGGAGTTTTTCCACATCCATGCCAATCCGTTCAGAAACCGCTTCGGCAGTCGAGGCTTCGACGCGCTTGACATCCAAGATTTCGAGTTCGATTTCGACTTCTTTTCCTGCCAATTCTTCGTTGTCAGAGAATTCGCTAACTTCGACTTTGGTGGAAATCTTATCATCGGCCTTCTTACCAACAACCAATTTGCCAAAATCTTCCATCGTCGCGTCTGCAAAGCTGAGCGTGTCTTTGACTTCGACGTTGATTTCCTCTTGCGACGCGATTACTTCTCCGCCAAATTTTGAAGTGATGTTGCAAACAATAAAGTCGTCGATGGCAACCGGTTCTTCGACAGGAACAAGGTCGCTCACCCGTCGTCCCAAGCCGACGATCTCAGCGTCGACATCGGCGTCAGTGAATTCTTTTTCAGGCCGTTCAAGCTTCAGCCCTTTCCATTGTGGAAGATCAAACTCCGGCCGCACTTCGATGTTGAATTCGTAGGTCAGATCGCCCTCTTCGGGGATCTCCACTTTTTGAAAATCAAGGTCCGGTTCGCTGATCGCGGAAAAAGTCTCTTCGTCGCTGATTTGAGTCAGGCTGTCCATCAGCAGCGACCCTTTAACTTGGTCGGCAACTTGTTTGCGGAATTTCTTTTCGACGATCGAACGTGGTGCTTTGCCAACGCGAAAACCGGGAACCTCAGCGCGTGGCACCAAGGTATCGAACTGTTTAGAAAAATATTGCTCGATATCGTCACGAGGGATCGTCACTGTGACGTGACGTTCGCAAGCGCTTTTTTCTTTGACGTCGATCTTGAGGTCGAGCGATTTTTTTTCTTCGGGAGCTTCGGTGGTCTCAGTGTTCATGCCTGGTTTCCTGATCGCCGTGTTTTCGGGAAGGTTTGTTGGGATCTACAGATCGTAATTTAATAAAAAAAATCATGCTGCGAGTCGCGGCATGATTCTATCAAGTAATTATCTATTTGACTCAAACGATCTCTTGAAAAGCAAGCAAATTAACTTAGCAATGAAATCTGCGATGAAGCAAATAATGCACAAGCCAAGCCTGCCCATAAAAAGCGGGTGAACGGATTCGAACCGTCGACATTCACGTTGGCAACGTGACGCTCTAGCCACTGAGCTACACCCGCATCGGGAAGAAGCAACCTCCCCAACCACCAAGCGATCGAACTCGTTTAAAAACTGACCGCCTCATGTGGGTTGAGATTATAGGGCAGACGCTATGGGTTGCAATACACATATCGTGTCAAAGCATAACGAATATTTGGGTCGTTTTTGAAACCAGCCAAAGTTTGAGCTGATTGAACAGAATTCCTTTGTTCCCGTATAAAAATTCTGCTTTAATGCGGTCGCACAAAAGCAGATTCCCGCATCTGTTGCAAAATCGGGTTTGCCATTGGCAATGACAGACACAAGGAGAAACGGAGAAGCATTTTCAGACAAGAAGTAGCTGTCGGCGAAATAGAAAAAATTGGGATGCTTTAGGATGCTTTAGTATGCATTAGGAAAAATTAGGATGCTTTAGGATGAACTTGACGGGGCGGATCGATTGCTGGGGTGCATCTTCAGCAATTGGAGCCTCCAAGCCGGATCATGGCTCGCGCCGTCGTTGGGTGCTGGCACCGCCAAATTGTCATCTCCGCCAGTTAATGTTAGGTGAAATATGTGTGAAACAATGGGGAATATGCCGCAAAATGCCAGTAAATTAAAATCGGCAGCAGTATTAGTGCACTTTGCGGGTCCACAGACTGCCGTCTATTGCTAAAATGCAGCCCTTGACGGGCATCTTGTTTAAGTGATGTAGCGCTTTCAGTAAATCGTCAAACTCAGTTAGGAATGGAATATGCTCAAGGCAAAGTTAATCGTCGTTGGCGGCGATGCGAAGTCGAAAGAAGTCGACCTCCGACTGCCAACGGTTATCGGCCGTGGACGAGACGTTAGTTTGACTCTACCGCACCCATTGGTCAGCCGCCGACATACTGAACTCTTTGAGAAAAACGGGTACCTCTACGTCAAAGATTTGGGATCACTTAACGGAACCTACGTGAACAATCGCAAGATCAGTTCCGAACAGCGGCTCGCTCCCTACGAATTGTTGACCCTGGGCAATGTCACCTTCCGCGCCATGTATGAAGCCGCCGAGGACCAAATTGCAAATGTCATCGATCAACCGGATCTTAGTGATACAGAAAAAGACACGAAAAAATCCGAGAATCAAAAGGACGAAACAGTCCAATTTGATCGCATCGATCAGGCTCATGAAAAGAAAGATCAAAAACCGTCCCAAGCTCGAAAGCCTCTTAAGAGCGTGGCAACGAAGCAAGCAAATGTGGATGCAAATCCAGTTTCTGGAAAAGTGGCCGCCGCGGTTACGAAGCAAAAGCCAAAAAATGCTCCGTCTCAATCGGTGAGTCCTGCTGATAAATCTGACAAGGTGGAAACGCCAAGCGATATTCTCACCGGCGATGAGGATTTTCTATCGCCCGAAAAATCTATTTCGGTGAGTGCGCTAGAATCGCTACCGCCGTTGAATCCCTCGGTCAGCGTCATGGGCAGCGCGATAAATCTTGGCGATCTGCCCCAGCACTCCGCCATCGAATCGGTTGATCTGGAGGTCGAGGGAAAACAGCGACCCGATGATTGCGGCAAAAGCGACGTTGCGTTAGGTTCGTTCTTGAAGAAGCTTCCGCGATAAAACGATTCTGCGATAACGTGATTCCGCGACAACATGAAAAAAAATAGTACGATCGATCAAGCGTTGGTCAAAAGAATCCGTTGCAGTGATGCAGATGCTTGGAGCGATCTTATTAAACGCTACGAAGGTCGGCTCTTGGCGTTCGTAAACAGTCGCCTCTCCAATCGCTCTGCCAGCGAGGATATCGTTCAAGAAGCCTTCATCGGTTTTCTTAACAGTCTTCCAAATTTCGACGGACGTCGTTCGCTGGAGAGCTACCTGTTCTCAATTTGCGCTTATAAGATGACCGATCATCTACGCCGCGAGGGGCGTCGTCCTGCCATTCCTTTGTCTGCGGGCGAGGATTCCAGCGGCGGCCATTGGCAACTCGAAGGCGAAGCCCGTCCGGCAAGTAGTATCGCGCGTTCGGGCGAACGCGAAGCGATCGAACATGGCGCTTTGGCAGAGGCACTCGAACAGCAACTCTTGCATTGGCAGCAAAAGAACGACTGGACCAAGCTTAAATGCGTTGAACTTTTAATCGTGCGTGGAAAATCCAATAAAGACACCGCCGCAATACTGGGCATCACGGAACAGCAAGTCGCAAATTTTAAGTTCGATTTTCTGAATCGAATGCGAACGCTGGTGAAACGTCAGGGGCTCAGCATCGACGTGTTCCCCGAACTCTACAGCGAACAAGCGTAGGTTTTTCTGTCCTTGCTTGTCTGGTAAAGAATCTACGAAATCTCTGAGATCGTCGCCGCAAGCCCTCCGGACACGGTGGCGGTTAAGTCGGGTTGGCGTTTTAGCCGTACCCGACCAACGCGTGCGAGCAAGAGCCTGACGTTTTAAGGTAAGCTCGGAATGAGGTTTTGGCATGGCGCGGCCGCGTTTGTTGAATGCGGCAATGCGGCAATGCCACTAAACCGCCGCCCTCAACGTTACCCATCCGGGAGAGCTTTGAGCGACTTTGTTCGAAACATCAGAGCCTACCCAATCATCTCACGTGCGATTTTGGTCAAAGACGCTGCCCCATCACTTAGAAATAAACGCAAGGTCAGCTTCTTCTAGGTCTCCAGGACCATCAAAAGTCACGCTCTCAAAATCATCCGCGAACGCTTCGTCGATTAACTCAACCGCTCCCTCAAGTGCTAACAGAGACGTGTTAGTGACATTCAAATTCTTATAAACGCCAGACGCAAATGCGTCTGCATGAAGATCGTCGTCGGTAGAGTCAACGTGGAGTTGAACTGCGGATAACAGAGGTTGGCTGGTCGGTTCAACGCTCGCAAATGTTTCCGCCGCCATAACGCTCCGCACGTCCTCCGACGCGTCGCTTACAGAGTCCGTTGAATCTGGTGATGCCTGGGCCTCGAACGCCAACGACGGTGCCGCCGGTTGCTCGGCGGCTGACATCACGGCAACTGCCGGGAGGGTCGCAGCGATGATAGGTTGCGATGTCACCGGTTGCGATGTCACCGGTTGGGACATGACAGGTTGTTGGAAATTTCCAACGTTCTTACCTACGTTGCTCAGTAGCACCGCAAAATCACCCGTTTGGGTTTCCGTGAATATATTGACATCAGAAACGTCGACGTCGCCATCGGCGTTGAAGTCGCCCATTGTCCAAGTAACATTTCCGGTTCTGCCAAGGTTAGACAATACAATGGCTGCATCGCCATTATTGGTTTCGGTGAAGATGTTTACGTCATTGATATCAACGTCGCCATCCAGATTCGCGTCGCCGGGAATCGCGACGTAAATTTCATGAACGTGATTTCCTCCAGCGGTTTGGTTGCTGTCTCCGTCCAAGGCGATGTTCGAACCGCGCGCTCGCACCGTCTGCTGCAATGTGGCTTGGAGGAAAGCTTCCTCAAGATTGAGCGCTGAAACATCCCAAGTCGCTCTCAGTGTGGTCGCGTCGTAGTTAAATCCGACGGCTGCCACATTGACGTTAATTGTTGAGCCCAATGTTTGGTTAAACAATTGCAAATCGCTCTTGCTGACGATTACGTCGGCGTCAAACACGTAGGAAATCGTGTCAAGTAAATCTGGCCGACTGATATCACCATTGTCACGCACAGCAGCTAACGCCTCAGGTGCGTACGACTGCAGAGAACTGGTCCCGGGGGTCGGTTGAGCGCCCGTCCAGCTACCGCTGAGCGTTCCGTTGAGATTGGCGGCGATTCGATGCAGCGAAGGGCCAGTGCCATCGGCCGCTGGCCAAGGTGCAAGGTCGTCGTACAGCAATTCATCTACCAACACAAACGGAACCGTCCCGTCTCCGTTGGGCGTGTCAGCGCGTTGCAAAACAACTTTACCGAAGCTGTTTGATAACGCGCCTGAACTATCGCCGATCAACTGTATTGAGGATGTAATCCCGTAGTGATTCCTGAACGCTAAGGTTCGATTGGCGTTGATCGGATCCGAGGGATCAAACGACACAATAACAACTGATTGGTTCCCCGCGATGGTTTGCGTGGTGAAATCAAAATCAGATTCGCCCCGCAACCGGTAGTCCGAAAGATTAACCGTCGTGGAAAGCGTGTTTGTCAGTTCGATGAACTCTAAGTCACCTGCGGTTAGGCCCGGTTCAATCGCCAATGCGGATGCGGTTGGGTCGGCAGGATGGTAGTTAACTTCGCCGATCACAACGGGGCTGACCGTAGGAGCGGAGTTAGCCGCGCCAGGAGTCCGTGACGCCAGAGGCAACAACCGACCGGTGCCCGTTGCAGACCGTCCGATCGAAACGCTGTTGAAGGTTGCACCGAAAGAAAGGGCGTCGATAAATCGTTTTGCGTTGCCGGTTCCCGATGTCAACCAAACCTCATCACCACCACTGGAAAGCGCGAAGCTATCGCCACCGGCATTAAAATCATTTTCATCGAAAACAACGTATCCTCCCGCGGAAATAATGGTTCCTGCCGGGATTTGGAAACGGTTCAAAGCGTCAGCAGAATCGCTTAAATACCAGCCACCCACGTTAACCGATGATCCACTATTATTTCGCACTTCAATGAAGTCCGAGTTCGGCGCGTCGGAGTGCGCGAACACTTCATTGATGACAACGTTCGGGGCAATCACGGCCGCCGCTCCCGGCGTACCGCCGCTCGCGTAACTGTTCTGCCAACGGTAATACTTGCTCAACTGTTGAACCGGGGTTGATGCTGGTGAAATCAGTTCCAACGACGCACCGGCTCCGTCAGCGGCTGTTGGGAACGGATCCGAATCCGCATAGTTCAAATCATTGATGACACTCGAGTCGGCGGCAAGCAATGTGATTCCCTCTCCGCTGTTGGATAGACTACCTTCATAGGTTCCCAAAATTAACGCCGGATTAACGTTTGGATAAGCGGTGGTGAACGCAGCGACGTTACCGACCAATAGCCCGAACTGGCCAGCCGCCAGCGAGGTACCTTCGGCCAACGTCAGAGGTGCACTTGGCCCATCGGTTAGCGTCACATTAGATAAATCGACCGCTGCACCACCAGCAGGATTGATGTTTTGTAGTTCAATGAACTCTGCACCACCGGCCACCGGGTTGTAATTGATCTCGCTGATGCGAATGTTTGAACCTGTCGCAACTTCATCAGCCACAACGAAGACTGCCGACTGTAGCGCCGACCACGTTCCGTTGGAACTGCGGATTCGACTGAGGATCGGTGTCGTGTCATTGATTACAACCGGAGCGGCCGATTGAGTGCTGGCCAGAAGTTCTGCGTCGAAGCTGATGTCCGAACTGGATGAACTGGACTGGTGAATTTCGACGGCGATCGTATTGGTGCCAGACACCAGTACTGCCCCTGGTATCGTAAATTCGATGAAATCAATTTCATCCTCGCCACCGATGGGGCCATTGGCCGTCGTAAGGTAATTGATATTCCCCGTTGGCAGATTGTCGCGCGCAACTTCGGTCCCGTTAATATAGACCACGACGCCATCGTCTCTGCGGACTCTCAACGTTGCCGATTGATAGTTGCCAGTTGAATTGAATTGCTTGCGAAAATAAGTGGTGATGTGTTTGTTGCCCGCATCCCCGCCGAAGCCAACGGTGGTGACTTCCCCGCCATCACCATAGCCAAGTTCCGCGTTGCCAGCCGCCCAAGCATTATCGTTGTAGCTGACGCCTCGCCAAGCGGTGCCTAGGTTCTGTCCCGTATCGCGATACTTCCAAGCAGACCCCTCGGCGACCAACGTTGAAGAGGATGTCGTGGGATTATAAGTCTGTGCACCAGAATTGATGGCTCCTCCGATCATTCGAGGATCGCTGCGGTCGGTGGTGTAGTAGACCGTGCCGCCATTGCCGTTGAAGCGCAATCCGTCGCCGCTGTCGATCAACCCGCCGTGTTGGGGCGTGTCGTTGATGGTGAACTCCGGCGCGTCAATGCTTGGCAACAGCGGCGCACTGACCGTCCGGTTGTAACTGCCGCCGGGATTGGATCTCAACTGCAAGACCGTGTTGCGCAATTGGTTTAAAAAGACCGGATTTCGTTGAGCAATAATGTTGTTTCGAACCGACGTCACGGTGTTCAACCAGTCAGTTCTATCCCTTGGGTCATTGGGGCTCTGAGCGTCGCCCCATCGCGCAGCTTCGCCGATGATGGCTTGGTCAATTTGTGATTTCAGTAGATCCCAGCGGGCCAGCATGTTATCCGTGGTCAAAGGCCCATCGTTGAAGAACGTTTCTTGAACGCGATCGGCAAATTTTATCCGATATTCGGCGTTGGCCATCAATTGCTGATGCAACCACTGCGGGTTAAATCTACTGACGCCTGATTCAAAACCGGTGTCATTGTAGGGACCGTTGCGATTCTCATTGAGCGATTTATAGCTATGTTCGGAGTCGTGAACAAAGAACTTAAAACCTTCGTCACCGGTTCGGTCTCGGATCGCGATGTAGTTGTTGATTCCTGTGTTACCCAAGAAATTGCTGATCGGAGCGTCGAAGTTTCCGCTGTGTAGAATCGGCAACATATAGTCGATCAGATTATCGACGTCCAGCAACGTATCAAAACTGGCGTTAGGCGTTTGGTCGGGGTTGAGCCCTTGGGCGGCGAAGTAAGCCGCGTTGTTGATAAACGCTGGCGTGGTGCCGTCAGCGGCGCGAGCGTTGGCCAATTGGAACAGCGCCGCATAGGCAGATAGATTCCCATCGGTTGCCGCGTTGGTGTACGGTCGACCGGGACCAGCATCGGGTTTGATAACATCGAAGTCGTCAGGGTCGCCCCCCAGATAGTCGGCTGCAAAATTGGCTTCGGACCGTTCCTGTGTTTGGAACAGCCCCCAATATTGCCCGTTAATATACAAATGCAACCAAGCGCTGCGCGTCGAAGGCTGACCCAGTGCTAATTGAGTTTCGCGATTGAACTGATCGACGATAAAATTATTTTGGAAGCTTCCTTCTTTGCTCCAAGAATAATTCTGAGCCGTTCTCAAGTCGATTTTGTCAAAGACGTCGACGCCGGTATCTCCGTGGACGGGATATTCAAGTTTCGAGTCCCCGTATTGCCCTCGAAAGAACAACCGGAAGGAGTGTTTGGGGTTGCTGGGTAGGCGACTAAATCCACCACGAATACGCAGCCCTGCGTTGACTTGGAAACCTTCCGAGCCATCGGGGTTGAGCAGCTCTACCGAGGCGGGCCGTTCCCAATCGCGACCGTCTTCTGTGGGATTAGCATAGATGCCGGTGCTAGGGTCAAACAGATTGTCAACGTCGGTGGTAATCGACCAGGTTGGGATCGCCAATAGCGCGTTTTTGACCACGGCCTCTTGGGCGGCGGTGTTGCCGATGACATCGCGGTCCATTCCGTAGTCGACCGAATTGGAGCCCCAGCTACTGGGGAAATTGGGTGGCGCTTGTCCATCGTTGGACTGATCCAGCACGTCGTCGAGGAAAATGTAGGACCACGTTTCTGAAGGAGACGTGTTGAAATTGGACTTAATAGCAGCCGCGCGGAGGACCCTTGTGCTACTTACGGTGATCGGATTGTTATAAACGAAACCATTGGTCGCCGAGGGTTCGCTGCCATCATAGGTATAGCGGATCGTCGCGCCAGAGGTTTCGGTCGACAACGAAATCTGAAAAGAGCTATCGTAAAAACCTGCGGGCGTGCTGACTTTGACTTGCGCGGTCGTACCTGCCGACAGTGATCCGTTAGCGCTGCCGGGCGTCGGTGTGTTGAAGTATCCAACCTCGCGGGGCGTGGAGATTGCCGAGCCGTTAAATTGAACACCGTACGAAACGTCTTGAGATTGAGCAGGGTAGTCCGCCCCGTTGTCACCAAACTCCGACAGCAGATTTCCGGCTTGATCAAACAGCGCGACGTACTCGCCGCCGGCGCTCAATTTGAAACCAGTGTAAAGTGAACTACCTGTCGTGGGGGCGGCGTCGGTGTTCGCGAAAACAATTAGATACTGTCCACGTCCAACATTGCGCGAGGGCAACGTGTATTTGGTCGGATCCGCAGCATCATCGGTCAGTGTAAAGCCACCAATATTGCCCGATGTCGTACCGGCATTAAAAATCTCAATCCAATCGGAAGCCTCGCCGTTGTCATCCCTGATCCCATCACTATTAGATGCTAAGAATTCTGTGATCTGAAAATCAGCGGCCAGCAGTTGCCGTGGCTCGAGCCTGGCAAACGTGAGTTGGCGCTCGGTGGACTGTCTACGGAGAGAACGCTTGCGTGGTGACGCCATAGAAAAACTCGGTGCTTAGAACTTCGAGGTTGAAAAAACCGTGGCAGGAGACAATTTGGAAGAGCTTATAATAATAGTAAATCAGCGACCAAAGGCAATTGAGAATATGTGACAAGGCGCCTCTTCTGCCGGCCAAAACGCAATTAAGGGGCAGCTGGTCCGCACAATCGCGTTTTTGATTGAATCAAATGATCCAACTGTGCCTACTTTGGCTATTGGCATTACGCGACCTGCAGATGGCTTCTTACCACTCGTTGGCAATGTAATTTTATTGATAGCCGAAACGCGGTGCATGGCAGATTGAAAATCTGTCTCACGTGGAGCAGATTCTTAACCTGCTGTGAAGTCTCTTGTCCAATAAAACAAAGTCGAGCGACGAACAGATTGGAGGTCAGGGCGGTTTGTATGAGTCTGCATGAAAGTCCCAGAACTCGCGTTGTATTTAGTTGCACAGTGCCACTTTTGTGAGCGGCAAGGCGCTTGCCTGTAGCCGCTCACAGTTTCGCTGCCGCGATAAAAACCAATGTTTTAATTTGAAAGTGGCGCTGTCCAATCAGAACTTTGGATTCAAACCGAATTCACCTGGTGAGAATCCATTCTACGGGTGAATTCTCATCTGCCACTGGTCCTAGCACTCGTCCTAGCACTCGTCTTGGCAATGGGAACTTGCGTGAAGCGATCGTTGAAGACGGTCGAAAACAGCCACCTTCAACATTCCCAACATGGTTGGAAACAGCGACTTACTTTGTGGCGGCTGTTAACTGAATAATCTTCGACTTGCGATGCAGCAAAGCGATAGACAACGCGTAGCATCCAAAAACCACTGCGGTGAAAAAGACATCGCCGGCCAGCGTGTACTTGAAGAAGGGAACCGCGTTGAGGTAACAACTGATTAAGCCTGCTGTCCCCAGCGGGTACCATCCGCCGCACGCCCAGACCGCAAAATTGGTGACCACAAAAAACAGGCATGACATCATCAGCGTGGCACCCGCAGTTTTCAGTACGACTGATTTTGAAAGCTGGCGTTGTCCGTTTTGACCAATGAAATACCGTCCCAACAAACAACCCGCCAGTAGGCTTCCATAAACGCTGATCGCGATCGGCCAATCGTAAGATCCAATATGCCAGTCGCTGATCAACAGCGCCAGCGCGGTGGCCATCATCGCCATCCAAGTTCTGCGAAAGAAGAATCCGCTGAATAGCGCGATCGCAGCGATCGGTTTAAAGTTCGGAAGGTCTGCGATCAACAACCGGCTGCTGAATCCGAAAATGATCAATCCGATCAGCATCACCCAAGGCATTAAATCGCCGCAGCATCGAGAGTTCGAAGAAGGCTGGTTTTGAGTGGCAGTCATGGCACGCGCTGGGGTCAGAGAAAAATACGGCAGAGTTTGTGGGGATATCTTATCTTCAGCCTTATCTCTACGGAAGGCAATTTATCGCCTTTTCCGACGGGATGCTGGACAGATGGATACGGCCAATGGTCGTCATCGGGTCAGTTCTGAAGGCGCCGGACCGTAACTCCATAATAACTCGTCGCCGGGGTCGACCTCGGTAACACCGCTGCCGGTGGAACCTAATTCGCCGTTAAGTTGATAGGTCCAATAATTGTCGTCTCCAGAAAGGCCGCCAACTCCATTGATCGATTTGACGAACGCCGTTTCTCCTCTGCCCGAAGATTGCAGCCTTAAATCACCATTCATTTCAGCTCGGCGAAGAATGTCAAACACCGTTGAATCTTCGGAACAGGGTATCTGAACATCGATGTTTTCCCATTGGCCCCCAAAATCAACGGCCAAAACAACCGTTCCGATCTGCCCCTTGGTTAACGGCTCGGTTGCTGTCTGCCCGCAACCGGCAGCGCAAACGACTGAGATCCCCAGTATTCCCATGATCCAAAGAAAGGGAATCCGTCTCTGGTTTTTTGCGACGTTTCTGGTCGCCTTCAACGTCGATGCTGAATTTTTCAAAGGATTTCCTGCGCTTACTTTAATAGACGTTCTGATTATGCCTGACCAAGACAGGTTTAAAGGTTGTTGATGTCGGATTAGCATTACCGACATGACTGGCACCCAAAATCGTATCGTAACGACCACTGAAATCGAACCCGGCATTCATTCGATTTCCATCCGCCATCCAAGCGGGACAAAAAATTGGCTCGATAGTCCCACGCTACAGCAACTGAGCAGCGTTGTAGATCGGTTGACTGCTGAGGATCGAGCGACTGACCTTCAGGGCATTGTGATCACATCCGAACTGCCCAATCAGTTTGTCGCAGGGGCTGATCTGGCCGCGATTGCCGCGACGGCCAATTTCGCCCAACGAGACATCGAAGCGTTTTGCCGAATGGGTCGCTCTATCTTTAAAAAACTGCATCACTGTGACGCGGTCACGGTCGCGGCGATCGACGGGATGGCAGAAAACGGTGGGTTAGAATTGGCGATGTGGTGTGACTTTCGAATCGCCTCCAATTCTCAGGCCACCCAATTTTGTTTCAAGGACGTGGCTGTCGGTTTGTTGCCTGCTTGGGGTGGTTCGGTGCTGTTGCCTCGACTATCCAATGTTGCCACCACGCTGGCGATGATTTCCACGGCCGAACCACTTTCGGCGGAACAAGCCTTAACCAACGATTTGGTCGATGCGGTTGTTGATTCCAATCAGTTAACTCCTGCGGCCCTCACGCTGATCCGCCAACATGCGAGCGACAGAAGATTGTTGGCCGCGCGGCGGCAGGCAAAGACGCAGCCGGCAGTCTTTGATCTTGAGAACGATCGTCCGCTGCGGGAACAAGTCGCCGTCGTCGCGGCCAAGATTGGGGAATCGACCGAGATCTATCCCTTCGCCCCCACGGTCGCAATGGAGCATATATTACGGACTGCCGGTGGCGATTTTGAATCGACGTTGCTATCCGAAACCGCAACGGTCGTGCAAACCTACGGCTCACCGGCGAACGTGGGGCTGTTGAATCATCACTTTTTGGTAGAGCGCAATAGCACAGAACCCGGTTTAGTCGATTTGAACCTGACGCCTTCTGTGATTACGAAATTAGGCATCGTGGGAGCCGGTGTGATGGGGCGCTCGATCGCGCAAGTCGCACTTTGCTCGGGTATCGATGTCGCACTGGTTGACGCTTCAAAAAACGCGCTCGCCATCGCGCGGGCTGAACTCGCGCCGCCGGAATTCGATGTTCCTGAAGATCGACAATTGGTCATCTCTGAGGATTATTCTTGTTTGGCAGACGTTGATCTGGTAATCGAGGCCGTCGTAGAAACGGTTTCAGTCAAAGCATCGGTACACGCCCAAATTCAAGCCGCCGTGCGAAAGAATATCTTAATCGCCTCCAATACCTCTTCGATTCCGATCGAATTGATGGCTGAGCAATTTGAGTCGCCTGATCGCTTTTGTGGAATCCATTTCTGCCACCCGGAAGTCATGTCGCTGGTAGAAGTCATCGCCGGCCCCGGCAGTTCCGAACAAACCGTTGCCGATGCCGTTGGATTCATTCGGCAGTTGTCAAAGATGCCGATCGCAATCAACGATGGGCCCGGTTTTGTGGTCAATCGTCTACTGGCCGCCATGTTAAACCAAGCGTTGAACCTGCTGGTGCAAGGGTTGACGATTTCGCGCATCGACGACGCAATGGTTGAATTTGGATTTCAGGCGGGACCCTTTCAGATCATCGACATCATCGGTGCCGACACGTGCATGTACGCCGGCCGCGTGATGTGGGAGCACGGATTGAATTGCGTCAGTCTACTACCGATCCTGCCTAAGTTGGTCAAACACAATCGGCTGGGACGTAAGACGCTGATTGGATTTTATATCTATCCCGATCATCGCGCCGACCCGATCGTCGATGATGGGCTGGACGAGATCATTTCCAAGTATCAAACATCGGAAGTCTCGCCAGAGATCGCAAAGCTTTCTAATTCAGATATCGCGTTACAGATCCTCGCGCCGGTGGTGCTCGAAGCGACGCGCATCATCGAAGAGGAGGGGGTGAACGACTTTCGGGATATTGAATTGGCCTTCATTCACGGGCTTTCGTTCCCGCAGCATCGCGGGGGGCTGCTGTTTTGGGCAGACAGTGTCGGCATCGAAAAGATCGTAAAGACGTTACTGCGACAAACGAAAGCCGATCCACGCTTGCAGCCCACGGAACTGTTATCCGAGATGCGACAGGTGGATCAGAAATTCTATCGTTTGAATTGACCGGCAGCCATCTGAGGTGCGGGCCGAGTAACACTCAGCAGACTCTAGCGATTGGCTTCTGCTTCGGCGCGAGCTTCTTTTTGTGCCGCTGCTTCACGCGAGAGCTTAAATTCAGGCCCTTTAGGGAAGTACTGTAGATCGTCTTCCAAGAAGTAAGCGCTTGGCAAATTTTGTCCCGCAACGCTGACTTGGCAGCCTGTGAAAACGCAGCCCGCTGCACAAGCGGCTGAGAGTAATACGATGTTCAGGTAGTTAGTTTTCATGGAACGTTTTCGTTTAACGTTAAAAGATGTTGAGTAGTTCCGCTGTTTCGGTGTAACGACGCAATGCACCCTGCATCGAGTCGTTCTCGTAACCGACAAATTTCTTATCGTCGGTACAACCGCTGGACTTTGACATTTTCGCAGATAAATCGGTACAGGTTGCCTAAGTTGAAAGCCGTGGGGCTTTGGGCGGTTTGCTGAGTCGTTCTGAGTCGCTTTGAGTCGTTTTGGGAAGGTAGACGCTTGCTAGCGATGCCCTTTTGGCTCTGTGGCTGAAATCGCGTTAGCAAAGATCAAGCGGCGCCAATCAATCGCCTGTGCCGCAAGTGATTTGGGTTTTTAGGACGTGAGCCTCAAAATACGAACCGTAGCGCCAGTAAATGAGTCTCCGCGTACCGGAAATGACTTACTCGCTGGTGCGTCGGATTTGTATTGCCGAGCCCTGGATTATCCAAAATAAACGCCGTTGCTAATCGCCATTTTAGACGCCGTTTCGGCGATAGGGGCGTGTTGATTAAGTGAGCCGTTCAGAAGCTAGCCCAATGGCACTTACTTTAGATTTTACTTGCGGTGCAGAAACCAAAA
>Ga0115031_1001888_pt1 | contig 15450 bp, 16 predicted proteins | sample Maine_Asex4_meta_FD_87301 | JGI IMG/M metagenome (GOLD analysis project Ga0115031, IMG submission 87301) | Marine algal microbial communities from Maine, USA - Maine_Asex4_metaG | ecosystem: Host-associated > Algae > Red algae > Unclassified | place: Maine, USA | collected 2015-01-05
CGAGGTTAAAACTAATGTTTATGGCAGAAAGCAGTATTCTTGAAGCCCCAGATACCGGAAAAGTAGCAAGACAATGTCGTTATTTTAAAGCCAAAGTAATAGAAAATCATAAAGCGTATGCAACAGATGTAACCATTGAGAACGCAATTGAAACAGAGCAAGCAATTGTTTCTACAGATAAAAGCACATCGTATATTAGCATTGCTGACTATGTAGAGATACATATGAGCGAGAAATCAAGTGAAACCACGACTGAGGAAACCCTAGAATGTATACATGTTGAAATTAGTAATGCAAAACGAAATTTTGTAGGTAACTACCATAAAATAAAGAAAAGATATTTGCAATTATATTTAAATGAGTTTGTTTACAAACTTAATTGTAGATATTTTAAGGAACGAATCTTTTGAAAAGCTAGTTATTTTTAATATAACAGGATTATAGATAATTACGGATATATTTTATTAAATTTTAGTTTATAAAAAAAGGTTATTATTGTTTTTATACAATACCATTATTAGATATTTATTTTTGCTAACTAAAAATAATAAGATTATGAAAATTGAAAACGAATCTCAACTTCGAGAATTATATGGTTACCCATCTTTAAGGGCTAAAGATAAAGTGTTGAATCATTTGGAAAAACACACACTAAATTTTATTAAGGCATCACCTTTTCTAGTTATGTCTACATTGAATAGTAACGGTAAAATGGATGCTTCTCCAAGAGGCGGTATTCCTGGTTTTGTTAAAGTAATCGATGATACCACATTTGTTATTCCCGATGCAAAAGGTAATAATGTAGTCGATAGTATTAGTAATATTATCGAGACCAATACTGTCGGTTTATTGTTTTTAATTCCTGGGTTAGATGAAACATTGCGTATTAATGGAATTGCTCATATATCTACAGCGACTAGCTATATGGAACTGTTTACTGAAGAAAATAATCCTATAAAAACATGCATTGTTGTTTCAGTTGAAGAGGTTTTCCTTCATTGTGCTAAAGCTTTTATGCGTTCTAAATTATGGGATTCCACTGCACAAATTGATAAAGATTCCTTTCCGTCGATGGGGCAAATACTAAAAGACCAACTAGGTTTAAAAGCGATACCAGAACCTAGAGATGCTATGGTAAAACGCTATAGGGAAGATTTATAATTTAATCGCATAGTATAGCACTGAATATTCTATTTTTTTAAATAATATATTTAGAATTAGTATTAAAATTTTACCTAACGCGTTTGCCTCATAATTGATATGTATTAGTTGTTAACCATGCTTGCTTAAATTTTTTTTTTACGTGTTTGAAGTAGAAAATCCCTTAAATTGAATCTAAATTTACTTATGATTATCTATGTATTTCGTATTTTTACATTTACAATTAAAAAACACAATATTCTATGCAATTATCTAAAAAAGATGTTTTAGAGAAGGCCAATAAAGCTTGTAAAAACACCTTAATGGAAACCCTAAATATTGAAATTGTAGATTATGGTGATGACTTTTTAGTTGCTAGAATGCCAGTGGATTGCAGAGTATATCAACCTGATGGCGTATTACATGGGGGTGCTACAGCTGCATTAGCAGAGAGTGTAGGTAGTTTTGCATCTCATATATTTATGGATACTGAAAATTTTTTTATTCGCGGATTAGAAATTACAGCTAACCATTTAAGGAGTGTTAAAAAAGGCTTTGTATACGCCAAGGCAACGTTTTTGCATAGAGGTAGAACTACTCAATTATTAGATATTCGCATAACTGACGAAGCTGATAACTTGATATCAATCTGTAAGTTGTCAACCATTTCTTTACCTAAAAAATAAGTATGACTTCAAACGATTTTTTTAAGCGTATTGAAGCGCATTTTATTAACCATTTACCTTTTGTAGTTTACAGAAAACCTAATCGAGAGCAAGTTAGCGCAAGACTTCAAAAAAATAGTGATTTAAATTTCACAAAAGATTTTACCGAAAATGGGTTTGTATTTTCTCCTTTTGATACTGCTGAAAAAACAATTTTAATTCCTAATGATGTTTCAGATATAATATCAACATCCTATATTGCATCGCATATTCCGCCGCCCTTAGTTATAAACTCTATTGATAAAGATCAATGGGGGAAAAAATCAGATTCAAAAGAACTCCATATCAATCTTATAAAAAAGGGTATAGAATGCATTAATAATTCAGGCTTAAAAAAAGTAGTTCTATCTAGAAAAGAAACCGTAAATCTTTCAGAATCAAATCCTCTTTCAATTTTTAAAAATCTTTTAAACCATTATAAATCGGCATTTGTTTATTGTTGGTATCATCCAAAAGTAGGGCTTTGGTTGGGTGCAACGCCAGAAACATTAATTAAAATTGAAGGTCATCGGTTTTCGATTATGGCATTGGCTGGTACTCAAGATTATAAAGGTAGTTTAGATGTGGTTTGGAAAGATAAAGAACAACAAGAACAGCAATTTGTAACTGATTTTATAATTGACAATTTAAAGCCTTTGGTGGAAAGCTTTAAAGTTTCTGAACTTGAAACTGTAAAAGCTGGTAATTTAATACACCTAAAAACCATGATTTCTGCACATTTAAAACCAGAAATGCCATTAAAATATATTATTGAAGCGTTACATCCTACACCAGCAGTTTGTGGATTGCCAAAAAAAGCTGCAAAACAATTCGTTGAAAAAAATGAAAATTATAATCGTGAATTCTACACAGGTTTTTTGGGCGAGCTAAACTGCGAAACTACTATTGCACCGCGTTCTGGAAAACGTAATATTGAAAACCGAGCTTATGCAGCAATCCGAAAGAGTACTCAATTGTATGTGAATTTAAGATGTATGCAGCTTAGGAAGCAAAAAGCACTTATTTATGTAGGAGGTGGTATTACCGAAAGCTCGAATCCAGAAAGTGAATGGCAGGAAACGGTATCAAAATCTTTGATTATTAAAAGTATTTTGTAATGCTATTAATATCTGTGTATTTCTTACTTTTGAAGATAGAATACTACTAAATGATTTACCCAAAAATACCTCTTGCACAAACCGTAATTGAACTTTGCAAAGCGAAACAGATAAAACATGTTGTAATATCTCCGGGAAGTAGAAATGCACCCTTAACTTTAGGTTTTACAAATAACATTTTTTTTAAATGCTATAGTATTGTCGATGAGCGTTGTGCTGCATTTTTTGCTTTGGGTATTGCTCAACAATTGCAAGAACCAACTGCACTAGTTTGTACTTCTGGAAGCGCTTTATTAAACTACTATCCAGCAGTTTCCGAGGCTTTTTATAGCAATATTCCATTAGTGGTTCTATCGGCAGATAGGCCGAAACATTTAGTTGGTATTGGCGACGGACAAACTATTAATCAGAAAAATGTTTTTAAAAATCATATTTTATATTCGGCTAATTTGAAGTTGGATTTAAAACATGAAAAGCAGGTGCCAGCTCACAAGGAACTCCCTATTTTTAAAAATTTTGAAAATAAAATTGAGCGTTTATTGGGTTTGCAGAAGGATATTCAGGTGTATAATGAAGAGGTAATAAATAATGCTATTAATTTTGCAAGCTTAAAAAAAGGTCCAGTACATATTAACGTGCCTTTTGATGAACCGCTTTATGAAACTGTGAAAACATTAAGTGTGTCACCAAAAATTATTGATGTTTCTGTACAACATAATAACATTGGTAAAAATGTATTGCAATCTTGTTTAGAGGATTGGAACGCAGCATCAAAAAAAATGGTTTTGGTAGGTGTGAACACACCTAATGTAATTAACCAAAAATGGCTAGATAAATTGGCCGAGGATGATAGTGTAATTGTACTTACCGAAACGACATCGAATTTGCATCACCCAAGTTTTTTCTCTAGTATTGATAAGTTGATTGCACCGCTTAATGATGATAAAAAAAAGGAATTGCAACCTGATATTTTGTTAACTTTTGGTGGTTTAATCGTTTCAAAAAAAATAAAACAATTTTTACGTAAGTATCAACCTAAGCACCATTGGCATATTGATAATAAAACAGCAAATGATACTTTTTTTTGCTTAAATAAGCATATAAATGAGGAACCTAATGAGTTTTTCGAGAAATTTTTACCAAGCGTAAATTTAGCACACTACGTAAAAAGCACTTATAAATCCACTTGGACAGCCATTAAACAACAAAGAACAAAAAAGCATAATGCCTATTTGGAGATTGTTCCGTTTTCTGATTTTAAGGTGTTTAATAATATTTTAAAAACAATACCAAATGATTATATTTTACAATCTGGAAACAGTTCTACAATTCGCTATACGCAGTTATTTAAAATAAATAAAACTATTGAGGTGTTTTGTAATCGAGGTACTAGTGGTATAGACGGGAGCACATCTACAGCCATAGGTTGCGCTGTGGTGAACAAAAAACCCACCGTTTTTATTACGGGCGATTTAAGTTTTTTTTACGACAGTAATGCACTTTGGAATAATTATACTCCTAAAAACTTTAGGGTTATTGTTGTAAATAATGAAGGTGGAGGCATTTTTAGAATTTTGCCAGGACCTAAAAATACTAAGAATTTTGATACATATTTTGAAACGAATCATTATTTAACTGCAGAGCATTTATGTGCTATGTATGGTTTTGAATATAAATCAGCTCGTGATGAAGCCACTTTAAAATCTGCATTACAATCGTTTTATTTAGAAGATGAACAGCCAAAATTATTAGAGGTTTTTACGCCAAAACGACTTAATGATGAAGTGCTTTTAAAGTATTTTGAATTTGTTAAATAGAATGTGACTTATCAGTAATAATTGTGTCTTAAAAATAGTTATCTTTAGAACAGTTATTAATTAATATTTAAAACAAGAACATTATGAGTAAAAGAGATGAGCTTATTACGAAATACGCTTCAGATTTAAAAGACAAATGCGGTATAGATGCAGACATGGATTTATTAAAAAAAGTAACTATAGGTTGTGGTCCATCTATATATAACAAGGATGCGGCTACGGTTTCAGGATCTGATGCTTCTGAGTTGGCTACAGTTAAAAATAATTTTTTAATTAAGAAATTAGGTTTAAGTGATGGCCCTAAGTTGGATGAGGCTATTGCATCTGTTATGGATACTTACGGTAAATCCAACCGTAGTAAATATAGAGCTGTAGTTTATTATATGCTTACAAAACATTTTGGAAAAGAGTCTATTTACTAGAACTCCGATTTATATATTATATAAGAGCGCTGCGTAATCGTAGCGCTTTTTTTTTATTATTTTGCACACAGAACAGTATAAAATGAGTTAGGCGTAGTGTCTCTAGCTATGAGCGTAAGGGGTAGAGCGGTATGTTTGAGCTCCCCGACCTTAGGAGGGAGCGAGTAGTTATAGCCCGATCCTTTTTGGGGTTACGCCAAAATAAATAAAATGGTATAAAAATCTTCAAGTTGAATGCTTATAGAGCTAAATTAAGATTGAAAAATTGTTACCTTTATGGCATGATAAAACTAGGGGAAATAAATACTTTAGAAATACTTCGTGAAACGGAACACGGTGCGTATTTGATTGATGACGAGGATAACCAAGTGTTACTGCCAAACCGTTATGTGCCTGAGGTATTTAAAATTTGGGAAAAGCTGGAGGTTTTTGTTTATCTGGATAATGAGCAACGTCCTGTTGCTACAACAGACATACCTTACATAAAACGCGGTGAATTTGCTTTACTGCGCTGTAACCAAGCTACAGATTTTGGTGCTTTTTTAGATTGGGGACTGGTTAAGGAATTGTTTTGCCCTTTTAGTGAGCAAGCTTTTAAAATGAAGGCTGGTGGTTGGTATTTGGTGCATTGTTATTTGGATGAGAAAACGGATAGGTTAGTGGCATCGAGTAAAACAAATCGTTTTTTGGATAATAAAAAGTTGACCGTTAATGAGTTTGATGAGGTGGATTTAATTGTGTCTCATCCATCGGATATAGGTATAAACGTTATTGTTAATAAAAAACACATAGGTTTAATTTATAAAGATAATATTTTTAAAGATTTAAGTATTGGGGATAAAATTAAGGGTGTTGTTAAAAAAATACGCACTGGTAATAAGCTTGATATTGGTTTAGGTCAAATCGGTTACAGGAATATTGAACCTAATGCAGAACATATTATGAAGGCTTTACGGGACGATAGTGGTTATTTGAAATTAACTGATAAATCGAGTCCTGATGCTATTAAAGATGTTTTACAAATGAGTAAAAAGAACTTTAAGAAAGCGGTTGGTACGTTATATAAACAACGTTTAATAGAAATTAAACCGGATGGTATTTATTTAATTGCAGATGTTTAATGGCATTGTTAAAATATGATAAAAAAAAGCTGAACCATTTGGTTCAGCTTTTTTTTATCATATTTTATAAGACTTTTATTCGTCTTCTAATTCCCAAGTTCTTATCCAATCATATTTTGTTGATCGATCATCAACAGAACCTGTTGAAAATATATTTTCTGCATCAATAGGATTCCAATCGTATGTCTCAATAGCCATAGTGATGTGCCCTTCAATATCAAAATCTGTGGCAGGTGTAATAGAATGTGTATATACTCCATCCAAATAAAATAACATCTCTGTTGGAGATTTCCACCAACATGCGTAAACGAAAAATCTTGAGTTATTTTTTTCTGTTAAAACAGTTTTACCAGGACGTTGTACTGACACACTAACATCACAAGGTCTTGCGTGTCTCCATGTATTTGATGCGAATGCATTTGCATAATCAACAGCCCAATCTGCAGAACCGCTAAAACGACCAACACATTCTTGAATATCTAACTCCAATTTTCTTACTGGTCCAGAGGAGCAATTTTGCTTAAAGGCTATCCAGAATGTTGATGACATAACAGTTTTATTTGCTTGCATTCTACACTCATAATACATACCTGGTTTAGCAGTCATTTTAGAACGTACAATTGAACCACCGTGCGTATAGTTATTACCACTTACATTTTTTGGAGAAGCCATTTCTTCAACAGTAACATTCATATTACCATCACTTACGGAAACATTTTTCGATTCAAATAATGCAGGAGGTCTTCCGTACCATCCAAAACCATCAGAGGCTGGATTTCTATGCCATTTCTCATCATCAAAACTTGTACCGTTGAATTCATCAGATAAATCTTCAACTTTACTCCATTTTTTTCCAGTTGGTGTATCTACACCACCTGAAAGTTTATAGGGTTCATTTTCTGAAGGAACAGATACAACAACATCAAAACTACACGTATTAGTATTTCCAGAAGCATCGGTTACAAGAAATGAATTTGTTGTAGTGCCAATAGGAAATAATTGCCCGGATGCCAAACCTGCTGACTGTGTTGTTACAGGACTTGCTGAATTATCTGTTCCTAAGGGCGTTACATAGGTAACTTCGGTTCCTGTTAATCCTGCATCAATTACGATATTAATAGTTTCAGGACAGGATAATGTTGGTTTTACAGTATCTGGTTGCTCTTCTGCGGAATCATCGCCACCGCCACTACAGCCTAATAAAGCTAATGCAACAAGTGCAAATAATGTGTGAGAAATTTTCTTTTTTTTCATAACTTAAATTTTTTTTTAAAGTAAAGATATTATAATAAATCTGAAAACAGATTACAAATATCTATTTTAGTATAACAAATGATTCCTTGTTAATAATATAAACGTTTGTAACCATATTTAATAATAAACAAAAACTATGCTAGGTTTTTAAAAACTAGCTTATAGAAAATAATTGGCTATTTTTTATTTTGATATACATTTTGTTTATGGCTTCGTTTAAGCTATTATAATTCACCTTTTCAGAAGCACAAAAATCATTTTCCATTTCTGCACTCATTTTTCCGATAAGGTCATGACCAACAACACCATAAGCAAATAAATTTATTGCTTTTTCTTTGAATAGAGGTGTATGTAAAAGATTTATAGAATATGAGTTAATCCGATTTGCAATAACGCCATATGGTTGGGAGGCACCAAAATAGGATACGAGTTCATCTATTATTATTGACGCATTATAAATATTAAAATGCACCCCTTCATTAAGCTCTACAACAGCTATATGTTTAAAAAAAAATATGTTTCCTAATGATTTTCGAACGGTTTTCAAAATTTGATTAGAAAATTCAGATTCTACTATTTTCATTCTGTTCCAAATTTTTAACTGGTTGCAGTAAGCCTATTAATATTAGCTTTTCTTAATTATAAATTAAGACACTATTTAATCATAAAGGTCACAACAATTTTTTATAGTTGATTATAAATAAGTTTATAAAGGTGCATTGTTTTTATAATATAATAATGCAAAGTATTTTTAGGTTGTAAATTTTAATTTTAAAAAAGAATTACGTAAGTCTGATTATTTTTTTTATCGTCTGTATCTTATATGAAATTATTTTTTGTTTTAAGCATTATCCAGGATTTATAATTGTTAGTTTATTTTTAAAGTAATCCAGTATAGCACTTCAAATTTAGTATTTTTGCCAGATGATAAATCAAGATACTATTGTGGCATTAGCAACACCTTCTGGAGCAGGTGCCATTGCTGTAATTAGGCTATCTGGAAATGATGCAATAACGCTAGCAGATTCGTGTTTTAAATCTGTAACTTCAAAAAAATCGCTCAAAAAACAAAAAACGCATACTATACATTTGGGGCATATCATTGATGGAGAACGTACTGTTGATGAAGTTTTGGTATCCGTTTTTAAAAATCCTAATTCTTATACAGGTGAAGATGTTGTGGAAGTATCTTGTCATGGCTCCAATTATATACAACAGGAAATTATTCAGTTGTTTTTAAGGAAAGGTTGTAGAATGGCAACTGCTGGAGAGTTTACACTTCGGGCATTTTTAAATGCGAAGTTAGATTTATCGCAAGCGGAAGCTGTGGCTGATTTAATTTCGAGCGATAATGAGGCATCACATCAAATAGCCATGCAACAAATGCGTGGTGGGTTTTCTTCTGAAATAGCTAAACTCCGTGAAGAGCTTTTAAATTTTGCATCACTAATTGAGCTAGAACTCGATTTTGCCGAAGAAGATGTGGAGTTTGCTGATAGATTTCAATTTAAAGATTTGGTAGAACGTATTCGGTTTGTATTAAAACGTTTAATCGATAGTTTTGCAGTCGGAAATGTTATTAAAAACGGAATCCCTGTTGCAATTGTAGGAGAACCTAATGTTGGGAAATCTACATTATTGAATGCGCTTTTAAACGAAGAACGCGCTATTGTTAGTGCTATAGCAGGTACGACAAGAGATACAATCGAGGATGAATTGGTAATAGAAGGGATAGGGTTTAGATTTATTGATACCGCAGGAATAAGGGAGACTAAAGATCTAGTAGAGAGGATAGGAATTAAAAAAACGTTTGAAAAAATGAAGCAGGCACAAGTCATTGTCTTGTTATTTTCTGCTGAAGAATTTAAAACTGAAAGTAAGCGCCTAAAATTTGAAATTGAAAAGATTAAAAATAAATTTCCGTTAAAACCATTATTAATCATTGCAAATAAGGTTGATGTTCTAAATAACACTGATCTAGAACAACTAACCGCTCAATTTAAAACCATCCATTTATTATCTGCAAAAACAGGTCTTGGGGTTGAAGCGTTAAAACAAAAACTAATAAGCTTTGTAAACACAGGTGCACTGCGTAATAACGAAACTATTGTAACCAATACAAGGCACTACGACTCTTTATTAAAAGCGTTTGAAGAAGTCCAAAAAGTAAAATCTGGATTAGAAACGGATTTATCTGGAGACCTTTTGGCTATAGATATACGACAAGCATTATATCATTTTGGCGAAATTACAGGAGAGATTACAAGCGATGATTTATTAGGTAACATATTTGCTAATTTTTGTATCGGGAAATAAAATGTATTTACTCTCGTTTCTTTTAGTATACTTTCCTTTACTAGTAAGGGTTTAGTGCTTTTTTTGTTTTCTTTTCATCCGCTTTGTTCTTATATTTGTTACCTCATATGTACTACATTTTTTTAATATGTGGTACAAACGTACTACTTTATGAAGATAACATTAAAAGAGCGTAAACTTGCAAGCGGTAAAATTAGTTTATCAATCGAATATTACAAAGGTTCTGAAACTACGCCAGAAGGAAAGCGAAGACATATCAGAGAAAATGAAAACTTAAAGATGTTTCTTTATGGAGAGCCAACAAGTGCTAGTGAAAAGAAAAAGAATAAGGAAACACTTCTTGTAGCTAAGAAAATATTGGCCATTAGGGAGGCTGAATTTTATCAAGGTCGCTTTAGCATTAAAAATACAGCAAAGTCTAAACGACGCTTCCTAGATTTCTTCATTGAAAAAGTTGAAGAGAAAAGAGATAGTCCGAAAAATTATGGAAACTGGTCAGCTACACTAGTCCATTTAAAGCGTCATATATCTGCAAGTACAATTTTTGAAGAGATTGATGAGTCATTCGTAAAAAGAGTCCGTAATTACTTCGATAAGGAAGCTCACACGAAGAGCAGTCTACCTTTAGCACTTAACTCTAAGTATTCTTATTTTAATAAGTTTAAAGCTGCTTTAAGGGCTGCTTTTGACGAAGGGTATTTGTCAATTAATTATGCAGCTAAGGTAAAATCCTTTGAACAAGCTGAAAGTCAACGAGAGTACCTAACATTTCAAGAAGTACAAAACTTAGCTAATACAGAATGTAAATATGATGTTCTTAAACGTGCTTTTTTATTTTCCTGTTTATCTGGTTTAAGATGGTCTGATATTAATGCAATGACTTGGTCAAAGATTAGAGATGAAGGAGAGGATGTAATTCGTGTTAATTATAAACAGTTAAAAAATGGTGGTGTTGAGTACCTCTATATATCTAAAGAAGCAAGAGAACTTTTAGGGGAACGTAAAGAGCCAGGAAGTAGAGTTTATGTAGGCTTAAAGTACTCTGCAGTATTTAACAATGAGATTGTTCGATGGTGTAATCGAGCTGGAATTTCGAAACACATTACTTTTCATAGTGCAAGACACACAAACGCAGTTTTATTATTAGAAAACGGAGCAGATATCTATACGGTTTCTAAACGATTAGGGCATCGTGAGATTAGAACCACAGCTATTTATGCCAAGATTGTAGATTTGAAAATGAAAGAAGCTTCTAACTTAATACCTACTTTAAAATTTTAGACATGAATAACAATGAAAATGAACTTTGGTTTAAACTAAAAAACGAGATTAAAACTGAAATTTTAGATGAATTAAGAGCAAGAACTGTAGTTGAGTTAAGAGACGAACTTGTGAGGTCTGTTATGTTTAAGGTTGAGAAGTTAATATTTGAGGAGCGTTATTTTGAGAAAATGCTGAACACTTATATAAAAACACTGTGCTATAAGGAAATAAATTTTTTAAGAATGCAGAGTATGGGTTTTACTAATAGAAAGCCCGAAATATTCGATTTTCAAGAAGACACTACATTAGAAAATTGGATAAAAAATAGAAATAACATAGATGTTATTGAATTATACAATGAATGTACTGCCGAAGGTGCTATAACTTGTTCGTATGAAAATTTCTGTGATATTTTAGATTTTGACGCAAATACTAAAAGAGTCGAATGGAAAGGTAGATCTAAAGGCAAATCTGATAGTAATTTTAGCTACTATGGACTATTCGAACTTTATGAAAAAATTTATGATTATGATTTTTCAAATTTAAACTCTTTGTTCAAAGAGAGATTATTATTGTACATCGAGGAAAAATTTATTTTTGGTGGAGAGAGAAAAAGTAAAGCTCTCATTGAGAAATCATTTGATCGAAAATATAAGTCAAAAGTTTAGCAGAAAGCGATGAAAATTTATATTTGTTAAAGTTATGTTAAGTATAGAGGATTGCATATAGGGTTGAGGGATCCTCTATTCCCTCTATTTTTTATTTACTTTTCATTACTAACCTTTGCTTTAATTAACCCAATAAAGTAAAGAAAATGGAAAATCACTTAATCTTAGAAAAGCTGAACCGATTAGAAAAACTAATCGTTGATTCATCAAAAGAAATTCTTAACGTAGAAGACCTCATTAATTATACAGGTTACAAACTTTCCTACATCTACAAGTTAGTTCACAACAATACTTTACCTTTCTCGAAGCCTAACGGCAAAACACTCTTTTTTGAAAAATCTGAAATTGATGCGTGGTTACTTCAGAATAAAAGCCAATCTATTTCTCAAATAGAAAACAAGGCTCACGATTACATAAATTCTAGGAATAAATAAAAGCATTGTATTTGTGCCAAATCCTATTACAATTTTATTCCATAATCAAAATTCTTAAAAATGGATTCACTTAATAAAGATTCAGAACCTGCTTATTATGCAGTTCTTATTGCACCAGTTAGGTATGATAAGCGATTAAGTCCTAGCGCAAAATTATTGTATGCTGAAATAACAGCATTAACAAATAAGCTTGGTTTCTGCTATGCGAGTAATGCATATTTTGAAAATCTATATGGTGTGTCTAAACAATCCATTAATAATTGGCTGAAAAATCTAGAAGAATGTGGGTTCATCCAAAGGCATATTTATCGTGCAAAGGGTAGTAAAGAAATTTTGAATAGGTATATAACAATTTTTGATAAGCCTATGCAAATAAATTTGAATAGGCCTATACAAGAAATTTTGAATGATAATACTATAACTTTAAATACTAAACTAAATAATTTAAAGAACGAAAATAGAAATTTTAAAAAATCTACTAGAAAACGTGTTTTAAAATAAAAATTAATGAAGGTCGATGGTGTATTAACATTTTGGAAAAATGATTTTTTTAAGGCTAAAAATATGAAGTCAAAAATTGAAAGCTGTATAACAACCAATCAGCTAAAAATTTTATTTAATAAGGAAGCAAAAATTTATTACCATTCAAAAAATCGAGATTTTGAAGTGGATGAAAATAACGTCATATTTTTAAATCTTATTTGTAAATATTTTGCACGAGATCCAAGCTTTGAATCTGAACATTTAGGAGACCTCTCAAAAGGACTTTATGTTTGTGGTCCAAATGGAACGGGAAAATCATCGAGCTTTAAAATCATTCAAAATATTTCAATAAAATATCAATTAAAATCGCTTTGGTTTCCAATAATCGAAACCTATAAGGTTGTTGAAAAATTTAATATTGAACGGCAAAAGGATTTTGTTACTAAAAACTATTCTAAAGGCAGATACTTATTTGACGATTTAGGAGCAGAAGTAGAAGCAAATAATAATTTTGTGTTTGGGAAGGATGATATTTTTGCAAAAATAATGCAATCGAGATATGACGAATTTATCAGAAAAGGCACATTTACTCACATAACATCAAATCTTAATATAGAACAGATAAGACAACGTTACGGTTCTAGAGTTGAAGATAGATTTGTTGAAATGTTCAATTTGCTTGAATTAAATGGGGAATCTAAAAGGTAATTAATAAAAAAAATACACTTCAAGAAAAATATTAATAGTTCAAATATTGAGTCGCGAATTTTATATTTTTTATACTTAATGCTGGTGTTCTAAACGATTAAAAAACCTAAAAACATAGTTACGTACGATGATTTGCAAGATGTGTTTTAGTAGGACGAAAACTAAAACTTGTTTTTTTACTATCGTAAAAAAAAATATGTAAATTTTCGCAACTCAATTTCCTTTAAAATGATAAAAAAGTACACCAAAAACGAAAAGCTTGAAATTGTGAATGAAGCTAATAATCTGAAAAATCACTCAATAACTGCCTTAAAGTATGATATCCATTTAAGCACCCTTTATAATTGGATATCCTTACATAACAATTCTAAAAACAAAAGTAAAAGCCTCAATTTCAAACTTAATGGAAAAGAGAAAGAAATTTTAGATATCAAGTTTTCAAAGACTAGTGATAAAAATTTAAGCGTTTATATGAGAAACAAAATTTTTTCTGAGCAATTTAATTTTAAACGCTCTGAAAAAATTGTTGAAGAACTTTGTGATTCAAGATTAGAGCTTAAAAAATACGGTCAAGAATTGAACAAGCTGGCAAACTATACAAATTTCCTTATTAAAAATGGTTATGTTGATGACAGCTTTATCCCTGATTTTATAAGGATTAAGAATGATTTTTTAAAAGCATCAGAAAAACACAAAGAGATTCTAGAAAGAACATATATAAAAATAAAATCAGTATGATACAATTTCATTGATAGACTATATTACAATTTGAAGCTTTATTGTTTTATTATAAAACTATAATATAGTTTTATAATAAAACAGTTTTGCTATTTTAATGTATTATAGTTTTACTGTATTAATTTAAAATAGCATTATAGTAAAAGGTTTTTTTAATCGTTTTCCAACAAATGCATATCAGCTTTAAAAAACAATCAATTGAAAATATAAATCGCTAAATTTGTAGTGTGTAAATTAAAATAATATAAGAGAAAAATAAATTAAGAAAAAACATAAAGCAGAATAGCTGACTGATAAGTTTTAAGAAAATCGCCAAATTTTTGAAAATCGAACAAATCGTAGTTATGATGCTCACGCCACGGCGTGAGCTGAGTATTTACTTGTTCGATTGGGCGTTTTGGCGATGCCTCTAAAACTTGTGATTTCAGTCTCACGCTTTTTTTATACCCAATAATGAAACAAAAAGAAATAATTATCAATGGAATAATAAGCATTGATGCAGAAGAAATGATTCACGAATATTTCAAAACTCAAACAGTTAACGGCATTGAGGATTTTGTAATGTCAGAAAAGGAATTTTTAAATAAATATAAAGGTACTTATTGCCTTAATGAATGGAGTATAATAAAACAATATGCAATTTACACTATAGACTGTTTTATTTGTTTTAAACCTTATGATGTTATAATAGAAAGTAGAGAGAAATTCTACACGTATGCCGAAGCAGATTATCGTTTATGTCGTAAATGTTTTGATACCAATAATAAATTATACAATTCAGGTTTAGGTCTTCATTTAGCAGGAACTATCGTTTCTCAAAGTTGAATTATAAATATCACTAATAAAAAATATTATGAAAAAAATCATATTAACAATCTCACTTTTAGTCAGTTTTCTATATACTAACGGACAGGATATTATAAAAACAGAACTTAACGAAGCTGAATTAGTATACCTTAGTAAGGACATTGCTAAAAGTTGGGGAGCAGAAATACCTGATGATGACTTAATAAATTCAACGAAAAATAATTTAATAACATATCAGTTCGAAATCGTTTATAATGATACTGTGTTATATCGTGGTAACATTGATAAACCAATCTTAACTGAAATTAGTTTCGGAATGTTCAGAACCAGAGTTCAGTTTTGTCTAGAATATGAAACTCTTGATGCTGAAACAAAATTAGAATTGGCGGAAAGCAAAGAATTGAACCTTGTAACCACCGAAAGTGGAAATAAATATTACTGTGCTCAAAGGTATAAA
>Ga0115031_1001892_pt1 | contig 15431 bp, 23 predicted proteins | sample Maine_Asex4_meta_FD_87301 | JGI IMG/M metagenome (GOLD analysis project Ga0115031, IMG submission 87301) | Marine algal microbial communities from Maine, USA - Maine_Asex4_metaG | ecosystem: Host-associated > Algae > Red algae > Unclassified | place: Maine, USA | collected 2015-01-05
AGTTGCAAAGTGTTGACTTCTTGTGTTGATCTGAAATGGCATAATTAGGACTTTTTCGGGTTGCTAATCTGCACCGATATATCACACATAAATCACACATATTAATAGTAAAAATATCTTTCTTGATAGTAATACTATTTCTCACTATAATCACAGTATAACGCTTTTTTGACAGCTCGCCTATTGACCGTGTTAAAATCGGTTGACCTGTCGATTGGTTCGGCTGCCTTACAAAAATGTCAAGTGAGGACCACAAACAATTATTTGGCAGGTCCACCAAAAAAGACTAAAAAACAGGCTGCAGATTGTCTGCTCTTGTCGCCATCGAGCGGAACGACCGCCAATTTTAGCAGGACGACAAAATATAATTCTGAAAAAGTGGGAAAGGGTAGGGTATTGGCAGAAATGAAAATAGCCCCAAGTCGGGGCTACTATAACATATTAGATTTTACTCTAATTTACTAAATCTAAACTCTGTTCTAAATACGCTAAATAGAACCGATAAAACGAAGGTAAGAAAAATAATTGAAAAACATAAAAGCCCTGTACCGATTGATACAAGGCTTCTTTTGTCGTGCCGAGTGAATACCATTAATTTATATTTTGGTAGTTCTCAATTAAGCTTTCAATCTTTCGGAGGAGCTGCACCTTTTGCTCCTGCTGCTGCTGGTCGCTTGCTATGTCAATTTTAAGTGCCGTATAAAGTACGTTCAATTCTTCGAGTGTAAACATTAGTTAGTATTTTTGTCCTGTTAAAAATCATGTGATTGATAATTAACAACGGGTTATTCTCATAGCGGAGGATAGCCCACTTTTATTAATTAACCATTAGCCGTTTAACTTTCTGTACATTGAAAGTTGAACATTCGCAAATCTTAGCGGTCTTTCTTATAGACATTCCTTCTTTCAATTGTTTAACTACTTTCTTATTCTCTAACAAAAATTGTTCGTCCGTTTTAGTACTGCCCTTTCTTCTACCTAATGTTTTACCGTTTTTCTTTGCATTCTCTAACCCTGACTTGATTCTAAATACTATTGTTTCCCTTTCCATTTCGGCAACGTTGGCAAGTACATCAGTAATCAATTTAAAAGTACTGTTAGGTTTACCGTTTCTTTGAAATGCCGTTAGTCCCTGCTGGTCAATGTATAAATTTATCTTTCGCTCGTTTACAATCTTGTCAATAGTTTTCTGTACATCAATAGCAGACCTACCCAAACGGCTAATTTCAGAAACTAGAACTATATCAATTTTATGATCATCAAGATAGGCAAAGAACTGTTTAGCCGCTTTTCTGTTTTCTGCTTTTGTTGTGCCGCTTACCGTATCGGTGAACCTTTCTTCTATTGTCAGCTCGTTTGCTGCTGCATACCGTTCTAAATCTTTCACCTGTCTTTCGTAGTCCTGCTTAGTAGTTGATACTCTACCGTATATTACCGCTTTTTTCATATTGTATTGTATTGTATTGTATTGTATTGTATTTTAAATAGGGTAGGGCATCCGCAATGGACACCATGCCCTTTATTATTTAATGAATGTTTGCTTTTATGAATTGTCGAAAAGCCCCTCTTTGCAAGTCCCAATATTTAAGCAAATGTTTCGGAGTAGGTCTTTTTTTGCGCTTGTCGTCCTCTTTTGGTGTTGGCAGGTATGAAGGAAGTAATGTGCCGACCGCTGGACGGGTTGCTCCTGACTTGGTAGAATAAATAAAGTTTACAATTCCGCTTCTTAGCTGCTGCTTTAATGCCACTACTTTTACCGCTTTATTAAATTGGAGTGCAAACGGTAAAGATTCGGGCATCACTAAAAGAGTAGGCAAAAGATTGGTGTTAAATAAATAGAACTGAATCAAGCCTTTCAAAGAATCGAAAGTTTGCGAGTAGTAGGATAGGGTAGTGGTATCATTGGTATTTTGAAAGAACCCTAATTTGAACGTGCCACCTGTAGAAGTGAAAAAATAAAGCCTGTTGTTAATCTCTGATAAAAAAGTCATGTGATTGAAATTAAAAGTTAAATGAAAAACAGTGATAGCGCACTGTTATAATTACAATACAAATATACAATAAATATAATAAACGTGCTGAAAAAAACAAATGTTTTTTGCAATACATTTAAATTAAAAATTCGCCTACGTATTTATTGAGTTTTTGAGTTGTTTTTCTGATAGGGTTTATTTCAACACACTAAATTTTTTATCTAGGTAATTAGGGCAGATACTTTTCAAGTCAAAATCATAGTGTATTGAAATAAAGTTATTTTTCGGTAAACGGTATTTTACAACACACCTCCTTATAATGCAAATTATAGATAGTAATTAATTATTCTGTTAAGTAGAAGTATTAGCAGGTAATACGGTAGACTCGGTTTTTAAATTTCGCTTACTAATAGGGTAGGGTATAAGCTTGTTTTTTCTAACAATGTGTAGTTAACCGGAATTTGTTTTCGAGCTGTCGCCCACCATCGGGCATAAAAAAAGAGGCAACATGAATGCTACCTCTAAGAAATTATAATTCTCAAATCAAAATATTTCTATTGGCAAGAATCCCTATTGACGTGACCAAATGCGCACCCGTTAGAATCTGTAATTATTACCGCCCTGCTTTCTCCGTTTTGTAGTGTAGCAGAATTGGAAGTACTTGAGCTATTGAGCCAATTGTAAGAATACGGAGGAACGCCACCGCTAGGATAAACAGCTACTGTAATAGTGCCATCTGGATTGCATGAAAGATTTGAGAAAGTATTCACCGCCATACTATAGGAAGTTTCGCCACCATTGCCGCCACCTGTCAAGACTTCAAAACTGCACCCGTTCCCGTCCGTTATTGTAACTGTGTAGAATCCTGCACCTACATTGCTGATAGTTGGACCTGTTGCTCCTGTTGACCATTGATAGCTAAACGGTCCTTGTCCAGTCGCCACCATCGTAAACGTCCCATTGTTTTGACCGCAATCTGGTCGGTCTATAATTTGCTCTAAATCTACATTACAGGCTGCACCACATTTTCCTGTAGGGCATTGAGCGTTTAATTGGATACCTGCCAATAATAGTAGGATAGAAAAAAATAGTTTGTTCATGTTCGTTATTTTGGATTGAATTAATTTAGTGATAGTACTGCTTCGCTTTTTGCTGTTGCGTTCTCCTGAGCGGTTCGGTCGGGGCTTATTTTGCTTTCTTCGTGTGCTGTAATCTTCTGCATAATCTCCGTAGCACGTTCGATGGTCGGCACCGTCCATGCAATTGAGCCAAAGTCCTCACTATGCGGATATACTTCCCGTAGTGGTTGCCATCGCCCAAATACAATTCCTTCTTTCTTGATTTTGATTTTGTGGACCTCAAAAGATACTAACTTGTTTTCACTTGATTGGCTATAGATAGCAGCGTATTGAGTCCTTTTTACCTGCTCGTAATCATAGCCGTATTTTCTGAATTGTTCTTTTAATTTTTGGATCTGTTTCATAGGAATTTAATTTGCTGCTTAAAAGTGTTTAGCAATTTTCAATAAGTCATCTGTTGCCATTCCTGCCTTTTGTAGCATCGTCAAATGGTCCTCTTTTATATCACCTCTTTTAACCCACACTTTCAAAATTTCGTCATCCGTAATAGTGCCGTTATTTCTTTTAGTTTTGAGGTCCGACAAATAGAAAATTTCATCTTCATGTTCTGCTAGTGGTAGAACACACTTACTTAGCATAAAATATCTTTCACCTCCTGCTATTTTTTCAAGTTCATCAAAATTAATTAAGACAGCTTTACCCGTTCGAGGTTTGAGTGCTTCAAAGTTTTCGATGTACCAAAAGAAGTTTTCAAGCATCGGTAGGCAATGGTGAGCGTACCGTCTGAATGGAGAATTAAGGTTTATAGCTTTGTATTGTTTGGTCGGTTTCAATTGATTTGCCGCCTGTTGTTGTTCGGTCCTTGTGCCGTTTGCTAGTTGGTCTAATATTCTGTGTTTCATTAGTTATGTGTTTTTCAATCGTTCGGTTATCTCATCGAGTAGCTCCTGCGCTTCTTCATCCGAAAGATTATTGAATGATATAGTTTGCATTTTTTGCCGCTGCTTTGGTACTACATATTCAATTAGTTTGAGGTAGGCGGTCACATAGTCCTTACCGTCTAGCTGTTCAAGCTCCTGTTCGAACTTATTATATTTATCTTCAAGCAATTTGCCTATTAAGCTTTTGACTTTTGCGCTGCTCCTATTGGGTACTCCCTTAGTTCGTCCGCCTGTTTTTGGCGTTCCTTTGTTTCTTCCTGCCATTTCTATTTTTTTCTACTTTAGATAATTTGGTCCTAAAAAATTAACGATTGTTTCACCGCTTGCCTGTTGCTTTCGTTTCCTTGCATCGTATTGAGACTTACTCAAATGTATGTCCTTGCCATCCTGCAAAATCGTTGCGCTACCGTCTTTATTTTCTGTTAGGAAAGTGACCTCTAATTTTGTGTCAATTATATTGACCTTCTTACCTGCTGCTAGTAGTTGTAACTGTTCTTGTATTGTCATAGTCCTTCGCTTTGTTGAATCCTAATAATATGGATAGGGTTTAATTTTCTCGCCTGTGCTGCGCTTATCTGTTTGCGCTCGAAATGATAGGTATTAGCTGTTTCGTCAATTATTAGAATGCCGTCACCAGTAGGCAATGTCGTATCTACTTGATTTGCTAGATTTGAAAGAATCTGTTGTGGTTTCATTTCTTTGAGTTGAAAACAGGAACGAAGACTAATTCCTCGTTCCCTAAATGAGTGCTAATTAATTAATTACTTTTTTGCTTTCAAGTATAGCTCTTTTGCGTGTTCGCTCATCGTACTAGGGTCTAGTTTGAATTTCTTCTTTTCTGCTTCGTCTGCTTTGAAATCCTGAGCTGCTTCCCTCAATTCTTTCTTGAAATCTAATATTTTTGAGTGGGCTAACAACTCAATATTAGCAAAACCTTCGCCATCGAAGTTTTCATTATAAAGTGTAAGTACACCAGTTTCGTCTATTCTGAAATTATTGACGACATCAGCAACAAACCGATCTAAATTATTGACTACGTGTATTCTAGTCATATTTAAATTTTGCGTCTGTGCTGTCTTGAAAATTACATCTTTAGCAATATACTTTGTGAAACTTAGTTTATGTTCTTTTTCTTTATTTTCCAGTTGCTCTGTTAGCTGCGAAATTTCTCTTTTTGCCGTGTCTAAATTCCTGCTTTTCGTTGCTAGATTTTCTTGCATTTTTTCAAATGCTTCTGCACTTATTTGATTATCCATTTTATTATATTTTAAATTAATTACTTTTTTAATCTGCTTGAACTGTTCGACCTGTAGCGTTTTTGATATTGTCCTCTGAAATATTCATGTTATGTTTTTGAAATTTAATAAATTTTGGAGGTCGTACTCGCTTAATAGCTGCGGATGTTTAATTGTACTATTTTTCTTTTCTGCTACCGCTTCTTCTTCTGCTGCGCCCATCTTTGGATATAATTTGTTGTTGCCGATTGGCATAAAAAAAGCCTGTCCAAATTAATTAGACAGGCATACGGAAAACTCACAATTTACTCTTTTGTGCTTTTTGGTTTGTTCTTTTTTGTGAGAGTTTCCGCTGCCTTAAATGGCTATTTCAATGTATACGTAAGATACGGGTTTTCAAGGTCATATCCTATTATTATATACGTTTAAAAAGAGCATATAATCACAATGAAAAGTTAATGTTTATTGTTTGTTATTTTATGGCAGAATCTCCCCAATTGGGGAAGTTTTGATATTTGAATTATTCGAGCCTTTTTTATTTGGGAGGGACAAATTGTCCCCCCCAAAACAGAGAACCTTTTTAAACCTACCATTTAGGGAGGAAACTTTTTCCGCCCCAAATGGAGAGCCTTTTAAACCCTACCATTAAGGAGTGCAATTTGCACCCCTTTTATTAGAGCCGTAAAACTCGGTTGATTGTTGTTGTGTGTTGTAGTGCCTGGGCTTTTATTGCTTTGGTGCTTCTATCTCTAATTTATAGTTGCCTTTTCCAAAAAATGCGTTTAAATGTTTCAATGTAATGTGCATGATCTTAGGATAGTCCGACATTTTAAAAAGTACAGAATCATGTTTTGTATAGCACACTATATCACGTTCCAAGCATTCTGCATAAATGCCGTCTATGAATACATGACTTTCTAATGTTTGCAGAAGGATAGAAAATTGATTACTACCGTATTTCTTTTTAAATGAGTCTATAAAATAGATTGCTGCTGGATATTCTTTTTTAAGAATAGTTTTAAGGTCGTTAGTGAATCGGTAGGAAGAAAAGATAGTTTGAAATGTTAATAGTTTTACATCTGCTCTAATCGCTTTAAATTCCCTTGTATAGGATTCTTTAGTTTTTCCAAAAGTTACAATGTTTGGTCTTATCTGAACAGCTCCACCGATAACGCCATGCTTTTCATGGTTGATTGATTTGGCGTACTTCATTTTTCTTTCTAGGTCCGCAAATGTAGCGCACTTAGAGAATGTACCTTTATATCTTGTATCATACATTAGACCTGCCATTGTTTCATAATAGCGACCACTAAAGCACAACTTCCTAAACACCTGTATTTTATCGAAAATTTGCGCCTTTTTTTTGCCTAAAAAACTGCTGTAATCAATTGATAAATAATTAGTTGTACTATCTTCTTTAGTTTGAATTGATCCACATATACCCCTACCTCTGTTATTCTTAATATCTTCTTTATTATTTATTATATTCATTATCACCTTTTCATATATAGAAGGGAAGGAAGGAAAAGTATCGTTTGGCGACATCAAAAAAGTACTAAAAATTGATTGTACATTGTCAATCCTGTGTAGATAATAGGTTAAAATACCAAAAAACGTTAATTGACTATTTTTTAAATCAGCGTTAAATAATTGTTCACCGTCTACTTTGAGGTACTTAAATATCATAGACGGTGTGTTGGTTAAGTTGGTATCTAAACGCCCGTTGGTTTCGTTCCTGCTACAAATGATATTCTTTCTATTTCTGATATATCGAAAATTGCACAAAGATTGCAAGTAGTAATGTTGTATCTCAATTATCTTTTTCCTAATCCATTCTTTAGGATCGTCAACTAGGTATATTCTATTCTTCCACAGTATAGGTATTTGTTTTCTATCATTCACATACCACCATATCTTCTTCCCTTCCATTGGGAACGAAACTACTTTTTCATTTTGTCTGGTAGTTGAATCATAAGCATATAGCCAAAACTTCCCACTTGGAATAAAATTGACTTGTAACCCTTTGCTTTTCAGATAGGCATAGTTAATATCAGACTCTACAATCTTATACATATCTTCATCGGAGCTGTAGGTGGTTTTAATTCGCTGGAGGTTCTTGATAGTTTTAACAATTACAGGGTCTTTAGTATTATGTAGCTTTTCTGATCTGTCTTTAAATTTTAAAAGCATTGGGCTTGAATATGCCAACTCTTGATTTAACCTATATTTTTTAGATACTTTACTTTTGGTTGAATATGAATTGTCTGTTTCAATGGCCCCTAACTGAATCAACTCTTTTAGGTATTTTTGGTAATGGTTGCCAACTGCTTTTGTCCAGTAGTTTTTAGGTATCTCCATAAATTCATCAAAAGGTATATGCTCTCTGCATATCTTCCCATACATGACTTCCATTGTTTTCATGTAATGCTTTGAACGTGTACCCCGTGCTGTGTCTGGATAAGTTTTTAAAGCTACGTTACCTAGAAAATGGTTTGTACTGCTTGATAAAACTATACGCATACGCTACTTGGTTTGTAGCTCCAATTAACCCCAATAAAAAGAATAAGATATGAACGAAAACAGGTAAGAAAAACGTTAAAATAACAAAGAATATGACGAGAATTTTTTGTAAATTTGTAAACCGATTATATGTAAAAATTTACACTTTTTTGTAGTGTACGGTTGACAAATCTTAAAAAAATCTCTTTCTTTGTGGTAACAAAATTAATAGAGAGACTATAATCTCTTTATTTCCTATTTTCGTCTTTTCAAAAAAAATCTATACAAATCCCTTGATGGAGTTTTAAGAAAGACATACTAAGGGTTAAAATGCACTAACATTTTAACTCTTTTTTTTATGCCCTTTCGGAGCAAAGTTTTAAAAAATTTCAAATAAAAAAAGCCATCCCTGCAATGGAATAGCCGCTAAAATATCAATTATTTTTGATAACGTTAGAGTTATTCGCAACTTCTCTTAAAACAAGCGCATATATAAACTCTGTCATCGTCCTACCTTTCAGCTTCGCCACCTCTTTAAATTTTAACTTCAAATCCTTCTGTATGCGAATCCTAAGATAGTCGTCTTTATTTTTTTGGTTATTGCTCATAAGATATAAATTCTAGTGTGTAGTGTGGTTACAAAAATAAACATATATATTATAAAAAACAAAAAGTAGACGGCATTAAAAAGCTAAAACAAAATATTTAATACAGTTCATTAAAACCCTAAAAATCAATCAACTAAAAATAATCAACGTATTTACTACGTTCTCGAAAAATTTTATAACTCAATAAAGTTATATTTGAAACATCGACCAACTAAAGTTGTATTTGATAGAAGGCTTTTTTATGATATTCCTGCCAAAAGTTTTTTCAAATATTTTTTCGCATCGTCCCAGAAAAATGAAAATAGGCAGAAAATAACATCTTATCTCCTGCCTATTGTATTTCTAAGCTACTACTAATATTTGCTTCTCTCGCTTCTTCTCCTGCGCTCTAAGCAATTTTATTTGTTTGCTGATAGCTTTTACCTCGTTTGTCATTTGCTCTACTAAGTGGAGCTTAAAAGCTTTCAATAGTTCTTTTCCTTTTTCGTCATTCGGTGAATAAGTCGTACTATCTTCAATACTGAAAATGAAAGTATCTGTATTTTTCAATTCTTCAATACAGGCGTTTGTGTGATTCTTGTCTGCTCGTAAATTTTCTAATTGGTTGAACATTGTTTTTTGATTTGAAAGTGATTAAATAAATTAGTCACTCATAGCATAATTTCGTCAATGTATCGTTTTCAATTCTTCCCTAATTTGTTGATCAATCTTGTCAATTGCTTGCTGATAAGTTTTTATTAGAGCCACCCTTAGAGGTTCTAGTGCTTTCTTTTCTTCTGCTGTAGTGATTGCAAAGTCAACATCTACCCCCTCGATTGTTAGCCAAAAATTACCGTTCGTTTTCAATTCTTCGATTAGTTCTTTTATGTATTTTTTTTGTGTATCTAATGATTCTAATGTAGTCATTGAGTTTTATTTTTTAGCTTTCAATTTTAATTCCCCTGATGATGTTTTTTGTAATTTCTACTTTATCTAAACTATTAGATATTTTATCTAATGATTTAAGTATGATTTCTATTTGATTGCCTTTTGATTTTTTCATAATTGTATTGATTTGAAAGTGAATTAAAATTAATTAGTCATAGCTTGTTTTCGTCTGCTCCTTCCTAGCCTAATAAATCCCCATCGTTTTTCATTTCCCGAACGAATCGCCCAACGGATCTTTTATTGATACTTGTGGCTTCTGAAATGAGGTCATAAGACGGTTTCTTTTTGTATCGTTTTTGATAGTCCAATACAAACTTTTTGATACGCTTTTTTTCTCGCTTTATGTGCTTGTTTTTGTTCCTGTCATTTGCTCTATTTGCTTTCTCAATATCTGCACTTTCTGTGAAGTCCTCTGTACCAAAAATAGGAACGCTGTGGGCAGAAACGCCACTATTAGTGGTATCGGTGCTTGTTTCGGTTCGGTCCTCTGTACGGGGCTTATTTTGGTCCGTTTCTCCTGCGGTCTTTCTGGTCCGTTTCTTCTTCTTTTTCTGGTCCGCTTTTTTGTGTTTGACTGTTGCGGTTATTGTGTCAGAATCAGTATGCAGGTTCTTGGCTAATTGAACATTGGAAGAAGTCAAAAACGTTGCTTCGATTTGGCGAAGGTCGGGTATCTTTTCAATTCCTCCACGAATCAAATTTTGAATCTTTCTAGCAGGAAAACGAGTCATCAAAAAATACAATTCAGATAGTACTGAACTGTTGAAATTTTCGCTCGGTAGTTTAATTTCTTTTTTCAATCCGCTGGTACATTCACTAGCCACGATCCAAATACGAGCCACTACAAAAATGATACTCGAAAACATTGCTATGTACATAAGCATTGAGGACAGCCAAGCATTTCTTTTCTTCTTCGCTGCTGCTTTGTTGGTTGCTTCTTTGGTCCGTTCTGCAAGTAGGGTAGTAGTATCTTCTTCGAGCTTCTTGTATTGCTTGTCTCGGCTGTTATTAATTGCTAGAATTGAACTATCATACTTTTCCTGTGCTGCTTGCATTTCGATTGACTTCTGTTCCTGTACATTGGCAGTCTGTTTTCTAATCTCGGCTAATCGAGTATAGTAACTGTTACCCGTTCTTACTTGTTTTCGTTCTACCTGCAAAAGACTTTCTTCTAATTGCGCTAGACGTGCGCTATACTTGTTTGAAAGAATGTTCTTAGTGTTGTCTAGTGTTTGTGTTGCTTCTGTCTTATCGCTGCTTAAATCGTCTAAAACTTGTCTTTTTTCTGCTGCTAGATTTGCGTTAAGTTCTGCTGAATGGTTGACGGTTTCGGTCGTATGGGTATCTAATTGAAATTTTACATTCTGCTTTGATACCGTCATTGAGACAGCAACGAAGAAAATTAGTAGAAGTGTTGCTGATACGAATTTGAATAATTGAAAAGCTTTGTCTGTTCTGTTGTCGCTGATAGGTTTGTAATATTTAGCGTGTACTGCTTCGACTAGGAATGTAATTAGATGGTAAACCAAATATTCTAAACTAAAACACAAGAACACTGCTAAGCTAAAAGACACCATTTTTGCAGTTCTTGCGCTATCGAATAGAGTAGTAGATACATCGAGCAAAAAAGGAAACACGCCTAACATTTCAGAAGCAAATGAAATGGCAACGGATAAAAAAGCGGCTGTCTTAAAAGCGTTCTTTAGTTTTTCATCCGCTAGATAGGTTTTTATCTGTTGCTTGGTCTCTGGTTTGGTCGTTTGAAAAATACTCATTATTTTGCTGTTAATTGTTTTTTCAATTACCCGTATTGGTTTGGCTTGAAACTTACCTTTACGGGTTTTTTATTTCATTCTAATTGCTCCTAATCGAGTAGGGTATCTTCTTCGTTCGCCACTTCTTCTATCAGTTCTATCACTCTGTCACCTCCTTTTTTGAATCCTATGTAATGCCCTAATTGAAAGATTATTATTAGTGCGGCCACTAGGAGAACAATGTCTATTTGTATTTCTAGCATTAGGTAACTTTTCTCAATTCGTCCTCTAAATAATACATCAACTTTTTGCCATAATCCGCATAACCCACACAATACCGATCCGCTTTTTCAATCGTAGCAACGGGTAATCCTGTAAACTCTGACAGCTCGCTTATCATATCAATTAAGTACTTTCTTTTGTTGCCTACTATTGTCAAATCCCTATCAGGCGTTAGGTACTTATTAATGATAGTTTTGAGGGTTCTAGGTGGTGGAGCTGGTGGAGCTGGTGGTCCTGCTGCTGTCTTGAATAGTCGTTTAAATAGATTCATGTTAGGTTCTTTTTTATGGTGTGTAATTCGTGTAATTATGCCGCTAAACCTTGCTTTATTCCTTGCGCTGATTCAGCAACTTGTCTAGGTTCGGAGACGGGTTCTCCTGCTGGTACTTGTTTATGTATTCTTGCACCGCTTCGTTAAACATTTGGTTAACCTCGTAACCTGCCAAACCTCTAATAATATTCATCTTATCCCGCAAGTCTGGGTCTAACAAAGTGGTAAACCTAACTTTGTTATGGGTCGCTTTTGGTCTGCCCTTACCTCGTTTTTTATGTTCGGTGGTTGCTTCTTGCGTTACTGATACCGTAAAACGAAGACCGTTATTTTCTGTTTTTGACATTAGATTTTGATTTAGATTGGTAATAGAATAATTTCATTAAATAACTATATCGCTAAATAGCTATTTCGTTCTAAGTAGATAAATGAGGTGTAATAATCTGCTCCAATAGGTCCGCCACTGTTACATCTTCATTCAATGCTTTTATTTTCAATTTCTTAATAAGGTCTTTTTGCAATACCGTAGTGAATGTTTTACGCCCTGCCTTGTCTGGGTCTGTAGGTCTACCATACTTTTGTCCTTTTGCCATCGTATTTTATTTTCTTTATTTAATTATATCGTTAAATAGCTATTTAGTTATTTAACGAAACAAAGATACAAAAAGTTTTTAAATATTACCTTTGAACTGTTTTTGACGATATGACGAAACAGCTAAATAACGATATAACTATGATTAAAATAGGAGTGATTTCACAAAAGGGAGGAGTCGGTAAAAGTTCAACGGCTCGGCTTATTGCAGCCAATGGAGCAATAAGCGAACTCGAATGTAAAATAATAGACTTGGATATTCAACAGGGAACTTGCACCACTTGGAACGCTCGAAGAATGCAGAACCAAATAGAACCACATATATCAGTTGAACAATTCCCAACAGTCAATGCAGCCATAAAAAAAAGCAATGGTTACGACCTTGTAATATTTGACGGTTCACCACACGCCACCAAACAGACATTAGAAGTAGCAAAAGTTTGTGATTTAGTAGTTATTCCCACGGGTACTTCATTGGACGATTTAGAACCAACGGTTTTACTATGCCATGAACTCAAAGCAAAAGGAGTAGACAAAGGAAAGATTTTTGTACTATTAAATAAGGTCGGCACAAGTACTGCCGAACTCGAAGAAGCAAAAGAGTATCTTCTTAGGAGTCAATACAACTACCTCAAAAACCATATACCCGAAAAGACAGCCATTAGACGTGCGCTTGATTCTGGACGGTGCGCCAATGAAACGGATTTTAAAACAGTCAATGAGACGGTACAAAAAGTAATGGACGAATTGAGCGTACTAATTAACGAAACGATTAAATAACGATATAACGAAATGGAGAAAAAGAAAGGTCTAAGCATCAAGAAAGGCAAAGGAACGCCACCGCCTCAAAAAGTAACAGAGAACTTAAATATAGAACCATCTAAACCAGTAGTAGAACAAAAGCCCGAAAAGAAAAAAGCAATAAAGTTTCCATCTGATAACTACGTTGCATTGAATTTTAAAGTAGATCCAAGTTTTAGAAAAGCGTTTAGAGGTTACGCATCTGATAGAGATATTCCAATGAAAGATTTATTGGAAAAATGCTTTGAGTATTATAAAGAAAACCACTAAATAGCTATTTCGCTATATAGTTATTTCGTCATATAACGATATAAAGACGTGCCAATAGAGTAGGGCAGGACCACCACTTGTATTTTGGAAATTAGTTCCAAAGTCAATAATTTTCTTGCGTGTAGCTCTTTTTAAATGTCGTTAGTTCCAAATGTTGTTTTTGCCACCCGGTGGCAAAGCTAGCAATTCACGTGCATGACGTTCATTTAATATTTCGCTGGTGGCAAAAATATTTAGAGTCGGGTCTGTCTTTTCTTAACTTTCGGAGTCCTGCTTGTTTGGTGTTGCCGTGTTGGTGCTACCGCTTTACAATCTTGTACATTGTACAAGATTGTTTTTTCTTTATTAGCGTTAGTATTGCCTGTTGGTGCGCCAACATTAGCAACCGTCTTTAAAGTAAATTCGTCTAACTCTTTTATACCCATTGCATTTACAAATAGCGTTATTCAGATTAACATATCGGTATTGAATGATTTAGAAAAGTGTGAAATTGTCAAAAAAACAAGAATCTTCTCGTTGAGAAGATTCTTGTTTTTTTGACAAAAACTCACCTATTGTGTTTTACGAGTTGCTAAATATACACAGATATTAATAGTAAAAGTATATTCAATAATAGTAATACTATTTATTCGTTCGACAGTGCTGTCGATTGACAATTGAACCCCCTATTGATAATAATATTATCAATAGGGCAGAAACAAACAATAATTTGGCAGGTCCACCAAAAAAGACTAAAAAACAGGCTGCAGATTGTCTGCTCTTATCGCCATCAACAAGAACGACCGCCAATTTTTAGCAAGTGACAAAATATAATATTGAATTTGTTTGAAAGGGTAGGGTATAGGTATAAATGAAAATAGCCCCTAAATTGTGGGGCTACTATAACATGATTAGTTTTTACGCTAATCTTTAAATCTAAACATCGTTCTAAACACGCTAATAGAACCGATAAAACGAAGGTAAGAAAAATAATTGAAAAACAAAAAAGCCCTACCAAGTTGATAGGGCTTTTTAATAGCTGGAGGAGTTTTTTAGTTTGCTGGTTGCATCAAATATGTTTGCATTTCTTCCTGAGTCGGCATTTCGTCACCCACACAATTCATACAAAGTATTTTCAATTCTTCTTTGCCCCAAACATTTGTACTACATTCTTGGCAGGTATATTTGATTTTGTTTTTCTTAGCTGCTGCTGGTTTTTTCTTTTTCTGCTTTTCTGCTGATTTGAATGGAAATAATAAATGTTTAGGCATCTCATTAAAAACCTTTTCAAATACTCCGTTTTCAATTGGGTAATCACTCATACTTTGCCCTGTTGTTTTACCTCCTGCCCGTCCAGTACTTGACGGCATCAATCCCACTTCCTGCATTTTGTTTGCCCACTCTTTATTGTGATAGTTGGCTCTTGATGGTTTGCCAAACTCCTGTTGCCATAAATGACACATTTCATGTACTAATGTTTGAGCCACTTCTATATCACTATCATTTGCAAGGTGTAAAGGGTTTATATTTATTTCGTGTGTTGATGCGTCCTTTCCTTGCCATCTATCGGGCGAAAAATGCCCTGCACTCTTTTTGTTTTTTCTACTAAAGTTAAGTAGGCAATTAGGCAACTCACTTTTAAAAAGTTGTTTGTTGAAATATTCGTACATGGATTGATATGTCCCAAATTGTTCTGCTGTTGGATTATTCATAATTGTATTTTATATTAATTGTATCGTACGATACAAATATAGAATAATACAATGATATAAACAAGTGATAGGGTAGGCTATTATTAGAACGTGCTTGAAATTCAAGACGGTTGTTCCTCTTGTCCGTTATTCAGATTAACATATCGGTATTGATTGATTCATAAAAGTGTGAAATTGTCTAAAAAACAGGAATCGTCCTACTAGGATTATTTGTGTTTTTTAGACAAAAAACAACATTCAAATATTTACCCGTTATCGCCCTAAGTACTTCATACTCAATGAGGACTTTTTTGGCAGGTTCTTGGCAGGTAATCCCCAAAACAGGACAACGCATTTTTACACAGTCAGCACACAGTCAGATAGTATTTTTGTTAACCTCCATCGTTAACCCTAAACCTAACATTTTCGTTATTTTGTTGACGCTCCATTGTTGACGCTGTGAACCTCAAAACAGGCATTCCATTAGTTGTTCATTAGTTGCAAAGTGTTGACTTCTTGTGTTGATCTG
>Ga0115031_1001896_pt1 | contig 15420 bp, 22 predicted proteins | sample Maine_Asex4_meta_FD_87301 | JGI IMG/M metagenome (GOLD analysis project Ga0115031, IMG submission 87301) | Marine algal microbial communities from Maine, USA - Maine_Asex4_metaG | ecosystem: Host-associated > Algae > Red algae > Unclassified | place: Maine, USA | collected 2015-01-05
AGACGAAAGAAAGCTCTCCTCAGCGCCTTCTCAGATCTGTCTTCAGATGTTTCCTCCGATGAGATCCAAAAACGCTATCCTCCAGAGCAGTATTCTTGATCCAGAATTGCGTCAGGGACAGTACAGGTGGGGCCTGAGGCTGTTGCATGGAGGACAGTGCACTCTCGTTATAACGTCCACGGGTGCAAGAGACTTCTACGAAACAAAACCGAAGTTGGCGCAGATGATATGCGCGATGGGTAACGAATTGAGGCGCCCGATGCTGTTCAAAAGCCATGGCTTCTGGAGCGGACCACCTCTGGCAGTTCCAAATTTGGTGATGCGGGGCCTGATGGTGTGGGACAGTTCGGCTCCATATCAGACAATGTGAGGACGGCGTGAGCCGACAGGTAACGAACTCAGGATTCTGACCGAGAAAAGGTGCTGGGGCAGTAGGGGGGACGTGGCCAGATACTTAATTATGATCATGACAACGCCCTTCACGGTCCAATCGCACGCGACAAGACTGAAACGAAGCCGAGCCGCCGTAGCATAGTTCGAAGGCTTCAAATGTCTTCAGCGAATCGGAGACAAGCGACATTAAACTTCAATCCGTCAGGTTCATATGCATCAGAGTGGACGTTTTAACGAAAATGAACTGTAACTGAACATGCTTATCTGCTTTACTCAGATCCTTAGCTGACCAATCGGCGGCCGGCCTCAGATCCCGGTCAGACCATTTTCAATTCTACTCTCTGATCGACAGCAGGAGTTAGACAGCCCCACGCACAAGCTCCTATCCAGTTGTTGTTACTTCGCATTATTCTGGAACAACACATCATTTGATGTTCCGTATTCCCTGCGGAGTGTTTCCTGCGCTCGCCCGCCCTTCGCTTTTTTCCTTCTACACTTTTCGCACCCCATGTATCTGTTTTGCTTGTATGCACAGGGGATGAAGCGGCCTCCCCTCTCTCCCCCCCCCCTCCTTGTGCTACCGCAGCTGCCCTCTTCCCCAGTGGTGACCTCACCTGTGGGACAGACGGAGGACGAACACCAGACACCGGAGGTTGGGGTGATTGTAAAAATGCAATGGGGTCGAAGAACGGCTAGGAATGGATAAGGGTGGGGGGGCGGGTGGCGGGGGAAGGTGGAGAGGGGGGGAATGAGGAGCAGGGGAGGGGGGTGCGTGGCCGGGACGTCAGGATCAGAAACAATGGCGAGCCGGGCTGTCGGAGCAGCCGATCCAAGCGCAGATGTGCCGCATGCGGAGGGTTACGCCCGCAATGCACCCACCCAAGGCGCCAACCATTTTGGGCGGGCAACAAGCTTCAGCCATCCAACGAGCCAAGATCAATCCGCCACCGTCATTGGGGCTCACCTTAAAAGAGGTCTCGCCTCATCACATCCCCCCGCGTCGTCGGTTTTCCTCCAGCTGCCCTCCTCCTGTGTTCTACTCTTCCTCCCTCCCTCCCCCCGCCCGTTCCTTCTCTCCCCTCCCCTCCTTCCCCTCTCCCTCTCCTCCGCTTCCTCTCTCTCCCACTTCTAGCCGTCCCCGCTCTTCCCGTTCAGTTCTCCATTCCCCCTGCCTTGTGGCTGGGTTCTGAGAATGACACAGGTGGTCAGAGGACTGGCCAACTGCGCAGGAACAGGCAATGAGGGAGGGAAGGGGGTAGACCGCTTCACACCCTGCGCATACAAGCAGATACATGGCGTGGAAGAAGGGTAGAAGGAAGAAAGCGAAGGGCGGGCAAGCGCAGGAAACACGCCGCAGAGAATACGGAACATCAAATGATGCGTTGTTCCAGAACAATACGAAGTCACAACAACTCGAGAGGAGCTTGTGCGTGTGACTGTTTAACTCCTGCTGTCGATCAGAGAGTCGAACTCATCATGTTCTGACCGGGATCTGAGACCGGCTGCCAATTATTGTGCTTCTCACAAAAACTGGATCCGCAACATCCGCTTCAGCATCATTAACGGCCGCCTGAGCCAATGAAACAGTGATTTCGCAACGGAAGCTGATGCACCGAGGTCCAGTTTTTGATCTGAGTAAAGCAGATGGGCGTGGTCTGTCGCACCCCCGGCTGTTCAGTTGTGCCGCCAACGGCTCGAGAGAGGTCACCCACAACCTGCACGGAACCGAGAAATGCTGGGTCCGCGCGCCATCCTACCGGTCCGCTATCACTCTCCCCTTGTTCCTTAAATTCGAGTAAAAATGGAGCCGGGCCAGAACGGAACAAGCGCTCCGGTCAGAATCAGAGGTGGCCATCAGACATCGTGTTTCCTTGATAGTCCCATTACCTGTACCGGGCGCGGCAAGCACAGAGTGGCCGTTTTTTTTGTCAGATTCGGCGCTTGCCGCACAGGGCCGTCCTCAGGATAGAGTCGGTCGGGCCTCGGACCTGCATCCAATAGCAGCGCAAGATGGCGGGTACAGGGCGGCGTCTTGGTCAGGCGGGTCTTCCAGCACGTCGGACAGAGCCGTCCCACCACCCTTTTACAACTGAGTATCAGAACATTCAACACGACGAGCAGGAGTCGCTCCCATTCACGCTCCCGTCATTGAACAAGCTCCGAACGGGAGCGGCTCCCGTTCAAGGCGCGTTCTGTGTGCTCGGCCCCAGTCACGAGAGCACTTCGGGTTTAGAGACTGGAGGCTTAGTTTGGCTAAGAGCTGCCGGGGCAAGGACCGGCACAGTCCGTGACCCAGGTTCCCGCATTTCATTGGGACGGCCGCCACGCATGCGGTTCCCCCACAGTGCGCAACCGTACGGCCTGTTTTCGTGCTGCATCCCGCCCGTGGATGGTCCCGCCGGGCAGCGCTACCGTGCTGTTTTACGATACTCTTTGCTGCCATGCTGACGAGGCATCATATGCACTCAAGACCAGTCGTGACCGCCTCGCCCCGTGACCAGGAGCGAGGCTGTCCCGTCGCAAGGGGAAAGCAGAGATAAAGAAGAGTGCTTTCCACCCGCACGAAGCGGGGGTAGCGTGCCAGACCCCAAGTGGCCGCGGAAACACGAAACAGAAGCAAACCACTGTGCCAACGTGCGACGGGCAGCGGGTGGCAGACCCCAAGCCGCCCATCGTCAAGAAAGCCACGCACGTCCGGCACAGCGCCCCCAAGTCCAACCATCAAGCGCAAACCCCACGCAGTGCTCTCGTTCGTTCACCTCCTTCAGCACAACGCTTGCCGCCGCTGCGCGCGCCACATGAAAGCGAGTCTGCTCCAGGCGTGCGCGGCGCACAGCGACACCACCGTCACCACCGTCACACCGGCGCCACATAGGTGCCTCCTTCTCATCCTCGGTGAACCACTCCTGCCCGTCGCTACCATCGACAATGCTTTCCTGGTCCGTTCATGCGGCGGAATCCCTGGGTGGTTCATCCAGCATTGCATCAGATCCCAGAACAGCCGGAGAAGCCCCCACTGCTCCCCCTGCAGTCGCTGTCACCCCTGTGCCAGCGTTTTCGGCTGCCCCGCGAGCATTCTCCGCCACCGCGCGAGCTGCCGTCACATCCGTCGCTCTAACGACCCCAGCAGCAGGCGCGCCACCGGCATCGGCACTCTGGGTTGTCTGCGTTTTCGGCGGCTGCGGGCGGTGCGAGGGGTTGGCGCGGTGCGGGTTGGGGCAGTCGATAAGACACAATCCATTACTTGCTCACGCGTCCTGGATGGACAACAGGCGGCTCATACGGCCGTTCTCGCAGCAACCTCGCACGCTTACTGTTGCACTACTCTTACATATCGGCCTCCACGGGGTCGCAGATGCCGATTTGTAAGAGTGGTGCAACAGTTGGCGTGCGAGGTGTTTGATAGAACGGCCGTAATGGTGAGCTTCTCAACTAACTCTGCGCGGTGACCGGTGTTGAGTACCGGCGTAACCACCGCGGCTGCAGCTGCTGCTGACGCAGTAGCCGCACAAGCTGCTCACGAGTCAAAAGGGTCGTCGGCAGGTGACGCTCCCGCAGCATACAATGCCGCTCCCACCGCAGCGGCCGCCGCTGACGCTGCCACCGCAGCCTCGTCGTTATCTTGCTTTTCATGGATTACGAAGCGCTTCTTGAGGTGCTGCCGCACCTTCATGGCGACCACAGCCACGTGCCCCAGCCAGCACATCAGCGCCCGCGCCCCCCCGCGCGTCTGTCCAGCGTCAGCGAAGCGGTGGAGGACGCCGAACGACGAGAAGACGGTGCCTAAGGCGTGCGACCGACTCCGTGATAAAAGCGTCGTTCTGCAGCATATCACACGCCTCTTCGGGCGAGAAGACGACCGCGACCTTTGTCTGCGTGCCACGCATGCTCCTCAGCGCGTCGCGCCCCCCCACGTCGTTGGTGTACGTGGCGAACGCCCAAACAGATTTATGGCCGATGTGCTGGTAGAAGGGGAAGACCGCCCGATGCTGGTATTGATAAGCCATTGTCGCGCTTTTGCTGAGGGCGACAGCGGCGGGCTCCGCCTCGTCGTCCTCGGCAGCCGCTCGCTTGGCGCGCACCGGCAGGTGCCACTTCTTCTCAATCAGACGGACCGCCTCTCGTGCGTCAACGGGCACGCGGCGCATGACCCATTCGCGGAGAAAGATATTGACCTCCCGCATGGAGACACAAATGTCACCCGTGCATGGCAGGATGATGAAGCGCGCCTGGAGCGACTGCTGCAACGCTTTCGGCACCATAGGTCAATCAGAGAGCGTGAGTAGAACAGCGGTGCTACAAGAAAGCAACATGAGGGAAAGGCACAGGTGAGCGAGTCAAGTTAGTAGTCGAACGAGACCTACACACAAACACAAACGTCAACACCAAGAGAAGGGCAAAGCGCAGCAGTGGGCGGCTAGATTATCTGCGGCACGTCATAATCGGGTTACTCAAGCACCGTACGTTTGACTTGAGCACCCACTTAGCGTCTTGACGCTCCATCGCTCCCTCGTTACTGGGACGAGCTGGCGACCTCGCGCGCTGCCCGCCGTTAACTGGCGCCGCCAACGCCGCCGCGGCCTCGCGGTGCGTCTTAAAACCCTTGAACATGTCGGCGCCCAACTTGAAAAGCGCCCGCCGCTGCGCAACCATCGAAGCCGCCAAATGGTCCGGCAATACGGCGATGTCGTCAATCTTCTTCACCACCATGCGGAAGCTGCTGTTCGTCTCAGCGAGCTCCCTGCGGTGGCCAGTCAGCTCCCGGCGCACGTCCAACAAGCCCGCAGTGACGGATGCCTGCAGCTGCGTCAGCCGTGACGCAACTACAGCGAGGCTCCTCCCACCATCCGCTCCTTAACTCCCCGGAGACAAACCGGTAGGCTCGCGTCGCGGTTCAGTCGTCGTTGACCAGCTCGAGGAGCCGCAATGGGCTGCGGCGCGGGGGCGGCGCCGGCTAGCGGCTGGACGCGTCGACATTGCCCCATGAGCCGGCAGTTGCGGCAGCGTCGATTGCAGCTCGTCGCCCAGGTTCGTGTCATTGTTTGAGATGTTCACCTATCCACCGCCAGGTGAACGGCTGGACGCTGCCTCCCGCATGGAGAGGTGCGACGTCATCGCAACGCTGGATTCCCAGGTGGCGGCGGCAAAGGTCAGGCGGAAGGACCCCCATCGAAGCCGCCGTCGCGCCCTGGGGAATGGGCACAGCTCCCTGGCATTCGTTCCTGCCCTGGGAGTTGTCCACAGTCCGGGGACTCGGGCAGCAAGCCTCTTCCGCATCGTGTCTTTCGACGTTTTGCATGTTCGGAAGCTGGGTATCTCCGCATGCTGGCGCGAAGGCTCTCGGCGGTGCTGCATTCTCTTTGCGAGCGGCATGAAGGAGCGCGCTTTGGCTCGCTTTACGCCACGTTGAACGCCATCAATGTGCGCGGGTGGGAGCTTGGGCGCAACTGCAAGGCTTCGCCGGCACCGCCAGTGTACGTTTTATTCATTTTTTTATTGCGGTGTATCATGGGGAGTAGCTCGGCAGTGATGCGGAGGGGTGCGGCCTGTTCTTGATAAGAGGGGTGCGTTCCTGCACGGGATGAAGACATGAGCAAGGAAGCTGTGCATCCGATCCCTGTGGGACGACACATGACAACTGATCCAAGACACGCACCTCTTTTGTTGCCTTGTTGCTGTGTTTCCCTTCACTCTAGTCAGCTTTACAGCTGCTTTGTGCCCACAACCGAAGCCCAAGCAACGATGACGGGGAGCAGCTGGCGACACGTCTCCGCCTTTTGGCCATTCATGCTACCTGGCGCCGCCGGGCCGCGCGACAGCCACGATCCCTGCACATCTCTGCTTGACGGTGCTCCAGTCTCGCCCGACAACCGGTCTTTTCGGGCCCAACTGCCCGTCCCTTCCAATGCGACGTCTTCCGAGAGCAGCGCGACGGACAGTGACTCGGATGGCGGTTGGCAGTTCGAGACGGGGCCCGACGCTGCCGACCCCGTCGCTCCTCTCGCCACCATGGGCAACTTGCTCCCTGGCCCAGAAGTCGCCCGGTCGCACCGTTATCTCTACATCATCGGAAAAGTGCCGCTTCACGACGCAGAAATCGAGCCGATATGCCTCGCGGCACGCCTCGGAGGGGCCCTTTTTGGGGACAACATCGGTGATACGACTTCCATAACCGAGGGCCAAATCAAGGCCACGAAGGCGGACGCCACGACGCTCGGCGTCGACTACATGTAACTGATCTACGGTCTCGTGCACACGACCAAGCTTCACCGGCTCGTCATGCATTTGGGAGACAAGCTGCGGACTCGTGGCAAACTCTGGGAACGGGACACGTCGGAGAACAAGCGACTCCATTCAACGTGTAAGCAGATGTTCAAGCGCGGCAACAAGAGTGGGCCCAACGTCTCCCTGCAGATGATGAGATGCAACAAGACCCAATCAGCGGTCCTGCAAGAACTCGACTTGCCTAGGGGGGGCGGCAGCGACGGCGGCACGAGCGGCGATGACGGCAGCGCCACCACATCGCCCACCAACACTTCCGATCTGTCGTTCACCGGCCGTGGGAGGCGGATGACGATCGGCTTGCTTCGGGAGAGCCCCGGGCCCGCCAACCTTGGCGACTTGTTTGACCTCGAGGACAGTGACTGGGTCACTGTCCGCATGACGGCGCGGATCATGGTGCGCATTGTGTCGGCGGCTCTTACGCGCATGCAGCTCCTGCGCGTAACGGCGGACTTGATGGGAAAGCCATGGATGTCATTCGTGAGGAACAAAACTTGGGACGGCAGCATGCGCTGGGGTCGACTTGGGCTCGTGCTCCGCTCGCTTGGCACGAAGCGCCGTAGTTGCATTGTCGTGCAGCGGCTGCGGCGCGCGGAGCCGCGCCCAGGCTGTGTGCAAAGCAAGTACGGCTGCACGCAGCTTGCGTGGGAAGTGCCTCCCAACAAGTCCACGTACCCGGCGCTGGGACTCGTCGACGCCGCCTGTATCTACCGCGGGGATAATATCCATGAGGGTTGGGTCGACTTTGCGGAGCGGCTGGGCCTGTTTTCGATACCTTCAAACACAGAGGACACGGAGGCCTGTCGCGGCGCCATCCGGTTCTTCACCAACCCTTCTTTTCCCCTGGACTAGTCGCGCTCTATGCCCTGGCCTTTGATTACACGTCTTGTGCCATTGCGAGGGCGCGTGCGAGCGGCATGGCGCGATTGTGGTGTTGGCTGTCTTCCGGGGGGTGACGGGGGGAGTACATGTGTGTTTTTGCGCTGGTCTTTCCCGGGTTATTGCGCTCGTCACGCTTTCCTCTTCTCTGATGTGTGTCCGCGCACCCGTTGACCCCGAGCTCTGTGTTCCTCCCTGCCGATTCAAATGGCGTCGGCGTGACGCGGAAATCACCCCCTCATTCCCTTGCGGTCCCCTCTATCTGGCTGTTGCTTGCGTCTTAGTCGCTGGTGCCTTGGTGATCTCAGTCTCGGACCTCCATTGTCCAGGGACTGCGCTCCGTTTTGCTTCTAGTGTTCATGAACGCTGTGACAATGGCCACTGCATCTCAGAACTGTGTCAGACGCACGTCCGCGACTCGCTTGCGGGGGCATCCGCAGCGCCCGAGACTCGGTCACAGCGGCTCGTCTCTGCGCGAAAAGACATCCAGCACCCAGGGCTCACAAAGGACTGGGCGAAGTGAGCAACGAATGCACCGACAACCAAACGTCCTTGCCGGCCAAATTCCTCGCGGCTGCCCACGCTCTGAGGAGGCAGAGCCGTCATTAGACTTCAGTTAAGGTGCCTGTTAGGTTCCATACATGCCATTGGCTGAACTAACAACACTCCTAACATCACCACTCGTGTCTGACAGATCACTGCGAGGGCCTGCGGCGATGACCGGCTGAACGGGAGTCACTCCCGTTCGGGCTCCTGTTGAAAGACAGGACCCCCGAACTGAAAATTCCCGTGCAAGCTGCCCTTAAACGAGTCTCCCGTCCGTCCGCCCGTGCTTGGAGTGTCTCTTCCTAGATCGGCGCGTCCAGCAAGGCACGCCGCGAGCCCCGTTTTTCTTAGATATGGCCCTGGTCTGCTCGCACCGTAAGGTGCCGCGGAGTGCATCCAAGCGGGCCCGTGGGTCCTGATTGAAGCACTCAGCTGCCCCCAAACCCAAAAGTCGCGCAACGAAAGTGTCGCGAGACCATCGAACGGGCAGCGGTAGTTCATCCGTCACCGCTCATCGTGTTCTTCCGCGACTGTTAGCGGTCTGAGCGATTGTGACCAGACACTGCTTAGCGGCTGCCGCGATCGGCGCCATGATGGCGCCTTTTGGCACTCTGGGCGGGGGTCGAAGAGCCAACCCCCCCGCCAGCAGGGCCGCTGGGCGGGGGGGTTGTTGACCATGCCTGTCACAGTTGGCTCTTTGCAGGCCCCCGTTTGTGGGAGCCCCGTTCGTTGCTGCTGGCGGCGCCCCGACCCCTGGCCGCCTGGGGCCTGCCTCCTATCCCCTACCCCCGTAGCGCGCCTTCCCCTGCCCCCCCCTCGCTCACTCTGCCGCTGCCGTCTATACCTGTTTCGCCTTCGCGCGGCCGACATGGCATCCGCAGGTGGCCGACCTGGCCCGATCCCTGTTGTGTTGGGGCGTGGCCTGAGGCGCTCTTTCAGCCCCGCGCGGCCACCCCCCAGGCTTGGCCGTTCAGCCAGTGGAATCCCCGGGCGATGCACAGCGGTGCCCCCAATCCCACTCCTCGCACGCGTTTTGGCGGTTTTTTTCGCCTTTGGCTTCCCCCTGGCTTCCCCCCCGTTTCCCTGCAGCCGGTGGGCCTTCAGACGCCCTTTGTGCAGGGGGTTCCCTGGGTGGTGGGGGCGTCCTCGAGGGGGCGTCCTCGGCAGGATGTGGGGGGGCCCCATCCCAGCCGGGCGTGCTGTGGGGTATTTACTATATCTACCACGACCTGCACAACCGACGGCGGCCGAGCCACTCATGCACCTGCCCCACCGCTGACTAGCTATTGGTCTGCTTTTGCCGTCGTTCTCTTTCCGTCGCCCGAGCCGCGTCGCCGTGCGGGCGCTGACGACACCTGCCCCTTCCCTTGCTGTCAACGGTGTACGGACGACTTCGGCCGCCTGCGCGCCACCGTGCCTCGACCGCACCTTCATCATGGGTAAGGGCGCCAACAGCATGGGGGTCAAGTTTGACGACTCCCTTTCCAAGCGGGCGCACAACTTTTCGGCCGGCCCCGCATGCCTCCCCGAGTCGGTGATGCGTACGGCGGCGGCTGAGTTTTGTGACTACGGCGGCTCCGGCATAGGGATGATGGAGCTGAGCCACCGCGACGCGGGCGGGCCAGTCCAGAACGCTATGTCCCAGGCGGCAGAGGACCTCCGCTCGCTGCTATCCATTCCGGATGCCTACCATGTGTTGTTCATGCAGGGCGGGGCCCACGGTCAGGTACGTAGTGAGGCTGTCAGGTTGGGCTGCGGTTCTGGTCGTGTGGGATTACGTGCTTGCTGTTCAGGGAATAGCCCCGTGAACTTGTGTCACGCAGCTGTCCCTGCTCAGCGAACCATGCCTCGTGGTGGTCGGGTGTCATGTATGGTGAGTCACGGTTGGGTACCATGTCTCCTTTTTGTTGACTGGCGTGCTGATGCCCCCTGTTCCCTGCTGTTTCTTTTGGACCGTACTCTGCTTGGGTCTCCTCACCTCGTGCCGTCTCACGTCTGGTTAGTTCGCGGCTGTTCCGCTTAATCTGCTGGGCGACAAGAAGCAGGCCGACTACCTCAATACTGGCTTTTGGTCGCAGCGGGCGATGAAGGAGGCCGCTCGCTACTGTGACGTGCGCCTCGCGTATGACGGCACTGTCGACAATTTCACAAAGCTGCCATCAGCCAGCACCTGGGACATCTCCCCCGACTCGGCGTACGTCCACGTCTGCGCGAACGAGACCATCCACGGGGTGGAGCTGCTGGAGGACCCCGTGCTGCCAGCAGGCTCGCCGCCGCTGGTGGCCGACTTCACGTCGACACTGCTCTCGCGCCCCGTCGACGTCAGCAAGTACGGCCTAATCTACGCGTCGGGCGGCAAGAACCTGGGGCCTGCCGGCTTCACGGTTGTCATTGTGCGGGACGATCTGCTGGACCGGGCGTCCCCACTTTGCCCATCGGTGCTGTCGTACAAGCTGTCGGCGGAGAGCAAGCCGGTCCCGTCGCTGTACAACACGCCACCGACGTACTTGATTTATATGTGTGGTCTGGTGCTGCAGGACCTGAAGGACCTCGGTGGACTGAGGGCGGTACAGAAGCGGGTCCGCCGCCGGTCGGACCAGATCTACTCACTGATCGAGGCCAGCAACAGCTTCTACACGTTGAAGAACGTGGATAAGCCGGTACGGAGCATGATGAACATCCCCTTCCGTGTCAAGGACGGGTTGGTCGACGGGCTCGAGGAAGCCTTCTGCCGCGAGTCGGAGGCTAGTGGCATCTACCAGCTGTTTTGTCATCCGCTCTTCCCGGGCCTGCGCGTCACGCTTTACAACGGCGTGCCGGATGAGGCGGTCAACGCGCTGTACCGCTTCATGGTCAAGTTCATGGCCGACCACGTTGACAGCGCTGATCGCCATGCTGTTCCGCACCATACCCCGCAGGTCATCCCCAACCGCCACGCCCTGTGCTGAGTGCTCATGTGGATGTACCACGGGCTTGTACATTGTTCTTCCCTGCGCGAGGTGGGGTCCTCTGGGTTGTTTTGTTTCTCGTCGTCTTCTTGCGGCCACTTGTTTGCCATCCCTTGGTCGTGCTTTCTTCTGGGTGTATGTAGTCTGTCCCTTTCCTGTCGCTGGCATCTGTAAATACAGTACGAGTGGAAGAAACCCTACTGCTTGTGTTCTGTCGAGCGCGAAGTGGTCCCCAATGCATCATCTTTTCAAACCATATTCGGATGTGGAAGCTCGTGAGATTTCCGGTGGCATCAGCATCGCCTCGTTCAGCTGGCTCTGTCTTGCCTTCGGCGCTGTGCTCCTCAACGACTCACCCGGAGACATCTCTCGGGGGACTGGCGGATGCGCGTTTGCGGGACGCTCTGCAGGGATGCGCGGTTTTTGGACCTTCTACGTGCCAGTACAAGTCGCAGCGACACGCCAGCAGTTGAGCGAGGTGCTGGCTTGCAGCCAGTCGCGGTTGCGCTGTTGCCGTTGACCGTACCTGTTGCACCATGCTCTCCCTGCGCTGCTCGGTGCTGCGTCGATTGAGTCTTCTCGGCAGCTCCTTATGGTCTACCCCCCATCCCCATCCACCTGCGTCAACACTGGTGGGTGTACATGCCCTCGGCTCGAGGCACCATGGTCGCCATGCCCGACCGCGCTCCTCTGGAGGATTTGCCGTGACATCGAGTGCGCCGATTATGCCGGGCGCTGCTACTGTCGGCCGTGGCAAAACCGCAAAGGGCTTGCACTCGACGGCGATTCGTGGCGGCCCGCTCGCGGATAACGACGGCTCTGATGTGATTGCTGTAGGTGACAGCAAGCGTCGCAATGACCGCGCTGCTGAAGCCATTGCCGTCGAGGCTCGTTACGGAGCGTCCAACTACGCGCCCCTGCCGGTGGTGCTCTCCCACGGCATTGGCGCCATGGTGTGGGACGTTCAAGGCACCGCCTACCTGGACTTCCTCGCCGCGTATTCAGCGGTCAATCAGGGGCACTGCCATCCGCGGCTCGTGGCGGCCATGGCCTCCCAAGCTGCGACTCTGACGCTGACCTCCCGCGCCTTCTACAACAACCGGCTTGGGCCGCTGCTCGAGCGGCTGTGCACGACCTTTGGATATGACCGCGCGCTGCCAATGAACACGGGTGTGGAGGGTGGAGAGACGGCGGTCAAGCTGGCCCGCCGGTGGGGCTATGAGGTCAAGGGCATTCCGGACAATGCGGCGCGGGTGCTCTTTGCGCGGGGCAACTTTTGGGGGCGGACCATCGCTGCGGTGTCCACGTCAGGCGATGTGGGGAGCTTCCGGGGCTTTGGGCCCCTGGTGCCGGGCTTCTCGCAAATCCCGTACAACGACGTTGGCGCGTTGAAGGCGGCGCTTGAGGCGGACCCGAACGTGGCTGCCTTCATGGTGGAGCCCATTCAGGGAGAAGCCGGCGTCATCATCCCCGATGAGGGCTACATGGCCGCGGTCGGGCGTCTCTGCCGCAAACACCGCGTGCTCCTCATTGCGGACGAGGTCCAGACGGGCCTTGGTCGCACCGGTTACATGCTCGCCACGGAGCACGACGGCCCCGATGCGCGGGCAGACATTGTCGTGTTGGGCAAAGCCCTTTCTGGGGGCATGCTGCCCGTGTCGGCCGTGTTGGCCAGCGATGAGGTGATGGGCGTACTGTCGCCGGGGGACCACGGCTCCACGTACGGGGGCAACCCCCTGGGCGCCGCCGTTGCCGGCGTCGCACTGGACATCCTAGAGAAGGAAGAGCTGTGCGCCAGCTCGGTGGCGCGCGGTCAGCAGCTGCGCGACGGCCTGACCAAGTTGTCCCAGTCGGGCACCCGCGGCTCGAACCTGATCACCGCCGTGCGCGGGCGGGGGCTGATGAACGCCTTTCAGGTCAAGGACGACGGCCGGGAGGGCGGGACGGCGTGGCGGGTGTGTGTTAATATGGCGCACGCGGGGGTGCTTGCCAAGCCGACGCACGGCAACATTATTCGGTTGTCCCCGCCACTGGTCGTCACCGAGGAGCAGGTAGACACCGCGCTGGAGAGCATCAAGCGGGCCTTGAGGGCCACGGTGCAGACCAAAAAGTAAATCGGCCGCTAGCTCGTACCAGAGACGGCTGTGGGAGTGGATTGAATACTGTGTCCATGCTGTTGCCAACCCAAGGACGTGACACAGCAGAGCAAGTACAACAACACGTGCTGTTCGTGATGTTTATGCGAGAGCAGCTTCCTACCCAACAGAACCTCCTGGTTGATGCAGCAGGGACTTGGTGTCAAGCTCAGGCAAAGGTGACGAAGAACCACCCCGTGCCAAAAGTGCAACATTGACAACCGAGGGAGACCATGATCGTGGACAGGAGCGACTCGGCGCGCAAATGACTCTAGGTGACCCGCAAGGTACATGGATGCAGAAGCAGCCAGACCAAACGGCCCCGGCAGTCCTTTCACAGGCACCGCCACAGCTCTCGCACTCGTGCCAGTGCGGCTTGTAAGGAGGCATTGATCCCCCCAGACACAGACGGCACGACGGTACGCGTCAGAGCCCTAAAACGAGCGTCGCCCGATGCAGTGGCGTCCGCCCACAGGCCAGGCTGCTTGACAACCGTGACTATGATGCCCCAGAGCTCCCTGCTCGGCACCGCCTCAGCCCCACCGCGCGCCGAGACCCACGGCGCCCCGCGGCGACACGCCGCAACCCCCGCATCGGCCACCCACGCGGCCGCTGCGCCGCTCACGACTGCGGCGGGGGCGGTGGTGGCGGCCGCTTGTACACCCCCGCCGCCCCGCTCTCCGCCGACACGCGCTTCAGCTCCTCCTTGACGGCCGCCGCAAAGCCGCCGACGCCGTCGCCCACCTCCCCCGCCGCCCGCCGCACGGCGGCGGCACGCTCCGCAGCCGCCCGCACGGCGGCGGTGCCCTCCTCCCGCAGCGCGCGCACGTTGGGGTTGGACGCCGCTTCTGCAGCCACGTCGGCCGCCTGCTTGGCCAGCGCCTGCGCCTGCTCGGCCGAGCGGACGGCAAAGCGCTGGAAGGCGGGATTGGAGCCGAGGCCCTTAACAATGATTTCGTTGGCCAACCACTGCATGACGCGGCCTATGAGGTTGGTCGGCGCCATGGCGCCGGCGGGCTGGGGGGTCCGACCGCCGCCGCGTCGTCGACGGCCCCCACACGCGTGGAGCAAGGCAGGAAGTGCTTGGGGGGGGGCGGCGGCACTTGGTCAGATACAAAGAGTAGGAGGTAGGCCGGCTCTGGTTGTGGCAGCCTGAAGGAGCAACCAGGCCCCAACAGCTGGGCTCACCGCATGGGCGTCACAGCAACGGTGGTGGGGAGCGGACGGTCGGGAGCCGTGGTGACGAAGACGCGGCCGGCGTTTCGAGGGCCTGGAAGCTGTCCATCTCGCCGATGGAGTTTTGGTTTCTGCTGCCCACTAATGGGCCCCCACGTGGAAAATGAAAACGTGGATGGCCGTTCGTCACCTTTTGTTCCACCCTGCAAGGATCTGTACCGGCCTGAGCCGCGCGTCCTCTGATCAGCTCCGTTGATTGGGCAATGGATCTCTCCTGGCTTTTTTGGTTGACCACGAAAACGACGACGCTGACGGGACACGGTTTGGTGGGGCGCCTCGTCGTTGCGCCCGCGCCTGGTGTCCGCCCGCGCCCAACCGCCCAGGACGCTTGCAGCGCCTGCGGAGGGACGGTGGAGTCGACGTCTCGCTCGGCGCCATCGCTGTCGTGTCGGACGCCACCGTTGCAGGCCATCCGTGTCGTGGCCGAGGCGCTGCCATGCCCAGCCGGAGAATACAGCCGAGTCGGGCTGGCAAGCGGCAGTCCTCTCATGGTGCCAGCGAGGCGGCACCCGCAGATGTATGGAACTGCGGCGGGTTGGTCGTGCCCCACGAGGAGGGGAGAGGCCGGGTCGTTTGTTGTTTTGCGGCGCCTCGACCAAAGCGTACTCTTTTTTGGTGCGGGGCTGCTCACACATTTGTTTTTCTAACCGTTTGCTGGCGTTGCTTCCGTCTGGGGTGACCGCCGGGCCCCCATCGATGGCCTTCCTTGCGCCGTGGTGCGGTCCCTTGCCTCGCTCTCTCTTTGGTACACTTTTCGCTACCACAGGCCGGGTCGGACCTGGCAGGGAAGCTGGTACCGTCACTCGCGGCTGTGTGGGCCGAGTTGGGCGCCGACACGCCCGCGCCCCTGACCGACGCGGCCACCGCGGGGGCCCCCCCCCCCCCCCCCCCCCCCCCCCCCCCCCCCCCCCCCCCCCCCCCCCCCCCCCCCCCCCCCCCCCCCCCCCCCCCCCCCCCGCCGCCCCCCCCGCCGCCGGCCCCCGCCCGCCCGCCGCGGCCCG